>JGI24158J21664_10001317_pt1 | contig 27561 bp, 18 predicted proteins | sample Ectturendosymbi3_FD_21664 | JGI IMG/M metagenome (IMG submission 21664) | reverse complement strand
AGGCGATAAAGCGCTTGAAAAGAAAGTGCGACTCCGGCCGAATTCGGGACACCGGTCGTTGAGCGATAAAAATAACCGTGTGCAGAATAAAAGAACAAAACGTTGGATGGGACGAATTCGGCACATATGACGTTAACCCTCTTAAAGTCTAGCGCCTTGCATGTGGGAGTGAAGAAGTTACACAATACAATGTTCTGTGACAGTTCCTTTCAATACCTGATGTAGCATTACAACTGCGCAAGCATAGTATCATCATCAAAAACTTCTCTTGCATCATAAACTGAGGTAAACAGTGGAAGTAGCATTTCGGTAGTAGCATTTCGGTGATGGGAAGTAGCATTTCGGTGATGAGTGGTGTACGATACCCAGCGGTATTTTCAACTTAAACGTGAGAGCAAAACGAAATTTAACAGCGAACTTTGCCCTTTTCCGAGCAGGGGTCAAAATGACCACTCCCGGCGGGAGTTGCCCGCATGACAACATTTCGGCAGTCCCAGGAGAGAAACAGAATGAAACACCATTCCTGAGAATTCCTACTGGTGAGTATATGACATTACTCAGTGTCGACGGTGCAGGAGCAGTAAGAGAACCCGCCCCCCCCCACTTATTTGCACTTTGTCACCATTTGCGAAAAGAAAATTATAATGATTGACCAAAGGAGTGGAGTTGCTGGTTTGTCGACAGGTAATAGCAGATGAATGTGCTTCGTACGCTCTCTGTGACGTACAGGTATCGCGTTTCCTGGTTGCATGGTTCTATACAAAATCCTCACGCTGTGCATCAACGAGCATGGAATCCACCTAAACGCAGACCTTACTTTCTGCATCAAGCATTGTCGATCTGTGGGCCTTTGCTTCCAAGCAGCTTGTTTTATGCTAAACATTGAAATCGTGTTTCTCTGGGTCAAGAACAAGCAAATTTGTGGCCTGTCGTGGTGTCAAGCAAAGTTGTAGAATTGCTCCTAGTCTGTTTGAGATTTTCATTTGAAAATTATTACGTTTTTCTAACATGGCAGTTGCTGGAAGTAACTGGACTCGCGCTCAAGCGGGTCCTTCTTCAATCTTAACCGCCTTCGTGCCAAGACAAAGGCTGGTCAAGTGTTCGTGTGTGAACATTTTTTTGAGGATGACGCTGCCCCGGATTTCTGAGACTGCTGAGGACACGCAGGGCCTCTGCAACTGCTTGCCCCAATTAAGGCAATAAGCCTGAGAAAGGCAGTGTTGCTTTATCAGAACGTTTTTATCAAACCAGTGATCAAGATCCCCTGCAGCTCTTATTGGCTCTTTCATTAGCAGTGCGAATTCTTTGGACACAGAGATTTGAATCCAGACATTGAAATCTGCAACTGTTTTCGGTCAACTACTTCCACGAGCGCGGAGTATATAACTTCTTACTTCACCTAAAAATGCATGTTTACGAATCTTGTGTTCTCAGAATCAGAAACCTTGTCTGCTTTTCGAAAACGGTCCGCCTACCACCGTCTTCATTATCGTCTGAATGCACTCCGCTTTCGATGTTTGCGTTCTTAGTTAGGCGTCTTGCGACACGATCATGTATCCAACAACTTTGTGATGAAGCCCAAGGACATCACACACATTTACCCCATACTAAAAACGCCATCTCTGCTAGGGTCAGGGGAAGAGGCAACAAGATGGCTATCTAACAAAAGATCTTCTGTACATTGCTCTGGCAATGGGAAATTGTTCCACCGTTTGCCCCAAACTCCGATCTAAGATATATTGAAACCGCGAGACAACAAGCTTCAATGACTCACCAGACAAGTTGGAGTCATTTGCAAGCATTCGATTGACTGAATACGTTGTCTTTGATACATGTGAAGCAAACCTGGTGGACCATGTCGAGCTATGCAGATCAGATAAAAGTGTTTCACATCACTGTTCTTGAGAAATGAAACCTTGACCATTGATGGCACTCTCAAAGGGAGTACAAAAGGCGTGTATCAAACGAAACTGAAATAAACTGACGTGTTTCCTTCACATGTTTAGATAATAGGTGCAATGAAAATGTTCTGTGCCAATTTTCTTTTTGAAAAATTCGATACATGTAAAGCAAACCTGGTGGACCATGTCGAGCTGCGCAGATCATATAAAACTGTTTCAGATCACTTTTCTACTGAAATGAAACCTTGCTTCAACGAAAGCAACTCTTAGTTGGCTGCTTCACGTTCAGCCTAAAGATCCAGAGAGCGCAACTTTTGAGACGTGAAATCTCTCCAGCCACGTTTGGATTTGACAAAACTACACCAGTGATGAGACAGAGTGCAGTGTCTCTAAGCCGTATTACGTACGTTTCAGGGGTGAGAACGAGGATAGATTAACGGCATTAGAATATATGAATTTCCTAAAGGGATGCCCACTCATCCGCTCGCTCTCAAACTTTCTTTTGCGGCTCTTCAACAATACGTGAAAGCGCATTCTGTCCTTAGCGTAGAACAGTGGTTCCCAAACTTGTTCAAACCGTTACGCAAATCAAGGTAGCAATTATGTCTTATTACCCACCATAAAAATTTTTCGCATTTCATGTCGAAATTTTCTTTTGCATTGATCGCTCATAATACAGAACAACAATGTAATTTGGTTCTGCGTTACCCCTCGAGGAATCGCATATTACCCCCGGGGTAATTTACCCCCAATTTGGGAACCACTGGCTCATAAGGACCATTTCATCGACCACATTAAGACAATCACTGACTCACGCAAGGCACAAAGTCTACAGGTAGCGTTTGAGCGATTTTTAACAAAAAAAGCCGTGAGGCGAGTTGAAAGATATTGTCTTGCGACCATTTAGCGTTACTACTAGAAGGCGGCAAAGTTGTAATCAGTCAAATGAAATTAACCTTAATTTTGTGACAATAGTAACGTTTTGACAAAAATATCTCGTTAAAATCAAGTGCATATTTCTCAATCCTGATGAGTTTTTACCAGAAGATAAGATTACAATTCCCGGAAAGAGAACAATATTGATTTAAATCTCCATGCGACAATCAGGGAAGAAAATCAGGAAAGGAAAGAAAATGTATTGCGAATTTGATGTACAAAAGTAGAAAGATNTCACTGTATTTATGACCNACATAAATATTTTTGTCTTGAANNTGTTTTCTAGCGCCGAGATTAATATTACGTCAGCTTCGATCTTTTGAGCCAGTTCTTGTAATCCACTGCTAGGCCGAACNAGATATGGGGCAGGTTCTGAGCAGCCATTCCATTGTCTGGTCATCCAGAACGTTAGGCCATGCACTTCGTACGGAGGTCGATGGATTGGACAGTGAAGGACAAGATGGCCAACGGCCTGTTCCTCTGCGCCACACTCACAAGCAACAGAAGGCGCCGTACCTAAGTTGTGCAAGCAGGAGCATGTGGAGGTGATTAAACCGGACCAACGCTGTCCTTGGCAAGGCCATTCCAGGAGGGTGGGTGCAGATATCGGAGATGAAAGTGTGGAGTCTCATAGTGTTGTCCAACTACACCGATTTCCATCGGTGATCCGCCCCAGCTGAGCGCTGCACGTCTGTTTTTGTCGTCACATGAAATGATAAGTTGTTGTAAGGCGGGTGCAATTAAACGAGTGTCCCGATTGAGATGCCGTGCATTCTCACCTGGTAGACGGATGAGCGCTGAATGGAGCAGATGTCCAATGAAGCAAAAAACTTAGACCACGTTCAGAGAAGTTTCTCTGAATCTCACCACGAACTTTAGGTAAAAATAAGCAATAGTTTTCTGGAATTTCTCAATTCTACTCTGGGGAAAAATTTCGATTAAAATCCAGAATAACATGTGTCAGACGAAACCAGTTTCGGACGAAACCACTGATATGATGCTTTGCCTCATCTTGATAAACCTGAGTGACTAGCTCATTACCAAAATATTTGGTAACAAAGGCAATGTAATATGCACTTATATCGCTAATCGATGTTGTTTTTGGAGATACTGGCTTCAGGATGAAATTTGCTTATTTCTCACAGCTGAAATGGAATAAACGATCGTATCGTCATGAAATCATACAAGTCATCAACAAACCTGCCTTTCCAAGCTGTCACTTGAGCTTTGTTTTTGAGAAGCACATGTGATATGGCGCATACTTGAAGAAACGCGTGATCGCTTACGCAGCACCTCGTGACTGCTTGCGTTGCGTCATGCAAACAATGCACAAAAAGCTTTGAACGTGTTTCTACAATCTTACGGTTTGAGAATTTTCTGTGCTTGCGTCGAAAGTTTGAGAAATGTAAGGCAGAACAAACGTAAGAAACAAATTTCCATTTCGACTTATCTCTCTATGTACAGTGGATTTCGGTCACTATCTGAAGCACTTTGGGTGAAATAAGATTGGTAGAAACCAAAAAACAAATGCGGTTGAACGTTACTGAAATTTGTGAACAGTCTGCATCGCTGATAGGTAGTTGGTGTGAGTTGCGCGAACCCGCGCTTGCCACGTTAACCTAACATGGAAACTTTGTGGGAAGTCCAGGGCTGGGTTGGTCAACCCATGGCGCATGCGCCAATTCTGGCACATTGGATGATTTGAAGTTGCGCATTGTATACTTGTAATCGTAATAAAGTAAGATAGGAAGACTTTCCAAGGTTTTATCCATATTTTCCTTAAAATTTCCTTATGAAATGCCTGTTATCACCTTGAAACAAACTTTCAAGATGAAATTAAAAGTCTTTATTTCGCAGTTAGATAATGTTGATATCAGCTAGTCTCTTTATTTAAAGGACAGATTGAATTATAATGGCAATATGAGAAAATGCACTACACAGATCATGCTGTTATTGCGAGACACATTTGAAAATCGCTTTTGTGATTTTGCTAAAGAAAAGGACTGCAATTTGATATTTATAAACCCGTTATCACTTAGTTAAAGAAAGATAATGAAAATGACAAGTGACATATTCATGGAACTTCTTGACTTCAAATCAAGATTAATGTTGAAAACGAAATTTAATGCGCTTTCTTCAGTCTCTGGTGCTTATGACTTGACAAATTTCTGGCGTTCCTTACCGTGTAAAAATTTCTTAGAACTACGAAAATTCGCTCAAGTTGTATGTATGTCGTTTTGAAACGACGTACACATGCAAATAAACATTTTCGTCCATGAAATTGATTTAAAGAAAAACGAGGTAGCGCCTGACTGATTCAAAATGAAAGCATTTTCTGCTGCTCTCAGTAACAAATTTACCTCCAAACATTGAGGAACTGGTGAAATATTTGAAATTTCACGAGAAAGTAAGTAAATTTGAAGTTTATTTGCTGCTTTGCCAGATATTCCATTTGTATTTGATTATATAACCTGGTAAATCACTAATGATGTGAAGTACAATTGTTACAAGAAATATCTGACGGTATGGTCCATCTCTACTCACGTTTGGAAAAATTGGCGTATGGCGTGCAAAAGGTTGGGCACCCCTAGAGTCCAGGGATCGAATAACTGCAACGTAGAAGTGGAACAAAACGTCGAAAAACATTGTGTGCTATAAACGTTTCACAGGTACACTGTGTCGCCATATGTATCGACAACCACCATCAAGCACATTGCAAGCAGCAGGAGATATTACTCTCCCGAATTACTCAAATTGCTGAATGGTCGTCTTGTGGTTGTACCGTTCGCGGCCTGAACAAGCTTCCTGTTTTCAAGGGCCATACTGCACTCTCGCCGACGGTGACATACTACGTGCGGTCATCCGTGACGCTGACAAAAATGGGTACGACAACTGGAAACCTCATTGGGCGTGATAAATGCAACCAGTGATGTTTCATGTTGCTACACTCATTCGTGATCATAACCGAATTGAAGAAAAAAGACCCAGTGGATACTGTTCAGTACAGAAGATTCCAGTATGAAGTCAGGGTTATATTTCTGGATGAAAAGCACAATGTTAATTAAGCTGTGTTCCTTGCTATAGCAATCGTAGAACACATAATTACAAGGGTGTAATCATATAATATTGTGTTGATATGTGCAGGCTTTGCAGTGTTACCTCAAAGGAATTAAAACAAAGAATATACTGTTATTTCCATTTGGAAAACTTCATGTTCTCTCAGGCATAGAAGGTGAACGTATATAGATATATTGCGAGTTACCTCCCCACGAAGTCAACAAAATCATGATTAAGCTTCACCTTGTACTGCTCTTCATAATTATGAATAAACATGCAATCAGTCAAGGTGGGTAACTTTGAGTTACATGTTTATGTTCTTTCAAAAGGACACGGTGCTCTACAATTACTAGAACAAAGGTTTGACCTGCTCGTTTGGACTGTGACGTGCCATGCAATATTAGACGCTTTGTTTTTATCCAGTGGTGTTGGAAAATCGAAACGTTTCTGTGAGGAAAAAACATTCCTATTCTAAAAAATATCTTTCAAATGCCCTGCCGTTCCAGTTGAAAACGTTGTTAGTTATTTTTCCAAAATACATAAATTTATTTACGCTATTACAGGAACATTTGTTTATAGATTATGTGCATCACTCTTTTTCCTGCATTTGCAACAGGTCTTTCATTATACCAAAGAAAGAATCAAGTTGAAGTTTGCTCGTTGCATTTGAGAACAGGCTAATTGATTTGTTCAGCCGACCTAGGCGTTGGTTTGAAATATCTCTAGCGGTGGTGTAACACAATACCTAGTGGTCTGTTTCGGAGCAAGTTGAGTGGGTCCAAAACCAGAACTACTTTTAAGATATGGAACTCTACTGCAAGCGATGAGCAGTGAAGAAAGAAACCGAGGCCACGTTTCTCTAAAAATTTAAGCTTTTCCTTATGCTGCTCTTCACATCGTGTTAGGACGTTAAATCGTTAGTTTGAGGACCTGGGCAGGCCACGACGCATCCGTACTTCATCTGGCCTTGGCCAGAGATGGACTCTATATCTTACCATGCGAGTTTCGTGTTCTGCTCTAGATAAGTTGCACCAAGTTACTGGTTAAACCAACAATTGTATTAAGAGAGTGCCTGGAATCCTGTAGTTCTAACCAGACGGTTATAAAACGTTCTTTGTCTGTTGTTATCAATCTGCGTTGTGCAGACAGTTTTTGCTTACGCTATATATTCGTGTGTGGTTCAAACATAAAAAAAATAAATAAAATAAAACTCACTGCGAGCGTCATGAAAAAACTCGTTATGGTTGATCTAAAAGTGTTCTCAACGAAGATAATTCAGGCTTGTGGATATGGTACAACCATTTAATGCCAGCGTGAAACGTTTACGTTCATCAACACATGAGTTGATTTCAATAAGTGTTCTCAACGGATCATTCACCAACACAGCGTCTTGAGTGAATGAAAGATGAAATAAAAATAAATGTTAACCTAATTTTTTTAAATAAATGCTATTTTCTCGAGGTCAAGCCGTGGGAGAAACTGTTTTAAAAACGCAACAATTAATTGATATTTGGAGTGCATATTTTCAATAATGTAGCCAAGCTTCATTTTTCTCGACGCAAACCATAAATGCTTGTACCTTTGAACGGAGAATAAGTTTGCTTATTTCAAGTTTGCTTTTCTAAAATAAAACTTTTTTTCTCAGCCCAAACAAAACCCGAAATCTCATCCATTACGTTTTCTTGGGAACCACTCATTTTCAACATAGCCTTTTTTTGTTTGATTTTTAACATAGCCATTTTTTGATTAATATCATATCTTAAGCTGAGGTTTTCCGCAGATGTCGTATGCTACGGTGGTTCTCGAAACTTCATCAATGACATTGTCACACATGACGCAATCCGTGGAGAGGGTTGTTCGACTCAGTCCACTTGTGGTTTTGCCACGTTCGTGTATACATTGAACAGTAATCAAGGTATGTAGTGTTCACACTATTTTGTTTCTTGCATGGAGGTTAAGGACAAAGGTTCCAATATATGTATAAGATTCAACAAAGACAGTATCTTGGGACTTTGTTTTGAAAAGGACCACTTGGCAATGAATGTTTCATATTTTATTGTTTTGCGAATGTTAGCAGTGCATTTGATTAGGCACATCTGCTTTCTTCTTCAATCGCGTAGACGTTCGTCTTGGATGCTACAATTTCCAGGAAGTGAATCTGAAAAACAAGATCAGAGTGCTTAAATTCCTTTCGTAGGAATTCAAAGTGCAGCAGTTTGTTCAAAATAAGGAAGCTTATTTCACCATTTGCAAAGTTAGAAAACCTAGAAGAACAAATTTGGAAATATAGAAAGCTTGTTAGCAGCCAGGCTGTGTGCAAAGGAGACAATGCCTCTTCTGAGTAGATCCGATTCAACGAAGGTCTCAGGTTTTTCCTATGAAAACAGAAGAAGCTACGCATAGCGTAAATGTATGTTAAAATAGCGTAAATGTATGTTAAAATAGTACCTGAAATGTATGTTAAAATAGTACCTGAAATAAATCAAATTATTTACTTAGATTTTATTTAAAAACAGCTGAAGATGCCTGCTCAGTAGGCAAACTATATACTTTGCCAAGGTTGTATTGTTTGATTCGTTGTTGTAGAAGTATTTCTTTCGAAACAAACTTTTACTTTTTTCGTTTTTTGTTTGATCATCTAAATGTTGGCAGTCGCTATCGTTTGTCGTGCATTCTACCCCCGTACTTGTTTCTGTCTGGCCAAAGTGCTTTTCCGCTAATTAATTTTGTTTCGAAAACTTCACATCGGATTCAGCGGTGTTCTTTTTGTTTGCGTGCAATTCTGATTTTGTGTAGTAATGCGTCGTCTTTGTGTAGTATTTCTTTTTCATTGGTGATTTCGTCGTGAAATATCTGCTGAAATTATTTGTTTCGCCAAATTGATAAGGCAGTAAATCTCTTCCAGGCTTTTGGAAATTTCCAGGATCCGCATCAGTGAACTTCCGCAATTTCACGTGAAAATTCATTCCTTTGGTTCATGGTTTTAGTTGCACATGTTCTCCGATGATACTTTCTGTTGTCAAAATATAATATATTTTCTTCTAAATGTATTTTTAGTACATTTTGAGTTTTATCCATTACATATCCCTACGCGCCTTTTATAAGTTCGTCGAAACAAAAAGCTTGTGTTGTTGCCTGATCTGATTTGTTGAAGATTTGCAGATGCAAGCAAGTGTATCTGAATTTTCAACATGAGACGTCGTCTCTCAATGGAATTTGCAACAATTGCTTTTTCACTCAATACGGGGTCTCCGTCGATTCGACAGTAGTCAAGCTCATTTCGGTTTCTTGCTTTTTACATGCGTCAAACGTATGTTTTTCGCTGCACCGCTTGCGAAGCAGACCCCAAAAGCAAGTACCCAAATCACAAAGCTGCATAGCGAAAAGCTGTGGGATTTCAAAATTTCAAAATAAGCCAACTGGCAATGGGTATTGATGTGGCAGGCAAAAGGTTTAGGTACTAGGAAAGTAGTGTTGTTGGCACGAATAAACCTGCACTACAGAGAGTTTTCACTTGGCGCTGTTCTGGTCGGAGTTTTTTCATTTTGACTAGGAATGTCGTGGAAAACTGACAATTTGAAAACTTGTGCTTACACACTTATTTTCTTGCAGTGAAAACAGAGCATGCACTTTGCTACAACAATAGTCAAACCAACTCGTGCAAAAGCCTTGCTCAGATACACAACATCCCATCACCGCACACTTGCTCATTTTCCAAATGCACCGACTTCGCTTGCAACAAGTTTCCAACACTTGCTGGATGTCCTCAAGACGGGTCACTCAAGCAAGGTTAGGCTGAACATGGTAGAAGCTCTGCGCCTACTATTTCGTTTGAAAACCTTTGTAACGCCTATGTTCATGATTCCGTCGAATCTGTTGCACCATTCCGCAAACCAACGTATGGACGTTTGGCAATTTACATGACTAAAACTTTTGATGAGCAAGTTCATGAAATGTTTCTTGTTTTGACTTAGGTTTTCAATGATTCCATTTCCAAAACTTTAATAAACAGCTCTGACAATACATATTAAAGCGCGCATACCGTTTTGACTGAGGTCAAAAATGAAAGGCATATCCTTGCACAAACTCCCGCAAATGCGGACAGTCAGTGAAAACGTTGGCAAGATCTTTTGAAAAAGAGAAAACTGATTAAGTAATGGCAGTTTTTCGTGAGTGTAATTATCCACGTGGCGATTGTTGGTGGATAGTAGTCTGTTTGCATCTGCAGTGATGTTTTGTTGAAAAAGTAAAGTATTTCGCCTTTTGATGTTTTTCAAGGGCTATTTATGCAGTTAGAGAGGTTTTTGTATGTTTCGTTGACAACCTGAGGCAAACGCAAAATCCAACTGCTATAAAAGACAGAATACTCAGCCAGTGCAAAGCTATTAAAGAATGTTGAATTGTTCCGTTGTTCCAGCAAGAATGTTTTTCTCTTTTTGCGTGGCGGTGAATTTAAATTAAGTCTTGTGGAAGTTGTTAACTATGACCACATCTATTGTGATTTTAAAGAAATTTTTATTTGCAAGAACCCTTTCCTGGTTTAATGAAGAAGATAACAAACATTTGTATAAAATCCGTTCTCAATTGTATTTGCGTAGATATACAAGTTTTACCAGGCTGCACATTGAAAAACGCTTGGACAACTGTGCTTGATTGTATAAAGCCAATTCTTTCAGGATACCCATATTCAGATCTCTCCACATGTAGGTAAGTGGTACAAAACACGTCTTACTGCTCAACAGTGCAACATCCCAAAAATGTTTTTTGTGCTCGCTTAGCGCCATTGCAACGTGAGTATTGAATGTGATTAGTACTGAAAATTTAACATTTTTAAGAACGCAAAAGGTTATCCACATTAACAGGACAAATCAATGCAAACAATACATCTAAGTTGTTTCGAAGTTAACTACTTGCTTTCAAACCGTTCTGCTTAAAAAGTCTTCAAAATCCGTGAAAGCAATTTTTATAATATTCCCATCAAAGAACAAATTGTAACTTCTGCCGATTGTTGTATATACACAATTTACTGCTGATGCTTATAGAAACATCACAATGTTTGCTTAAGAATCCACGTTGTTCAGCTAAAATCACATAGTGCATTACCTTCTGTCATTGGCAGCTCAAAGATTGACGAAGCATTTCAGTGTGGCACTGAGTTTGTACCCAAGTGTTTGAACGGACACTGTTCTACAATTCTCGACATCGTTCCTGCAGACATTCGATCTTCCTATCCGGTGAGGTTTGAAGAAATAAACTAGCACAGTTTTGTTTCCTTGCAGCACCCTTGTCTTGTTAATTGGTCAAACCAATTGCACATCACACAATGTTTATCTGAAGTTGTGATTTCGCCTAAAAACGCAGCAGCGATCGATTTGATTACTCTGTGCAATTTTACCCCACCCTTGTTCGTTTCAAACAAGCTGAAAATGGAAACTTGAAGTAACAGCTACATAAAGATTTGTTTTCTCCCCAATTGTTTCTTGTTATTTCAAATGACACAGAGTGAATGAAAAATCATTTTGGTCCTATTCAATATAACATGAGATATCTGACAATTCCCAAATCACCACTAAATGATAGCTTCCAAAAAAGCCCAAGAAAAGAGAGAAGCGTTCCCATGCCACACCAATGACAAAGAAAATAATTCAACGGAGAATTTCAGTCAAACTTTAATATTTCATTTCTGAAACTTCTGATTATTTTCGCAACGATGAAAAGCACGTTATATGCCGAAAATTTGTCAAATAAGTTTCTGAATTGTTATTTTTCAAATGCGCTAAACCAAAATTTATTAAGCGAATGTAGAGCGCATAAGCCATCAAATTCATTAAGAAATTTGTCAGTAAATTCTGTAAAAGCTTTGTTGCAAATGAAACCATTGCCTTTAATAGCCGTTGTGTGTCTTTTCATGCGAAACTTGTATTGTTAACTTGTTTTTACGGTGCAGGTGGTCTTGCAGTATGTGAAAAATTTCACTTCACTTGACGCCATTTTTAAAGTGGTGAAGCTTCCGCCTGAAACATCAAGAAAAGTTATCACAGGCGCCGTTTGTCTGCAGCCTGATAACAAATGGGTGAATCTTTTGAATGCACAGCTCAACAGCGAGGAAAATATAAACGTGACTTTCGAAAATCGCGTTTGCGACAAGAGAGCCTTGCAAGACTTAGTAACAATGGCGCTACCTGCTGCTCGCAAAGTCCTTGCAGCAAGAACCAGAGATGAATTTTGCAGGTTGGTGCTAATGAAATGCACGCAATTCATCAATGTCCAGATTGTCCTTTTTACTGGGGCGTTTATGTAAAAGCGTGATCTTCGGAAAATTGGTTGAGCTTTGCATCGACTATTGGCGTGCGCAACAAACTTGGTTTAATATTTAAATGTTGATGGTAAAGTCTTTGTTATCGGAAATTTCAAAGGTTTGCAGTAAATGCACACGGTGAATCGTGGAAAGTTTACAAGGACCACACTTGACGTGGACGTCTACTTTACCCGCACCTACCAGCACAATTTAGCTGATTACAGAACCTCTGTTTGCAATTGAATGTCTTTTATTTATGCGGTTTTTCGATTGACTTGGGTCCGTTTCGTTTTCGCAAAACCACACAAATCCACATTTTATGCTGCACAATTACTTGCCCACCTTTCCTTTCGTGCATCAAATGGAACATGAGATACCTTTCGTAGGGGATTCCGTACCTTACGTCGTATTTTAATGATGTAACATCAGTCTTTGTCTAACTAAGGAAAGTAGCGGGTGCCAACATATCGCAGAGAATACTGCTCTTGTAGGATGCCCAGCTAAACCTACGTAAGGATGATGATTTGTAAGAAAACGTGAATGTTAGAGTGCAGCGTAAGCGAGCAGGAGTACGTAATGTGCATTGCGTGTTAACTTAGCTTCCCTAAGGTCAAACTGTAGTTATTACGTGTCAACCATTTCAAACACTTCGTAAAGGCGTCATGTACGCTTAGGTTATTTACGGTATCATGTGCAAGGTCAACAATGTTGCTAATGGGGTTCAAGAAGGGAATGTTGCCCGCTTTTCCCTTCTACATATAGAAAAATGGGTTGAGAAGTTCGTTTTTGTGACACTAGTTTTAAGCTCAATCAAGACACAACTTTTAAGCTCAGTCACGACCTACAACCACCCTACCCTGTGTTGTACACTTCTTGTGTACAAAATGCTTATATATCATTTTTTTTTAATTCACGATTATATACAGTCTAGTATGCTAGTATGACCATAATTCACAATTATTGTGATATTCGACGCTGAATTCTAAACTGGTCGTAACGATTTTTGAGCTTGAAAACGGTAAAATAAGCAACAATAGCGCAATGCCGAAATACGCAACAAGACGTTTTGTTACTGGAACCACCTAAAAACTTAGCCATTGAGTTGATTGCAACTCCTGCATCCAGATTTTTCTGCGTCTCCCGCTCCACGTTGCTTGCTCCGTCCCGGCATATTTAAGGATGATGTGCTAGCTCAGGTTCGAGCTTGCTAAGCCAAAACGTCTCTACAGAAAGCAGACATATATTAGCTAACAGAGAATGTCAAATTTGCAAGAAGTTCGCTTTTGTTTGTGGGGTATAACCTGCGCTTGAGCTGTGTAATAATTTGTATGTGCAGTAATTTTTATGTCTGCAGTTGTTTTAACGAAAAGACAAAGTTAACTTTATTTGAATTATTTATTTATATTGTTTTACACCAAGCACAATATTAAAAGTGAAAACAGTACAATGCCGGGTTAAACTGCTTTGCAAAAATAAAAGAATATTTCGCCTTTTACAGTCCACTAACTAACCTGCTGTCTGAAGCAAAGAAAGCATGGCAAACGAGATGCAGGAAAGCAGAAATTGTCACGTTGCTGCAATCAGGCATACTTGGAGCTTATTCCGAACTTCTGCCAGAAATAGAACTTGGAATGAATATTGTCGAAAATCTCTTCCTTACATTTGAGATTCCTAATTGTGGCGGTAAGTTTGTGAAGTTTTGTTGAAAAACCTCTCAGATATACCAATAAACCGGTGCACACGCTATGATCTCATTTACATATCATCAGAAACAATTCCCAAGAAGTTTATTATTTTACAATTTTGCAATATCAATTACAGTCTATACAGTACATATTGTGTGCCAAAACTGGGTGCGATTTGCCTTAACTTTAAAAACAATGCTCACCTAGCTTTAAACACACATCCATCGGAAAACTTGTAACGTGCCAGAGATTTCTAGAACATAAATCAACATGATAAACTGCTGCATTCACATTTTGCTTGTACTTTACATCGACTAAACCACTCTTTGTGCGTTTTATGAAGTTGATGTCCAGTCACGACGAACAAATTGATATATACTGTCGGTCTGGGACAGTTCGGCGACGAGAATTTTCGGCGATGGTGGTCGTAAATGTTTTATACGAAAAAGTGTGTTGTTTTTAAATACTTCAGCGGTTAGACCACAAAGGAAACTTGCTTGACAAGTGTTTTTGTTGTCATCCTGAGGGCCAGGGGCCAGTGATTTCCCTTCCGCCGGAATTTTGGAAGAGCTTAGAGCGACTGTGACCCATGTGCGTAAGGAAATATGGCTTATCATGTTCGATTTTGTTGGCTTGAGGCGTTTGTGAGCTTCCACAAAAGTTAAACCTCGTCAGCAATTATTGCTTGAGCATTCGCGTTGTTATTCTGATTGCATTACACATGTAGTTTAAGAGTATAGTCGTACTTTCTTGCCATCGTTTGCCTATCGGTGTTCGAATATATTCCTATTTACAATCCCACGCGAACAGTTGGCTCTCGGAATGGGAATTCCTGTTCTCACAGCGGGGTGCCAGAGATTGCATCCAGGAGAACGCGAACTCGCGTTTGGCGGAGCGGGATGCCAGAGGTTGCTCACAGGCAAATCCTAACTCACAAACTTAAAATCAAAGTCCAAGTAAGCTTTCTCTATGGAGATCTGACAATTTTTCTTGGCCACCTTGGCCATAAATACCAACAGTGAATGTTTTCCTAGAGCAACTAAGCATGGTTGACACTGCGGGTAAGTTTAAAATTTGTAAGCAACAACATTGATCAAAAGTCCATCGCCGAAATGTCCATCGCCGAAACGTCCGTCGCCGAAATGGCGTCGCCGAACTGGCCCATTCGACATATTCTCACTGAAACGCCAAAACCCTTTGTATCGCTTTGTGGTTAACAAACCTTTGTACAAAACTCCCCGCCAAAAGTGTTTCTGTTCGCTAATTCCTAGAACATAATGTGTATCCGGAAAATAATCTAAAATATATCAAAACAACCTGTGCATCAAGAATTCTTGTACTTCATTGGTGTTCAAACATTATTTATACAAATTAAATCATTGTTACTAGACGTAATTTGTGATGGAGATTCACTTAGATATTCACAAATTCAAAGTAAATATTTTTACAAAGTTTAGGATCATTTGATTCCTTGTAGTTGAATCATTGCAATAAAATCCTTTTAATACCACTCGGCTAAGCAAATGCATTGCATATGAATTTCTTTATAGCACATTTTTTTGAAAGAATGCGAGCATATATACGTGGCGATAGTAGAAAAGTATACGCTTGATGACGCACATGCATTTACTTTGATGCAACACAGGCATATACGACACACACATGAATGACGCCATCCAGATTAATATAATGTAATCCTGCGATGACTTCCAAGAACACCGATTAATAAAATTCTTGGGGGAGTGGGAGGCTGCGAAGTACCAGGGGTAATTTAAGCTGCAGACCTCCCAAGGAAGAAGCTATGCTTATATTTTAAACCGTTATCAAGTGAACAGTGTATAATTGTTACAAAAAGTCTTTTACTCTGGATATAAAGTTTAATATGTGCAATGCGGTTTGATGGTTCATTGAAGGAAAGTGCGCTGCAGGCACGTACAAGCCACCAGAGGAAAACGGTTTATGGTTGTCACATTGAACATCTGCTGTTTTCACATATTCAAAAGTATTCGTTAAGGCTAGAGAGCAAATGCGTCAAAAGTTATGGTGTACAGCACTGCAATGTTGTCACTGGATTTAAGCAGGTTGAGAGCTAGGTATGTAATCATGCATTGCGGAAAAGAATTGGCAGGTGGTGTATGCACGGGAACCGAAATTCCTTCGCGTTTTAGTAGGTACATTATTTGCTTCGCACTTGTGGACAAAAGGCATCCCACTACGTCATACAAGGTTTGCAGTGAAAAATTTTAGTGAACGCAACAAAAACCAAACGATGGAAGATATAACGGAGATATTTCATGATTTGACTATTTCCATTGTAACAGCGTTGAATAATTAAATCAATCCAGCTGGTTTATGTACACCAATATAAAGGACACAAAATTTGTTCCTAGTAGCCGAGTAATATATATTTCTTATATTCTGCGGAAAAAAACTGCAAAACATGTTTTACTTTTTATTTCCAAAGGAATTCTTGACATGATTGCACTGTATTTTATCATTTTAGCACCTGAGTCCAAACGTGCTTTTGGTAAAGCAAATTTTCGAGTTTAAATTTGTCTTGTATTATACGGATGAACATCTGTAATGATTTTTAAATCATTGTCAAACGTAGCAGGTAGCTAAGAGTTTTTCTCACTTAAAGATTGTATATACCTTTTAGCTGGAGAAATGTCTGCGTTTCTTTGCTAGTTAAACGTTTATTTCATTCCAAAGTTAGAAATCCTAAATAACTGGGTGCCTGGTTACATGAACTGATGTGCAGTTAAAACATATAGGATATATTCGTTTACTATGTTTTCTACTTTATTGGCCATTTCTCATGTCTCAAGATAAGCTGAAAATTGTTGATTTTTTCCCTCAGGAGGAAACTCTGCACAACCTGTGACAGCATCGATCTCCATTTTCTGGGCGCTTTCCAGTTTTGCTGTGCTGTCAACCACAGTAATGCAGATTGTGTAGCCTTGTTCAAAATTTGTAGAATTTGAATGTATTTGTAAATGATTTTGAAATTGTAACAAAATAAAGTCTACATAGCGAAAAATTTTCTTTAATTGGAATAGTTTTGATAAAACCCTAACAGGAGATGCGATTACGTCCACTGTCGCTTTCTTAATGATATGCATTATAAATCACCACGAATTTCACATGATTCAAACAAATGTAAGATATTTCGTTGAATGACTGTGTTGCCTGCCAACTACGTCCAGCGAGAATGTTTCCCAAAGAGGTTTGCCGAACGACAACGGTTAAAGTTATGCAGGGCGGGCATGCAACAAGAATTGAGTAAACCTGTTGTTTAACATACGCTTTTTTCAGGTTTAGCAAGATTTTGTGCACGTTTGTTCGTTGAAGCGTATCTCGAAAATCCTTGTCACCGCAGATTGAACTACGCAGTCGTCAATGATTGCAACCAGACTATAGAATTGCTTGTGACGTTTTTTTGTGTTGATAATTTTTAACGGGAGTTGTACACATTTTATCTTGTCGCGTTCTTTAACGTTCAATTGGCAAAAAGCGTTTTTGCGAAGGCAGGAAAAATCGAATTGCACGCAGATTGAAACGCCTGGCGTGAACCAGTGGTTTTCAAACGGGTGCCATTTGGCTGAAAATAGGAGGAATTTTTAATTCCTGGGGGGATATTTGCCCCACGGAGGAAATGAGGAGGAAAAACGGTGGATGAAAAAATCTTACGTTTTTAATATATATTTATTCAACACATAAAAACTGCACAACGAAGCTGGTTTAAAAGGGAATATCTACAGTACGTACGGACAAGCTCCTTAGATTGCATTGACTGGCGTTATGAAAAAGTCTGACTGGTTCATAATCGTCTGTTATTTCTTCACAGTAGCTGGTGCGAAATTTTTGCAATTATCTTTTTTGTGATTTTTGTTGTGGAAGAATTGACAGTGTTTTGGTGAGTAAAGGCGGAATATGAAAAAACTTTGAGAACCACACCTTTGCACCGTATTGCCGTCAGATCGCTTACAGCACATCGCATGATTGATGTGGGAAATTGTTCAACCTGTATAACGAAACGCTGTAAGTCACAGTAATGTAAATACCATTGTAACGTCTGAAGGCAAAGTAATAATCGCACATTTCCTGCAAACACATACACGCGCCATTAAGCTACGTTCGCACAGAAATCACGTGTCGGGCGCTTGCTCAAAATTGCAGGTTCGCTGCAATACAACATGGGACAATTAATCCACGTAATACCTTGGGTTGTCCTTGCAAATAATGCATTTAACTAAAATAAAAGACCAACTAGAGTACCGTTCGCTCGCAGGCAAAGCGCACAAGCAGGCGTAATTTGTGGTGGGATGAAACCCACAGCATCATGGGCGTTCTAACGAGTATAGATGGCAATCGTGTTTCAAAGCAGTTTGCTTTAAAGTAGTAGGAAAGCACATGAGTAAATCAAAGCGGATTTAGCTGCCACGAGAAACTAAAAACACGGATTTTAAAAGTATATCATGTAAACTGTGATCGTAACGTCACATAACCCTTCTGCGTGTACTTGCCGTAACGAAAAACGGGGTGAGGTAAGACGGCGCCGATGAGCTGGCTACTCCGACGCGGGAGCTTTTCGTCACCAACAAAAGCTTACCTAAAGGAAGAGCGAGAAACAAGATTAGAAAGAAAATGCATTTATTAAGAAGTGTATGACGCCCATGTGAATTTCTATGAGGAAAACTTTATTCTATTCGGATCTGCTCTGGTTGGTTGATAATTAAGTTCAATTCTTGCAAAAACCTGAAAAAACAACCTGCAGTCGTTTGCGAAGTTTTCGGGAAAGTGTCGTGCTTTTAGTTATGTGGAAGCTAACGATCCAATCTCTCGGTGCGTTTTACCCCAAATAGGAACCTAACCATAATGATTTGAACTTGTGAATAAATGGAAAAACATAACTGTGTTTGATTGTGATTGTAGTTGCGCTTCGATGTTCTGAAATTGTGAACTTGTGATTTGCGTGTCGTTGATCAAGCGAGTAGTGCTATAGCAGTTTGCATATTAAATCCTGTTTTTTGGTGCGGAAATTGTTCCAACCAGAAGCGTTAATTCTTCATGTTTCGTGCTAACAATTTTGTGGTGTGTTTTTATTGCCGAGAGGGCATAGTATCATTACAATTATCAAGTTATAAGAGACGCAATATTCAGAAATAAAATTGGTGAAAATTAAACTTCTTCAAAGTGAATTTCAGGCTTTTTCTAACTCTGTCAGTTGGAGCTCATGAATTTGGAAAAGATAAAACAAGCAGGTACTCGTCTCCAGGCAGATATAAATTGTTAGAGCATAGCATATTGGAAGTTTGTGGACATAACACGACCTAAAATGATTTCCACAAACGTCCATAACCTTTGATTGCAAAAAATGCTTCAAGTTTACTGTCGAAGTTTGTGGTACAGTAAAAGACGTCTCTAACAAGCATGCACTGAGACACAGCGATCGGGTATTCGTGACAGAAAGCTTTGGCAAAAACACATTGAGCGAATGTGCTAGAGATTCAACAAAAACAACATAATTTCGTGTACTGCACTTTCGGATAAACAAGAACAGGTAACTTTGCACTCGAAATTTGTACCTTCTAGTGTGACGTGATCATGATGTCACTGCGTCGTAACTCTTACGTGTAAATTTGTTTCAATTTAGAAGTTGCCTGTTTCTTTGTTTATCAGAAAGCTCACGAGATTCTTGATTTTATAGTGAATTCGCTAAACTAATAAGAAAGTGAAGTTCTCAATTCATAAAAAGTGACCCATATAACGCTGGTCCAAATTGCTTCTTTCCTTTGCTTAGTGCCTTGCTCTCAAAGCGTTGATAGATCAAGAAAACTTTTCGAATCGTATTGTAACATTCATCGCACATAAACAATGTGCAGCAAGTGGCCAAACAACATAATTGCTTGAACGCACCAATCTGTGCTAATGCAGGTGCTTTAAAATTCAGCTCAAGGTTGGTTTGTTTTGTTACATATGATAAGGAAAGGCCCCTGGGGAGGAGGACACACACCTTCACGTGGCCCTCCCTGTTGCGGCATTTTTTGAAATGCTCATCAAATCTGTCACCATGAGAGCAACCACTGCTACTCGCGCTGGATGTGTTCATCGTGGGATGGGTCAAACAACGCCCTTCTCAGGGCGCGGCAGCAGAAATGCTGCCGAAGATGATCCACGACCTAACATACTCCAGCTGAACACCGAGTGGCTCACTGACAACAAGATCTCCGTCATTGGGCAGCTACCCTGTAAGAACAAGGCTTTCATCATTGTCATACAGGAGACCCACTGCAAAACTGCAGACAAGCTAATAATTCACAACTTCTCACTAGCTGGGTCAGTCCTGAGCAGGAATCACGGCCTTGCTACGTTTATTCACGAGCGGTTGGAATGGTCACTGGTCGATCAGTCTCCAGATAAATCAGAGACTGAGTGGTTGTGCGTGGACGTTGCAGTTTACAAGATCGTAAACGTCTGCAAGCCTCCACGTTCGCGACTCACTCCTACGACCATCCCGATGTTCCCACACCCTAGTTTGTACGTTGGCGACTTCAACTGCCAGCATGTCAATTGGGGTTACAACACAACATCCCCGGACGGTGAGAGCCTGGACTCCTGGGCAACTTCCAACAACCTTGGACTGTTGTACAACCCAAAGGATACAGCCAGTTTCTTCTCTCGCCGTTGGAACGTCGTCACCCACCCAGACCTGGCCTTGGCGAGTTTCGGCCAGGACAGCCGACTATCGGACAGACGTGTCCTAGGAAAGTTCCCGCGGTCACAACATCGTCCCTCCCTCATGACGCCACCAATATTCAAGGTTCCTGCCCACAGCGATCCGGTGAAGCAATTTTCGCAACGCTGATTGGAAGCACTTTTGCCTTCTCACAGGTGAATCCGTCGAGAGATTGCCACCTCCGGACACACCAGATATTGAGAGGGCATACCAGGATATTTTCGAGAGACTACTTTCTGCNGCTAGACAATGTATCCCACGTGGAAGTCGGAAGAACTATGTGCCATGCCGGGACAAAGAGTGCGAGACCCTCTATCGCTCCTTTATCCGAGCCCCAGTGGGGACTGCCTCTGACAGAGTCGCCTCGACCTTACTCTCTCGACTACAACAGAAGAAGCAGGAGCGATGGGAGGAAGCTGTCAACTCCATCGACTTCTTGCACTCCAGCCGCAAGGCGTGGAGAACAATCAACAAACTTACTGGCAGGTCAGGACGCTCATCTCGCCTGTGCCCCGTCTCGGCGGGGGCACATTGCCTCGCAACAAGTGAAGAACGGGGCACACAAGACCGGCGGCCGCGAGTCCACCAGGCTCAACAACAAACAGCTGTCCGATCTATGGAAGATTCCAACACCTGAGGGTCACAGTATCTCCGAAACCTTCAAGCTGGAAGAGTTTGCTGCTGCCCTCAGACACCTGAAGACATGAAAGTCCCGGGATTGGATTCTACCTTCCCGGAGTTTGCACTCCATGCCGGTTCGGCTCTCAAATCTTGGTTCTGCAACTTCCTCAATTCCTGCACGCTCAAACTCAAAATTCCAAAGATCTGGAGAAGAGCACTAGTAAGTAATTGCGATCCCTAAGCCAGAGTAGCCACTGGGGAACCCAAAGAGCTATCGTTCTATATCTCTGCTGTGTGTCCCCTAAAAAATCTTCGAGAGACTCATCTACGATCGTGTCGAAACAATCATCGACACACTGCTACCACAGGAGCAGCTGGACTTCCGACACGGGAGGTCGGCCGTAAACCAGGCCACCCTGTTGACACAGGACATCGAGGATACCTTTTCAGCTAAAAAGAAGGCCGGAGCTGTGCGTTGACCTCAGAGCAGCCTTCGGCACCATATGGCACCACGGCCTCACCTGCAAGCAGCGGCGATTGCTGCCTGGCATGGTCCACATGATCATAGAGATGGTTGGAAATCGCAGCTTCACCCTCACCACTGGAAGTGGCCAAAGCAGTAGGTTACGACGACTCAAGAACGGCGTCACACAGGGATCTGTCCTGGAGACCCTTCTATTCAACATCTACATCTCCAACCTGCCAACCGCCATCCCCAGAAGGTATGCATATGCTGACGACCAAGAAATCATGCATGCTGATGGAGATTGGCAGGAAGTGGAAGGGGCGCTGAGCAAGGACATGCCAACGCTAGGTGAATACCTCAAGACTTGGAAGCTAAAGTTCAGCACAACGAAAACGGTGTCGGCAGTCTTCCATCTCAACAACAAGGAAGTCAAGCGTGAGCTGAAAGTCAACTTCAACAAGGAAACCTGCCCTTCTCTTCCGAGCCCAAATAATTCGGAGTAACGTTGGACAGGTCGCTCACGTATCGCCGACACCTTGAATCACTTCGCAAGAAGCTGACATCACGCGTCGCGCTCCTGAAGCGGCTTTCTGGCTCCGGTTGGGGTGCTTCAGCAACAACTTTGCGAACAGCCACCCTAGCCCTGGTCCATTCGACTGCAGAGTACCGCGATCCTGTTTGGTGCCGCAGTGCTCATACCCGCCTCATTGACCCCACCATCAACGATGCCTTGCGAATTGTGACTGGATGCCTTCGTCCTTGACCAGCGGACAACCTTCCAATCCTTGCAGGCATCCAACCTGCTGAGCTTCGTCGCAGTGGAGTCACATTATCTCTAGCACGCCGTGCCAAGGAGCCTGGACATCTGCTCCATTCAGCGCTCACCCGTCCATCGAGTGCTGTTGCACGGGGCCTCAAATCGAGATACTCATTTGTACCCGACGCACAACAACTCATCAGCTTCTCTGACAGCAACAACTTGCGTGCGGCGCAGTGGGCGGATCATCAATGGAATGCGGGAATGGGCGGACAACCCCACAGGACTCCGCACCTTCATCCCCGAATCCGGCACCCACCTTCCTGAAGTGACCCTTCCAAGAGACTGGGTCCGGCGTAACCGCCTCCATAAGGTATGGCCTCCTCTGTGGCCTGTGAGTATGGCGCAGAAGAAAAAACGTCTACCATCCATCGACCTCCCCAGGGACTACATGGCCTGACAGTTCTGGTCGATGAGACAACCGAATGGCTGCTCAACATCTGCCCCATAATCTAGCCCAGCAAAGCAGTGGATAAAAGAAGAACTCGCTCAAACGAAAGAAGAAGGAAAGACCTTAGTAATCTATTGTATTGTGACAAATCCCAATTTTTGGAGAAGAATCAAATGGTGCTAGAGTTTTGTCAAACATTTTTCCTCTATAAGTCAATAGAAGGTTTGACCATAGATACCTGATGTTTCACTCATCAAATCCCCATTCCACAAAAGGTTTCAATAGGTGTTTCTTTGCTGGGATCTTTGTAGATCCCTGATCAACTGAAATATTACGCCTGGTCAGTTGCGCAATATTGTGATTAGTCTTTAGTTGGTCTTCAGACAAACATGTTCTTAAATTATGAATAGATTTCCAGGAAAGTTATTAGACGCAAAATGAATATGAAAAGTGTCTTTCGCTGCGCATGTGCGATTTCGCAGCGACAATGTGGTGTTAAAAGTAAAAGACATAATATATTTTTTTTCATTACATACACTGATTTCGGAGTGTTTCCACTGTTTACAAAGATTAACCTTTCGCAATCGCTTGGTGCAGTGAAAATGCCAAAATGGTGCAGAACCAATAACACTGTTAGTCATGCGGCATTAGGCGGTCCATCTTCATCAACCACATGGTTCTTTAGTACTGTTACTGTAGTAGTAAAAAGGCTTCATAAGCTTTGAAAGAATCAACCGGAGTCTCTGCTTTAATCGTTCTGCGATAACTCAAATATGCACATGTCTGTATTCAAGCAACTAGTCTCCACACAGGTGAAGAGCTTGAATCAATCAGCAAATTTTCAATAGGAATTCGGTTTTGCGTAACATCGCGCAGGACCGGCGCTAGGTGTTTACCCCTCGAGTCGGGCGTTGGGGTCCCCACTATACAATATATTGCATTTAACACATAATACTTATTATTTATATAAACAAAAACATTGATTTATTTTAACAAATGTTTATAAAAACATGTGTTTGCAGCATTAACACAACATAAAAAGCAGTGTCAGAGAGACCTTAGCACTTACTATATTTCAAGCTGGGAAAATTATTTTTCCAAGTTTTCAAAGATGTGAATGTTTTTCTCAACTCAGTCACATATGATGTATTTGCAGTTCCACTTTCAATAGACGTCATTGCCAGATCGTTTAGTCTTTCATCAGGCATGATTGATCTCTGAAACGTTTCAAATAAATTCAACTTGGTGAAGCTCTTTTCAATAGTAGTGAGTACGGCAGTGATCGGCAAACTTTCATTATGATGGTCGAAGTCCCCTTTCAGACGTAAGGCCCGTACTTAATTTTGATGGCCCAAATGGAATCTTGTGTTGTATTCAGTTATCTGTAATAAAACAATGCTATGTTAATGTCATGAACACCATAATGACAACGAAAATGCCTTGTCAATGTCAAACAATCAATGTTCTATAGCAGCGATCCCCTACGTCCGGCCGGCGGGCCACATCCGGTCCGCGAATAGTTCCAATCTAACCCGCGAGCTATCCTAGTAATGTTTAGTGTTTTAACAACTTAGTGCAAACAAATTAGTGTAAGATGTAATCAGCGTTGCGGAGTCGGAGAGGTGTCGGAGAGGTGTCGGAGTCGCAAGAAATCGAAGGTTTCTGGGTGGAATCGGATTCCTAAGAATGTAGAAGTCCAACTGAATAATTTTTTTGGATTGCAATCATAAGTTATGATTTCCTGTTTGAAATGGTACAATTTCTTTTGAAACTTTCATAGAAACAGATGATTCTTGCTGTGTACCACGATTTCGATTGGTTGTTAATTGCTACAAAATTGTTAACAAGCACACTTCATTCACAATATGTTAAGGAGTCGGAGTCGGAAATTTTGTAAAGATTGGAGTGGAGCATTTTACCTCCGACTCCGCAACCCTGGATGTAATGACACAAAAAGCATTTGCTCTAATTGAGAATTTTATCCCGATGAGTTTTAGAAACCAAAACAAACCAAGCTTGCCGTTTTGATCAAAAGTTCAATTACAAGAGTTTTGGAGTGTACTTGCAACATGTGAAATAAAAGTGATTTACTTTGGACCTAGTAAGTCACTAGGCAATTAGTTTCTAAAATTTTGCGGGCCATTCGTTTGTACAGTAATGCTTTGAACAATACAGCCAAATAAATGTAACCACGGGTAATTTTCATGTCATAGCTGCTTTTCCATTGGGTGTCACTGCGCTCCAGCACCCTAATACTGTACATGTGCTTGGCGCCTAGACTACTGTAGACTTCACATCAGCTTGCGTAAGTGCTGCGAAATATGTAAGTCATAGTAGCCATGTAGAGTTTGAAGCGTAAGCGTCATCTGACGATTTGTAAATTGTTTAACAGGAATACTTGGTGCTAATTGCAAGCAAGTTTGGTTTGTACCGAAGATTTCAAAACGTGCTCAAAAATTGATTTCCTTGTTTGGAAGCATCTATATTTACGAATAATTGTTTGTTTTCTGAGATGAAATATTGTAAGTCCAAGCGTTAACACTGAATTACAGATGACATTTGCACGTTACTTTGTGCATGGCAGCAGCGAGCACGGAACCAAATAGTACAACCATTAATAATGCAACACAAAAGCAGTTTCATAAGTCACATTGCAAACATGTTGCCAAAAAAATAAAATAAAAAAAGTAAAAACGTCACCTAATCTTATGCATGTTGTTTGTTTAGTTTTTTTTTTCTTTTCAATGCAGTGAATAGCCGACCCGCGAACGTCGATAAGTCCACGAATTTGGCCCAAAATGCAAAACGTTTGAGGAACGCTCTTGTATAGTTGTTGCAGTAGTCTGTGTTTTATCCCATGCAACCGGCGCAGCACCTTAGCACTTACATACCACGCGTCCGGCAACAACAAGTGTGACGCGACCCAATAACAAGTGCTGAACGCCCTATAGTTTACGCGCCACTGGCGTTCACATCTACACACTGTAGACTGCGCTTCGGTCAGAGTGATTAAAACCGAAATAAGTGCACTTATCTTTCGAGTTCATGTGGTGCCACACATAAGGCGTACGAGGCGGGGGGGCGCAGGAGGCAAGAGCCCCCGCCGGCTTGAAAAATTTCTGGGTCAAACTCTGTTTCTCAAGGCAAGGGCAAAGCTGCCTACAAATCCTGAATGGTAAAAAAAACATTCAATACGTTGAAAACGTTCTGGGAGAACACAACACGCAAGGAACTTCACCCCCTTGAGTTAACAAGCACGTTAACTACAGAATTTGCCTATAAGGGCACCTCTAGGGGTTCGCATAAAGAACGTTATTGCCGAATTGACGATATAAGTGATTTGAAATGCATGTAAAAAATGTTATCGGGACCGAACAAAATGTAACGTTATGGGTGAATTGATGTTACAGACGAAGCCGTTATAAACGAATTTATCTGTATAGAACTGTTTCCAAGAGGTTTCAGGCCCCATTCGGATTAAACTAAAAAAGTTAGTTTCAGGGCAAATTGTTTATTTTTAGGGCAAGCTGTTGTTTGCAGGGCAAAGCTTTTCCGCCTACCCCAGCTAAATGGGTTCCTGTACCCTTGTCGTGCCACTAAAAAGCACCTTCGACTTAGCTGTGCACTTCCCATGTACACTGCGCGTTGATCTCGTCCAGTCTGTAATGGTAATTTTTATGAGAGAAGGCTTAGATTTACCACAAAGTGTAGTGTAATACGCAATCGTGCAAGACTTTTGCATCATCTATATCACTATTTATCCATTTTCGCTCAAAAATTTAAAACCAACTGTATCAATATGCAATGCTGTCTCTATGTATCTGGTTTGAACAAAACGTTTTCCTTGCTGTAAAACTCTGCTATACAATTTCCTATATAGCAATTTGTTTTTATATAGTTATTAACTCAATGTTGTCATTTTGTTTCTTTGTTGAAAACTTTCGTCGAGTGTTCACCGTGGGTTAGGCCCTTTGTTGTGTCATTGTGACTCTTTGTTGACTGTTCATCGTGTTTTTGTTCTCTCGGCATGACGTGACGAAAGGCATTTTCAGGCTCCGGCCTGTCGCTCGCCGTCGCCAAACAAACACACAAATCTATTGGCAGAATAACAATAACGGAATGTTTGTATTCCACCAGTGATCAAGATCCGTTGCAGCGCTTCATGGCTTTGTGGTTGCCAATACGCAGAGGTGGGCAACCGCTGTTTATTAGCGTCGCTCCCGCTACTTGTTGAATTTTAGTACCTGTTGCCGAATAAAAATAGTAGCGAGCTATCTCTACCGCTATTCGCTACCGCTCCATTTGCTGCACTTAAAAAAATGTTTGGTGTTGTTTTACTGACGTACGATCTATTTTGAAAAACCTAACCTTGACATGTTTTTCTGAAAGAAGTTCTTAAAGAAAAAACGTGATCTGAAAAAATAGTCATTGAACAGTTATGATATAGGAAAAGTTATTTTGCAGTGCATGCACAAAAAAAGGAAAAAAAGACTGCAGAAACGTCCATAGAGTGCCCATTAATGCAAGTTCCGCGCTGTGTGTACAGTACTCAAGAGAATGGAAAAGCAATAAGAGATCAAAACTGTTTTTACACAGAGTTTAATGAGCGTGTAAATTGATTTAGGCCCGCAACCAGGATGGGGATAAAAC
>JGI24158J21664_10001315_pt1 | contig 27570 bp, 23 predicted proteins | sample Ectturendosymbi3_FD_21664 | JGI IMG/M metagenome (IMG submission 21664) | reverse complement strand
CATAGAGGCCCAACAATCTTAAATTTTCAGCCGAAACACTCGCATATTACGAACTGCATGTTTTTCTTTGTAATCAGCACCAAAACGCTTTATGCAGAATTGGATGCTCAGCAGTGTATCTATTGCAACCATTTCAACTCTCGAGACGTTTGATCGAGTAACAAAGAGATTGTAAGATAGAAAAGTGGTTGATCAGGAAGCAGTCAGGTACTAAGAGAAGTTTGTCACAGTAACTACACAATGGTAATGGTTTATTGTTTCAGATGACTCAGCTAATAAACAGAAGCAATACAAAAAGCCATCGCACACTAGGTAAGCCAACTGTCGGTGAATATAGAGCAAAATGAAAATACAATGGCATAATAGCTGATCAATATAAACAAAGGATGGCACTGTGTCATATAGGATTGGTGAAGGACCATGGCTGTTATCTAGCTAGACAACCAACCCCATTTATCACTTCTTGAAATGTGTTGAAAGAAAAACAGTTGGAGATCAAATAAGCAAAGTTACGAAAACAAACAAACACAGAACATGGTGAAGTAAATTTAAAGGTGAAAGAGTATGCCTAGGTACACAGACTTGTGGATCGAAATTAATTGAAGGAATTTGATGTGGTTTAAAATGTGGTTAAACAATATACAAAGTTAAAAAAGCAAAAAAGGGTAACAAAAACTGATTAATGAGGCACAAAAGAAAAACAAAGCAAAATAGAAAAAAATGATGTGTACTTTCATGCCGAAAAGAATGGGATGTGAACAGGAGAGAAAACAGACAAAAAAGTAAATCGCTGATACGGACGCTCTGTTTAGGTGTTCGACCTTTTTGCTTCAAGACGTGTTTGTTGGCATGGCCACTTTTTGCCATTTTAAGACCACGTTTGTTACCTTGTCAACCACATACATTTCAACAATTAAATATTGCAAGATTAAGCTGAATGAAGACAGTCAAGCTATGAAATATAACTTGTCACTAGGAGTGTAGTCCAAGGCTGACATAAAATACCTATTCAGGTTTCAGGTAAAGAAAAACCCACTCATACCTCCTGGCAAAATTTCACAGCAAAAAGACACCAAGGCGTTCTTTTTTGCAGTACAGGTAAAATTGTGAAATTTTTTTATTCTGTCCATTTTTATTTACGTGTTTGGCTCAGACACAAGGTCTATATCACACGAGTTAGCAGAGATTAAGGGTACAGAGATGGTTAAACACAACAAATCACAAGTTAGATGTTCGTTGGTACACGGAGTCAACACTGAAGAGAAACGAACACTGAAACAACGCACCAGCAACTACTACATTTGGTCATCGTCATATGGGAGCGTTACTTGGGAGAAAAATGGATATTTGTAACAGGTTCCTAACCAGGTCTGACGATTTGGGGAGGGGAAATACATTTTGTGGGGGAAAGAGTTTTGTTTTTATTATATATTTATTAAAACAAATTTTTCTGGGAACAGCAAAAATTGGGGGGACAAAAAAATTTTGGGGGCACTGCCCCCGAATGCTCCCGTAACAACGGGCCTGATTTGTAACATGCATCAGACAATTGAAGTGAGCAGATAAAAAAGTTGGTGAAAAGGGTGCGCATCGTTGAACGAAAAGCATACGAACTGTTTCTAATAATGAAAGCATCAAATGTCCTGACATAATTTCAGCACGAGTGCATTTGCGTGTTGGTCGTACCTATTCGGTTAGTCCGGGGTTGACAAAATAATCTTGGACCGAAGGCAAAATCTCCAAGATTTTCTTAAATTCTTACAAACATCGCAATAATTTGAAAAGTTTTGGTAATATCTTTTAGAAGGGTTTGTCTTTTCCCTGCTGGTGCGACCTGTTCTGAATAATGAATCCTTGTATCGCAATGAACGTTGAAGGTATCTTTTCGCATAATTTCTTTCATTCTGTGTGACAACAAAGTGACATATATTTCCAAGTATTAAGGAAACGTATTGTCGGGGGGAACATATACCGCGTTTTCGAGGTGTTGTGAGGAATATTTTACTCTTAAAAAAGAAAAAAATAAACAACATACAACTGCCCTGCAAAACAAACTAGGGCAATATCAATGATTGTGTGAATCACGAATGACTCTACTTGCATCGACACGATTCACATTTGGTGAAGATTATGTTATATGACTCTTCTCCGATCAAACTTTCTGCTACATGACTACTCGACTCGAGTCTGACTCGATGTCATTCCAAGAATTTTTGGATCAAAAAATCGACTCGAGCCATGTCGTGAAAATATGAAACTATGAAATAGGAAAAACATTTAGTCAACGAATGAAGCAACAACCAATTCTGTACAATTCGAGCTAACAATTCATAGGCTTGTAGTCCCATCGTGCCCCTAAGTTTTATGTCCAATTTTGCCAGTGTTCTACAGTGGGGAAATAACCATCAACTAGAACAGCGCAAACATTGCAGTACAAGCACCTGACAACAATGCATAGCAAGTGAAGGGCCAGCAACAGTTTCAATTTTAGGGATTTTCAAACCTGTGCCGATCTTCCGATTGAAGACGAGTTCCATACAAACACCAAGTAATCAAAGGTGTGGGTTTTCCGAGCACCGTACATTTCAGAACAGCATCGCTGCCTTCGGACACCGTTTGACTCGCCGGTTTCTTCACAAAACGCGGAGAAACGCATTTGGTTTTTTGATGAATGAAGTGTTCTGAGTGGAGAAAAATGCGCCAGTGAAGGTTCAGTCGAATTATAGCTCACACTGTGTCTATTGTGCAGATATTTAAATTCCCGTCCCTTACTCCGGGGTAAGTACCGTAGTATACCGCCTGAAAGTGCAATTCTGCTCTCTGCATCGCGTTTTACCCATCAAGGGCTTAACGTGCAATAGCTGCATCTCAAGAAACCTTAGACCAGCGCGGTCCAAGTACTTTTGACCTATGGGCCATTTTGCAAAAAGTGACAACTTGCGGGCCACTTCCAATAAAATCATGTATAAAACAAGAGATTCACAAGATTTAAAATTGGAAAGGGAAGATAAGTGAGTGCGTCACTGAAATTATTACACAATAGCAAATAGCAGTTTATTACAAATCTCTATTAATGGGATGGCTGTGGTCGAGGCTTCTGACACTGTCGTTCCTACATTAATACCACTAGGCCTATGTTGGTGGCGGCAAGTCGGAGACTATCGTCCAGTGTTTCGTGTGCACTTCAATGTNTGTTTTTAATTTGGCTTACTTCATGGTAGAAAATGTTTTCTCACACACGTATGTGCTTCCAAACATCGAGTGCATTTTAGTGCGAAATCTTTCAGTTTNCTAAATCTATCTTTNCTGACTTGTTTCCAAAAGCTCTCTTTGCAATCTAGTACATTTTTAATAAATAGTGTTATGCTTGTCATAACTAAAATTATCGATTGTAACACACACACAGCAATCAATACTAAGAAAGCTCGCGGGCCTTAAATATTCTGTCCGCGGGCCACATGTGGCCCGCGGGCCTGCAGTTGGACCACGCTGCCTTAGATATTTTAGCACAAACGTTTAACTTGGTGCGTCAATCTCGCAATCCCCTCCATAGCGTTCAAGAACACCTTCAATGTATGCTGATAGGTGCTTATTTACTGTACATTAATTTGACTGAACGTTTTGGTATTGTCTACAGAACTAGTATAGATAGAAGGAAGAGTAAGCGGCGTCGGCATTGGCGCAACTAGAGGTTTGAGCCAGGGGACAAAACTTAGCTGAAATGGGCCCGCTGACTACCGTTGGGAGTCCACGAGTCGACATTCAGAAAAAAAGTTAAGAAATGATAGTGAATCCGGATGTCATGGATGTCTATACTAGCTAAAAAATGATAACACACCGAAAAACGCAAAAAAACAACCTACTGAAAGCCGAACGAATACCAAATATCAAAATGTAAGCTAAAGGGGTCCGGTTTTTATATTTAGCTTGCAAAGGGGCGGCTCAGCCCCTGCCCTCTCGTCAGTTACGCCACTGGGCGTCGGTACCACCTGCGTAAGGATTGACTTGAAATGCGGGTGTTTACATACACCACCAGCGCAGGGATTGAGTTTGAAAGCCGCTGTTCGTACCACCAGAGTAGGNTGGTACATCCCTACCCTGGTGGCACATCCCTCGCTGGTGGTAAAGAATTCAATTNCAGAAAACCGCAGTTCTGANGATGGTAGTTGCGATGCAGGTTCGTGCAAATGGCTACGGTGGCAATTGACTTAAAATTCAGTAGCAAAAAACAAATCGGCCAGCACGTGAAAGTATGAAATAAAAGTTTCTCGACCCGTGTTTTTTGGCTGCTTTTCTTAGAAAGCTTTGAAAGGGTAAAAAACTTGGCTGCACATTTTTTCGAATGCGACTTTTCATGCCTTACTTGGTTGTAAAATGCAGGACACGCCAAAAGTGGCTATTCTAGAATGAAAAAAGTGGGGAGGCCACTGTGGGGCCAAGGAAAAAAGTAGGGGGGGCAACATAAACGTAAAATATTGCTGGGCGAAAGTTATCTGCTGTATGGGTCAGTCAAGCGAACTTGAACGTGAAATTAAGCAAAAAACTGGGGGGCAAGCGGGGGGGCCACCCAAAAATCTGGGGGGGCCATGGCCCCCCCTTAGAATCGCCACTGCACGCCTATCCATAGGAATAGAGGCCAGAAACGAGATTAAAAACAAAATGAAAACTAATATCCATACATCTTTTTTGGGGGAAATTGGAATACGACCTTTGGCCAGAAAAAGCAAGGACAACAAAAAATCGACCACCTAATGTTATGTTGACCTAGTGAGAATCAGTACCGACACCGAATTAGAATTATGAGGTTGCAAAAGTGTTATTTATTTCTAAACTTTCAAGAAACCTTCTTGAAAAACCTCGAGCAGCTTTATCCGTGGATAGAAAATGTGTAATAAATTGAATATATTTTATTAGAAACGAAGGGAAACAAAACCGCAGCTGTTGTTGCTGACTTTAACACTTCGCGGTTTCTAAGTACACAATACTACTTAACTGAAGCAAGTTTTTTTTGGAATATTTACAGGTACGAGTGAGTTGTACCTTTTTCGCTAATTTTATATAATTCTATGTTATTTTTTATAATTTTCGTCACTTTGATTTAAAGCTGTGAGGTCAAAGGCCTCGTTCCTGCCTCAGCTCAAGCCTAAGCACGTTACTGCATGTACGTCAAGTTTACGCATCCCTTGCAAACATAAATTACCTTCCAAGATTTGAAGATGGTAGTAAGCTTCTGTTTTCGCACTCCCAACCCAAACAACGCACACGTAACGACCAGCAGAAGCGATGGTTATTTCTTTGAGTACCAAATAACTTGTTGGCACCTTTTCAAAATCTGTCTTTATCTCACACTGATCATCGTTTTCGATGCGGAGGAGGTCACCAGGTTGGTCGCTTCCTGGCTTCGGGTCATCGCTCAATACTTTGTACCATCTTACGTCAATCTTTTCATCATCAGTTGGCTGAGACAGTTCGTCAGATGGCAGACAGTCAACGCACTCACAGATAAAAACGGCTGTTTCGCCCATTGCTAGCCAGGCAGAGGAGCTGAGTTCAGGCTCGTTGCAGAGAGGGAGTGAAGAAATTTCAGAAGAGGAAACCGAGGGTAGTTTTGCAGCAGAATTTCGTTCCACTGAAATAAGTAAAGAGCAAAGAAGAAGTAAAGAAGCGGAAAGGTAATTCGTTGTTTTAGCGTAAGGAAAGAAAATGCATTTCAGATCTAGACGTGAATGATGTCAGCGAACAAGTGGGACATGTGGTCAGCGGTGGAAGAACGTATTTCAAAACGGGGGCACAAGTGCACGTCAAAAAAGCTTTGGAAAACTTTTGTAGTTTGAATTGGCAACTGTGACGTCACACGAATTGAATTATGACGTCTTTAACTTTTGCCAGCATGTTTAAGCAATTTCATACAATGTTTTATAAGCCCTCAACAACTCGTATCTACACCCTATGTATCTACAGTACGCTACACTGACTTGAGCACATGATGTAACTGGCTGTTCTTGGTCTTACACAAAATTCATTCACAAGTAAGTACACAACATGCACAAAGCTAAGGGGGCGTCCACGCATTACATCATCAGATAGGGGTGAGACCGTGAGAGGGGCTTTCAAAATGATAATGGGGTAAAAAAGTAGATTCTGCCAAATTTTTTTCATTAAACGATTTACTTTAAAAATGGACCCAATACTACTGTGTTGCTTAAACTTGCTTAAGCAAAATTCGAAATTTAAAAGTGGGGGGACCAGGTCCTCCAGGACAAAAGTTGGGAGCCTAGGCCCATTCGCCCCCGGTTCCGCCACCCCTGCCTGTGGTGCTGAGACAAATTCAGCAAAATCAAGTCAAATCTATCTTGATGAACAGTTGGAGAACAATCAACCGAAACGGTTGCAAACCGGGGCAGATTTGTCGTACAATATCGATGTAGTAACTATCATGAGACATGCCATTCCTTTAAACTTGTAATCAGGAAAAGAAGTTGCCCACTCTTTCCCTCCCCTTGACCTTTAACCCCAGACTAGACCTAGGCCCTGCAATACAGTGACGCGGTGCAAAATAAAACGAGTCACTTCAACAAAGTCCAGTCTGATATTTGGCCAATCGAAACAGACCTTGAACTTCTGGCGACGTAATTCACAAAGCAACGTTTGAACCTTGTGCTGATTGCAAGAATCTTACATTAGCACAAACGATTGAGTTAAATTAAATTCACTTCCCTACAAACAAAGTATATATCATTGTAGTTTTTTGCACTCGAAACTTGACAAAAAAATCACCAAGACAAACAAGGCAGGCGCGTTTCGTCTCGGGCGCCGCACACGCAGCAGCTGACCGAACTCAAAAAGGGCATGCTGAGCACATCGCTGTTTTTTTACTAAAGGGACATTTTATTGTTGAATAAAACGCGTCATTTGTTCACAGAGTAGAGAATAATTCAAAGCTCTAAATTAGCTGCGAGCTTTCAAAAACTGAGCCGACGCTGCTCTGCTTTCATGACTTTGCGATGATTTGGAGTTGCTCACATCTGTGTTCAAGTAATTACTTACGCAGAGGCGACGCAGTGGAACCTGTTGGCAAATTTTTAAAAAATTGGAAATCGATTTCACACAACACTACGCATCATCAGCCCTTCCTATTTGAATAAAAACTAAGGATGCGTAGAATTACGTCAAATTGAGTTCGTTGCCTGTACGGATAGTAATTAGTTAGAGTGCAGAACGGTTCCACTCAGCAATCCGAAGTTGGCCTCTATTTTTAAAGCACTTTTGTGACGATATTTTTAAAAATGTTGCTTTTTACGAGTCTTCATAATTCATGGTTCTCGAATACTAACCACTTAAGAAATACCTATTTCCTAAAAAGAAATACGCAGTACGCACCAACTTCACTCCTCACAATCAACAGTTATGCTACTGCCGAGAGTTACTGTGTTGTCAAATATGTTTTTAAAGCACAACTGAATTAAAACGTTTTAAATAGATTTTCATAAAATCTTTTTTCAAGAACGGGGAAGCACCCACTTTCTCAATCGTGAAACTAGCTTGCGAGAAACATGTTGCTCTAATAAAACCATCACCTGACATAGACAAGTGAATTCCAGTTGGTAGAATCAGACCCCGTTCTGGGTTGATATCTCTCGAAACCTGGTTTCCAGCTTAAGCCGATGGTTTGCACGTTAAATGACTGTTTATTATTGAAAAGACACTTCTCCATAAATTGTCTTTCTTGTCATTTTCTCGTTTACTTCTACTCGGAGCATAAACCAAAACTTTAAACAATATCCGGATTAAAAACCTGAGGCTGAGCTAGTCGTTACTTCTTGTGAAACCACATCTCAGCGCACAAGGCTGAAACAAACTTCACTTCCATTTGAAAAAGCCTTATTGTGGGAATTCGTAACTACGGCAAGGTCGTTCCTATCTTTCAGTAATGAAAGATCATCTTCTTCATAGTAAGGAACTCTCGTGAATGGCATTTTATCTAGGAGTGTTTGCGTTTAGCGACGGCGATTTCAAATATCGGCACTTTGCAGAAGGCGTTCAACCACACAAGCTTGTGCAAAATGCTATTTCCGGCATTGTGTAGAACTGAGTAATGTTAACCGTTCCATTGAAACACAGCCCGAATTTGACGAAGCTACTTTATTCAGATTTGATTTCGCACACTAGAAGAAAAATCACGAATCAAAGGTCTCCGCTAGCCAAGCCGCGATCGTGGCGCTTATAAAATCATCACCTGATCACAACGGTCAAGAACAAGATTGGAAAAAGCGACGGGAACGCCCTACAAACGCAGTAATGAACACAGCAAGGAAAAGTGTAGGATGCCCTGGAACACGAAAATCGCAGAGAAACGCACCAAACGTAGCACGATCGCTCTGCAGGTTAATGTACAGAAAAGCATGGCTAGAATACGAGCAGGAGCAATTAAAGCTACGTACGATTGCAAACGGATCAAGATCGACATGATTAAGTTTCGTCGACGTCAGGAAACGCCGAACAGAGCTGTTCGCTGGCGTCCGCAGTCGCCGAGCGCGGCACTTGTGTAGCAGGCAAACTGGCGTGAAAGCCAGAGCGGCAGGTGACGAGAAAATGTGAGGAAATGGCAAGCGTGCGAAGAGAAACAGCAACGGAAGCATTACGAGGGTCGGAATGTCGCTAATCAGCATTATTACCACTTGATTCAAACGATTACAAGCAATCGACGGCTAAAACTGGGCAAAAGTCGGTTACTGACATTAGAGTTGCAGCCTGGCGCAAGTTTCGAGGGGGAAAAACGTTCAGATTCCACGAAAAAAGAACATTACCGAAAATTAACAAAGTTGGCCTCAGAGGAAAGACTCAAAAAATCGTGGAAAATAAAATTGCACGTTTTTGTCTCTCGGACGTCTGCACCTCGAATGGCTTGTAAAGCTCTTCATTCTCCGAGTCGTTCACAATGCGGGCAGGCAGCATGCGAAAACCAAAATGCAGCAAAAGTGACATCACAGTTGAATCATCGTTCTTTTCAGATATAGTCTAAACATTTGCGAAACTCACACAAACTATCGCTTTCAGTTCGTCAACCAACAGCGTACCAATAAGATTATTATTGTTTAGGACACACTGTGCACAGCCCACCACTGCAACAACGAAGTGCAGAGGCTTTCGATGCAAAAAGCAAACAACTTAAAAGTCTAATTTGCAATTAACTTTTGTTTTAAGGAATAAACTAGATTTTCAAGACAATCAAGTTATTTGCGTCTTAAATTGGTTTGCGTTTAAATTTTCACGAAAAGTATTTTTCACAAATACCAACCAAGCAACATTATTCGCGAAAGAATAAAACGGCTGTATGAACGTCGTGGTGTGTTCAGATCAGAACAAGTTTGTGGGAATTGAACCGCGAGAGTTTCGCCATGCACCGGTCACAAAAAACGTTAACGCGACAGATTTGCGCATCACAAACCAGAGTGAAAATTACAAAACATCCATGCTGCACACTTGAAATGCTTGGTCTCGCAAGTTTAGAAAACATCGTTGTAGTGTAAAACATACGCGGTGTGAACAGACGATAAACCTGGTTGGCGTTTAAGCATTCTCTTGCTTTTTGGGTATCAGCGATTCGGAGCAGATTGTATGTCATTTGAACAAGGTTGCTGTTTGAATGTCGCTACTGATATTCAGGGTGTTTTGTAAACTTGAACGAACCTCTCTCGCTCTGAATTAATCCTCGTCCGCTCAGACACAAAATGAACTTCAGGCATTTGTGCGGCTTGAAGGATACGCAATGTCACGTCACAAAAAACTGAAAATAGTCATTTTAACTGCTGTGTTTCGTCATAGAGCTTAATAAGGCTGACAACTTGTGGCGTCTGTCCATGAGTCAATGCGCATTGTGACGAAATACAAGCGCAGCACCATCAGTGTCAGTGAAGGTGGCAACGACGTGAACGTGGCTGATACAAACGCAAGGAAGTTTTACGAACTAACGACAACACATAATAAGACACAAGAGGATGTTCAGACAATGACGAACCGTCCGACAAAGTGTTGCAAAATCTAAAACGATCTTTTGTGCGTTATCATCCTCTTAATACGTTTCGCGGTTTTGATTTTGCGCAACGATTTTCAACGCTCTGTACAAAATCATCCAAATGAACGCAGTTGAAGGTCTGCAGGCGTTTTGTGAAAGAATCGTCTGACAGACAAAATCTCTCAGTTCGGTTCCGCTTCGAATTAAGAAAAAAACGCTTTTGCCAAAAATCAAATAAATGTACTAACGGTATATAAGCATTGCCGAAAAAGATATTCGAGTTAGACGTTTCAGTCTCATCGTTTGGCGATTTTTTACTTCCCTTGTTAAATCTGGGAAGGAAGACTTCTAGAGGTAAATAACTTGATCGCAGCTGAAGTTGGCGTGACAAAGCAGCATTTGTTGCGTCATAGTCACGACGCAAGTGTTGGAATGCTAGACCTCGGTTGCAAGCACTGCAGGGGCCAAAGCCTTTATTGCGATACATTTTTCCAAAAACAGACGAAGACCAGCGACAATGCTTTGTGCGGAGAGGCCGTGCGAATTTGCATTGCGTTTCACCGAACTTCATGCGCATGCGCACTGCCACTTGAGAAGAAACCGAACCGTGAAGACAGCGGCAGCGAAAACAGCACAACAACACACTACGTCGCAACACGCGCATCGCCTTGTAAAACTCTGAATAAAAACTTGTGCAAGAGGGGGGTGGCGGACCACAACATACGGTGCAAAGCTCGTGCGTCGTGCGGCGCATCTGACGTATTCGGTGACGTCACACACCTGGCTGTATGACGATCAGTTCGGCGCTGTGCTCCGCTTCGCCTTCGCTGTTGACCGCCTTGCAGGAGTACTCGGCCTCGTCTTGGGGCCCGGCGTCCATGACCAGCAAGGCGCAAACGCCGTCTTCGTCGTACGAAATCCTGCAGCGAAAGAAGCGACGCGCTCGTTAAATCGGCGACGGCGATAGAGTTTGTTTCGGGCGTCACGTGATGACGATAGTCGCACAATGCGTCACGCTGAAATGACGTGTTCCGACAAAACAGCGATGATCGCCGCTGTCGTGCAGTTTTCTTTATTCGCAGGAAGAGAAATCGCCATAATCTTCATTTAGAAAAACAACGGAGATTTCGTACTCAGTGTAAGAAAGCACTTTCTACGGAGGAGGTGATACTATTTGGTCGAGTTGCAGTGATACTTTCAATGCGCAGTGTGTAACCCCCCCACAATCGAGCACACTCTTTCAAGCGCCACGAAAGCAAGAGACAAGCAGTAGACAAGTGAAAGCAATTTGTTCATTTGCAATGCATCAGAGTTGTACATGTACTGGATTTTGGATTGTTTGAATCCGGACTCCTGTTGTTTCCAACAGGGATCAGGAGTGAGGTTTTCTCTGCTGTGCCCGGAGCCGGATTGGATTTTTTGTTTGTTGAAAAAACGTTGCTGGTTGTTTGCTCGACTTGTACCTACGCGGAGTCAAACAGGAGTCGGATTTCTTGTGTCATGTTGGAACCGGATCCGGAAGGGATTCGGATTGAAAACTTGCAAATCAGGTATGGATCCCGACTAAAAAAAATCAGAGTCCGGACACCTCTACAATGCACACAGCAAGAGATGGCGATGCTTGTAAATTTTCGTACAACGCGATTGATTCTAATGCACGCACGGACTCGAGCGTCACGTGCGCTATGACCCACGAAAAGTTCCACCACCTTGTTGAGAAGATGGGCAACGATTTTACATGAACTCCGGGTATCAGTGATTTGACTTCACGCCGGTTGTTGGCGAGAAAAGCTGATGGGATTGCCTTGGGCCAATAGGTCAGGACTTCGGTGCAATGCGTAAGGGCCTCCGCTGTTTTATCATGTCTACGCGTAGAATCGCTCACTTTGTGCAGAAAAACAGAAGCACACAAAGAACATCAATGTCAAGGGCGAGGCTACATGCTTCAAGTTATCAATCACTTTAACGTAAATGTGTCACAGGAAAGAACGAGGGAAGAATCTCGGAAAAAATTTTTGCAATACTGGAGACCAACAAAGCGAGGTCTTCACCATCCAAACCACTCTCATCGCAACCTCATTTGTGAATGCAGATAGACAAAAATATGCTTGTTTGGCAGCGATGCAGATGCACCAAGTTGAATTAACACTGGCTTGCAAATTTGATGCAGGCTTAGGGTCATGAATTTCTAAACATGGTTTTGTGTTTGTTAGCTCCAGCCTAGGTAACCTACTGAACATTCATTCAGTGCTATATTGTCAACATCAGGCAGTCGCCACTTTATCTAAAAAATTAGGACAAACTCACCATTGGCGATTGCTTTCCTGTACAAACCCTCACCCACCTGAGATGTCTCGAACTGCTGATTGGCTTTCCATCCTTGTACCATATGACGTCGGGGTCAGGGACACCCCCAATCAGGCACTCGAACCGCGCGGCGGAACCAACGACCACCTCCACGTCATCAAAAGGACGATCGATGAATGGCTTTGTCTTTTCCGGTGAGTTCTGGGGGGAAGTTTCAACAAACTACGTGAAAATCGATGCACTTCTCTGGCTTCTCAAAAGAAAACCTCTGCGGGCTCGAAACGATGTCGGAAAATTTGGCATCAACTTCCGGTAACTACCCTGCAACGTCGTCGTTTGACCGTGACGAGAAGGCATTATTCAAGAAATTCTGCGACATCCCCGCATTGGGTAAGCGGTGAATCCTGGGGGTCAATCTGGGCCAGCTGCTTTTCTACAGAATGGCAACTTCCAACTTGAATTGGTGTCCATCTTACTGGGTTCTTTACCTTCTGCAAGATTCTTGGTGCTTCTGCCATCTTCTCCAGCAGAGGTTGCCTTTAGTGTCATTTTTCTGATTTCCCGTCAAACGCCAGGTCGGGATGAGCCGTTGCAGTGAGTCCAGAAAAAATACAGCAGGGGTGACCGGGGTTTTTTGAGGTTTGACCTTGCTGACCGCAAAAGTGTTCTGAGAGGCCCCAACTATTTTATCTGAACACCGAGATGGCGAGTTAGTTGTAAAGGGAGTCTTTAGTGTATTCTAATGGAACGAGTTTCTGCTGTACTTCAAAGAGACCGTTGGGAAATTTGAGTTACCCTTTTGGTCTCTCAAAAAAACTTAAAAACATTGGGGGTGACGGTCGAATTTAAATCGTGACGCAAGCAACGGATATTTGCCGCATCGCATAAACCCACCTGCTTTGCCTCTCGCACAAGTTGCGCCTTGAGGGCGGTGAGAAATCCCGATTCTCGTTGCTGGCCAGGGGCCACTGATTTCATCGGCGTCAGGCGGGCCAGAGACGCCAAGCGGCCAAGAGCGCGCACGGCGTTCCCGGTTTTCTGTGGAAAATTATTAGGCAGCCAATAAACAGAACGTGGGAGGATGCGGTGGGGCGCGAAGATGAAAAGCACTCGCGACACAGAGAAGAAAATGCACAACTGAAGAAGATACAACGGGAAGAAGACAGGGCGGAGACAAAACAGAGTGCAAAAAGGTAAAGTAGCGTGAAAAACAAAATTTTAATGCAAAGAGAAGACAAAGCGAAAAACGATCACGTGTACGGAGAGCCTCAAAATTATGACCTATTCTTATTCCGTCAGAGGGCGATACGGTGCGTTTTTTTAATCAACACTGATCGTCCGGTGAACGTGTTTCCAAATTTCGTTTCAAGACAGAATATCACGAGGGGAAGAGACCTTCCGTTTGTTAACAAACTTTGCCGATGGCCCGTGTTTTGCAGTCAGCCATTTTATCTTGATGTTTACATGAGTTTTATCGCAAATGGCAGAAATACTCACCTGCCATCTGCGCCGAGCCAAAAATCTCTTCAAATTCTTTGTGTCGAGTTTGCTCTTCCGCATAGTCTTGGTGTCTTTCTTCAGCCAGCGGTGCTCCAACGCTTTTTCGACATTGTATCGGTTTCTGTCACAAACCGACAAAATATCAGTCGCATTGCAGCATGCCAACTCAATGCAGCCAGTAATTTTCGCATTTGGCGGCCTAATTACCCTTTTTTCTAAAAAGTCATCACCGACAAATTTAAGTGAAGCAAAACTATAATGAAACCCAAAAATTATCTGAAACAAATACCGAACGGTACCCTCCCAGCCATAACACCAGCCTAGCCATAATTTAAAAATTGCAAATTTTTTCTGGATGATACCATAACGTATCGCACATCCGGGGTATGTCGTTGTGGTTTTCGAACCACGCAAGAGACAGTCCAGTCCGTGTGCTGTTTTGTAGAGAAGGGAGAGACGGTTGTTTATGCCCTGCACGGCTTTTCAGAAGTGACGTTTTGATCTCCTCTGTGACGCGAGTCAAGTGACGAAAGTCAAGCCTTAGGCTGATAAATGTTCTAAGCTATGCACGCAAAGCCAACCGCAGCCCTGATCTAGATTTAAGCAGCTGAGTCACCCTGAAGGCGCGCGCCTAAGCCAAGAAACATTTGCACAGTTTACTACGGAAAATCGAATGCAAGAATATGAGAGGAGCGGAGTCGCCCACTCCGTATTTTCCAGCAGGTTCAAATTCAACGGAGGTCACAACGAACAGAAATCCTCCGCCAAAATGAAAGAAGCTTCAGTTTCAGATTGTTATTATTGACGTTTGCGTAGAATTTTGGAGGTTTCGCCACCAGGTATTGTGAACCGCGTATCTACACTTCAGCGTTACTTGATATACGAGCAGCATGCGTGCAGGTTCGCGGCAAATCCTTTGTTGTTTGGTAAACTACCACACATTGCGCGGTACGGGTAAGCAAAGCTAAAATTAAGTCTGCAGCCACATACCAAACAACAAAGTAGCAACTGTTTTCGTTTCGCTAATTATCTGTTCGTGTGGTTGTTCACTGTGGGGTCGAACGGCGAGTAAACTTTCAGCGACCTTCCATTTACATCAAGAACCTATCGGCAGTTCCTACAAGGACACAACTGCAACTTAATTCAGGCTGTGGAAATTTTTCTGGGATGAAATCGCCCACACAAACCGCATAGCAACGGCCACTGAGAACCAAATGGCGTTGCAGGCCTATACCTCCCTCGGTTCTGTGCCGCAAAGGCCAATTTACACGAAGCTCTGAGCGAAGCTTGAAACTTTGATTTATTACGTTGAACTTTTTGTACCGCTGCACCCGCGCCAGCATGCGACAATTACGTCAAAATGAAACTATCAAATTTTGCAAGTCTCAACCAGCCGTTTCATCTTATCTCAAATCGAGCATCATTCTCCCTTGGCATGTGGGCGATTTCGAACCAGACAGTGCCAGCAGGTCAGAAAAGCATAAATAATTTAGTAAAAAAAGAAATCTTCCCATCATTTTCTGCGTTGAATCAGGTGCTGTGGAGGCGTTAATAAAAACAACTAATTCAACTGGACTTTTTTTTCTCAATCAACTGAAGCAACACGTCATTGTAAATTGAAATCACGTTTTTGGCAACGCTAGAAAGTTTGACCAAAGACTTGTTTGAACGCCCAACATCTACATCCACATGTTTATTTGTGGTGCACAGCCTGAAGTACTGTAGCTCACTTTCATTGAAAGCAACACGAAGTTTTGCGGCAAATCAGGAGTGCATTGACGCCAATCCGGTGTGATCGGATATCCATCTACTTTGGCAAGATCGAAACTGCAGTTACTGTGAACTTTTTTGCGTCTTTTTCGAACAAAGCAAAGTTTTACGTATAGATTTTCAAGCAGGAGCAGACAACGATGTTGCGTGCTGCTCTGTAACGCATCGAATAACGGAGACCGCTCTCAAATCTCATCAGAATCTTTATATTTCTTCGCCAAAGGATTATTTTTACAACTCGTTAGATCTCGCAGCACGCCAAAGGCGCCGCCATCAAATAGATAGGCCGTGGGGGAAAACTTAATTTGGAACGCAATGCTCGCTGAGCGACAAAAACGCAAGCGATTCGTCACATTCGCTGCCACGCTCCCGACCCAGACTCCGTCCCGACAAATTAAGAAAACCACGTCACGTACAAGTTATCGCCGCATCGTGCCACCTGCAAGCGAGGCGGAGGAGGGTCGGCGTTTTTGCGGTCAGCGCCAGGGTGCTTTTCATGAGTGCGCCCGCCACGCAAACACAAAGTACGGCAGCTCATCCGCTGATGGGAGGCAATCGCGGACGAAAAAGCCGCTCGGATAGCGCGGGAATGCTGTCGGGAATGTCGCGGAACAGCGTGACGTCTAACAACGTCACGGCCAACTACGATTATCAAGATTAAAACTAAAGTTAATCAGAATATATGGACGGCACCGTTCTCTTTGCGCTTCCGTGTTTTTAAAAATGCTTTAGATTCCACGAATGAGTGCAGCAACTGAATGTTATTTACACGCAGGCAGAAGCGGTACCTGAGGGATTTGACGAGCAGGTGGCTGATGAAGTCTTTGGCGTCGCTGGAAATCTGATCGAACGCTTCGTCCTCGAAATCCCATTGTACGGCCGTGACGTTCGATAGCGTTTCCGAATCGCCGTCGCCGGCGAAGGGAGAAAGTCCAGAAAGTCTTGAATTACACGAAGCAGCGAATGCACAGGTAAGCATTTGTTGAAAAAATAACTTACAACGAAGCAGCTAGAACTTGCAAAAAAACCCAGAAACACTGCACCCCACCCAGGGGGGGCGGCAACCCCCCTCGGCTCCAAGGAGTAGATAAACAGAAAAACAGTGTCAGCTTCAAACACGGCTCGTTGCACGGTCCTTAGCGGTTGAGGTATTCAATATTCATTCATTGTATTAGCCACAACGACAAGAAAAGCGCACAATAAAATAGTACAGCACCTTCGACGAAACGCATACGAGTGTCCGCGCAACAGACCTCCGTTACATGCCAGCGACAACAACAATCGACATCGGCCATTTTTCAAGCTTTCAACACGTCTGAGTTTAACCTCAAAAGGCCATTTAATTTCACGCGCACCCCATTGTTGGGCGTCAAAACCAGACCTTACGCCAGGGTTTTCCTAACCGGGATTCGTGAGTCCATTCCAAGGGGTTCGTGATACGTTCCTAAAAGCCAAAATAGTAGTACGCTTATTGAAATAAACATATGCGCCGCATAAAGCTTCAATCGAGTGTAGGTGTTTCCCGCGGGACGACTTTGTCATATATTTCTTTCCGCGCAAGGTAACAATGTACGTGACATCACAATGCCTTTGCGGTAACAATGCATTTGGCTGATTACGGTTTGTGGTAACACACAGGCATTGTCTTCCTCTTTCCAGCAGGATTGCCAGGCTGGCATTCGATTGTCAAATTCTATAAATTTGGCCTTTTAAAAAGTAGCCCTAAAAAGACATTTAGAACATAAACTCTCAGTGCGTGCTACTTCAGTGAGATGTTTCATGACAAAGTACTGCGATACACACACAGGCAACGTAGCATTGCAAAATTCCGACTCAGATCATGTCACCAGACGTTGGGGGTTCGTGGAGACATTTGACACCCACAGAGAGTTAGTGGGGGAATAAAGTTAGGGAACGACTGTCCTACGAGGCTTGACAACCCACTGATAGCCAAGCAAATCACTGCAAGCCCCAGCTGAAGTTGGCACGACGAATGTGACAATTTTCACGAGTCATGGCTTAGCTCCATGCTTGTGAGTGTCCTTTGATGCTGCGAATTGAACAGCTTTAACCTTTTTTTTGCTCTACTAACTATCCCGCCCCAAAACATTTGCTGAACAAAAACTAACATGTTACAACACTACTTACTTGTTTATTTACCTAATGTATTGCATGCTGGTTTCCGACTAGGAGCAGAATTGCAAAGTTCAAACTCCAATAAATTCATGAATTGTTCAACCTTCAACCCAAACCTCGATCGGGTCTGTTTTTTTGATGTGGTCGCATCACACGTTTTGCGTAGAGAGGATTTAATTTAAACGATAACACCGACCACCAAGGCCAACGCGAGTGTCGTGATACAAAACCAACAACCAGGCATTTAATTTGATGTCACTCCTACCAGTGATTCGTCTGTATTGCCGCAGAAGTTGCGACCGATAGCAGAGAAAATGACTTGGCAATATATCAAGTTAACGGCAAACTTACAGAATGTAGCAGATGACTCCAACACTCCACATGTCGGTTTGGAATCCGATCGCGTCGTAATTAATCACTTCCGGTGCGACGAACTCGGGCGTTCCAAACATCACCTGGTGATGACGACAGAAACGAGCATCGATGAGATGGGGGCTGAGGCTGACGTAACAGACTAGCAACAAGGTTTGCAACTTCATGCACATGCACGTAATGATTAACAAATTCTGTTGCCTCGTAACAAATGTTTGGGTTGTCGGAGTTGAACGTTTGATCAGAGGTAACACTTGGATGTGGCACACAGTTTTAGGGAGGCTTAGCTCAACAAATTCTCTTAATAACGACAACTTCGCTATGGAGGGTGGGGGTGCCAACGATGGATGAATCAAAACAATGAATCGAAGTGCACTTTGAGGTACTTTGCACTATAGTGCTGTGCAAGACGAAACCGCTTCAGAGGTTGGTAGCATTCGAACCAGAACACACACGAAAGTACTAACTCGACTTGCAGTTATATTCAATTACATGTAAGGACTCATTTACATGTAAGGATTAATTATACATTAACTATGTATATGCCCGCCGCAACCTCCCACTACTTTGTTTTTCAGCGAATAAAGGAGTAAAATTGTTTTTATAGAAAACAGCAACATTGAAAAAGTGACCTGCCGGAACTCCGAAAATGTCCATTCTTTGAAACCACTCCGCTTCAGTGCTGTCAGTTAAACATCTCAATTTTCCTCACAGCAACCGAAGTGTAGTTAGTTTCCTTAGCAACACTAGACTCACCCTGATTGGTTCGCTTGGGTTGAACGGGCGGGCCAGGCCGAAGTCGATCAGTTTGACTTTGGTTCCGATCTTATCAATGCACATGATGTTTTCGGGTTTCAAGTCCAAGTGTACGATCTACAGTTATCGGCAAATACATCACTGTTATGACGCCACGAAAACCAAAAACAGCGACATTTACGTCGAATGCCAATAGACTCGTCAGAGAGGATAAAACTTCATATTGACAAACTCTGAGGGCATAATAATAATAATAATAATAATAATAACAAACTAGAACTGATGGGGAAAACCTGTGCACTGCCAATGAAACTGTTCTAGCGCATCTTTCGATAACTCAACCCGCTTTGGAGCAAAACGTACAGCTGTTCACGAACCAAACAAGCTTTTGGCAGATATTACGGTAATAGCTTTAATATTCAGTTTCACGATGCATTCACATCACTCGGAGCCGTGTTTATTTATATGGTGCTGGGAAGACTCGATGACTTTTGAAAAACCACATGAGTGTGAAACGCGATTCTCGGATGTTTTGCTTCACTGGCCTTCGAACGTGTTGAGTGAAAGTTGTTTTTAGTTGACCGGCTCTGTAACTACAGTCGTATTTTTTTCGAGACATTTAGATTATGTCATGGCAATAATAAAAGGTCAAAGGCCTTTTCTTGCTCGATCCTTTTTTCCGGGCCGCCTGCTATCATGCGTCTCGAAAATCCAGGTAAATGCGATAAAAATGATGTCTTCCTGATATTAAACAGGTAAATCTTTTTGCTGATTCATAAAAAGGTCGATGTTTGGTACAAGGCGAATAGACGGGCAAGCATGAAACGAAGGGGACGTTGACAATGGCTGTGGAAGGATGTCGGACAAACTCACGTTGCTGTCGTGCATGTAACGTACACCGGCGCATATCTGTCGCATGTACTTGATGCAGGCAACTTCTGTCAGCTCGAAGTCTTCGTCAATGACGCGTTCGAACAGCTCCCCCCCGGCAACTCTATGACAACAGTGAGATGGAACTGATACGAGGAACGTTTGGAACACTACACCAGATAAGGGTTGGATCAGTACACGCTGTGCTATCATCACGTGTGTTCTGCTTGGTTGACGGATTAAGCGTTGTTTTATGTGAAATTTCGCAATCGATTTTGAAGATTTAGTCTAAACAATTCACACGGCGTGATGCAATATTATTCAAACACAGAATAATCGCAATTTCAAGCACACCATGAAGCATGTACATTAGCTTGACAAGCTGCAATCTCAGTGCAATGACCGCACCTTACTTTTCACACAGACTCACTTTCGCCTGTCCAAGTTTGTTAAATCATGGTTCACGCGTTTAGGAGTTTGATTAAATGGCACTTGCCTTTGAGGAGTTTGATTAGGAGGGTTTTGGAGTTTGATTAAATGTCAACACCGCAAGAACCTTTTTATGTTTGCGATTGACAAATTTTTTTAACGTATGTTCTAGAACCAATTAACATTTTATGTTGAGTCACAGAGTCGTCTGAGGTACAAAAATATGCAACGAAAAAAACGTGCAGGTAACACCTTTGGAAAAAAAACTATAGTCCATCACGAGGTGTCGGTGCTCCGGCAATGAATGATTAGTTTGTTACCTAGAACACGACTTGACACTTGGCATATCACACGAAGACATTATCCAGGCCTGAAGTCAACGAGTTAAGCGCTTACGACGCCAGTGATGTTGTTGACGTCTGTCTACGAAACGAGAGCCCGATTTTTCGAAGTACTGCCTAGCCGCAAATATGCCATCCGGGAAGTTACGAGTGACTTTACTGCGTGACAAGTACAACGTCAGGCAGCACATTACTATTCGTCAACAGACCCTGGAGGTGAAGTAGGCAAACAACAAATAACCAGTCGCTGCAACGTAACTCAACCCTGCGCAAACGAATGCCTCCAAACAACGGAATTCGCTTTCATCAGAGCTCCACCACAAAACGAACAACAAAATGCTGATTTATTAAACAACATTTGTAACTTTCAGAAGTACAAATGCCTCCCACGGTGCAACGAAAGCAAACCTTGTGATGAAAAACAAGACTTACATTATCTTAAAAATTTACCTGGTTGGAGTAAACAGGAAACTAGGGCGAACCAGTTTAGAGTTTGCACAAATAGTTTTATTTGTCTATCTAGCCGAACCCACGCTGCTGCCGATTCCCCTTATTCGAGCAACCGACCAGAAAGGTGCTTTCGCTAAGAAACACGATTCGAGAGACTGAGACATGTCAGGCGAAAATCAACAGGACAGGATGTATTCGGTACTTAGCAATAACTTGTCCTCCGTCCATGCGCAACGACAAACGTGACGTGGCGATGATCACGACGTTCATCTCGAGCTGCATAGTTGGGCTAAGAAGCTATTATTGGCAGCACGGGTGCATCCTGGCAGCACACTCTTCTAGCTTTGCTAGGAATGGGAAATGCAGAGGCTCTGCTTAACAGAACTGCAATCCGGTTTGTAGGTTTGGCAAAAATCGGTCTATCACAGTGTCATTGGCTGACATGAGCGCTACAGTAACACGAACTGCGCTTAGAAAAGGACAATCACAGAATTGTTAAAAATAAACAACGCAGCTGGGAATTTCACGTTAGTTGCATGGTCTTTTCTAAACCCAGCGCTGAGTAGTCAGCGGCCAACAGCTGTAATCAGCGACTCATGCTGGGATTCGATCGATACAGTGCAGCTCCAGTCCTACTCAAGGTCTGGAACATAAGTCCAAGGAAAGGGGACATTTTGACTCATGAAATCTTTCTTTACCGGCAAAACGTCTTGTCAAAGTGGTCATTACTATAAAAGCAATTCAGTCAACCAACCAAAAGAAGTACACTTACAAGTCCATCACCATGGTGATTTCGCGACCGTGGCTGAACGCGTCAATCAACTGCACCAGTTTCGGATGACGCAACTTGTTCATGATGTCAATTTCCAGCGTGATCGCTTCCTTGTCCTTCGCTTTGAGCGCCCGCATGATTTTGGCAGCGTACTGTTTCCCCGTTTCGCGATCCACCACTCTGTGCACGCGTCCGAAACGACCTCTGTATGACGACATAAACGTTCCGCTGGCTTGCTGTGACGTAACAAAGCTTGAAAGAAAGACGTATAGTGCCAAACTTTAAAGATATTTTGCACTGCCAATCTGAGAACGTGTGGGAGGAACCGTGACGAGAAAGCCTTTAATCTCCGGACCACACTAGAACATCTGCCTCGCACATAATCTTGACTCTAATCAAGTAAAGCGTTAGCAGAGATTCTCGCTAGTGGCGCCCTCTTGAAGCTGCATTGTCACAACACACGAGGTCTAAGACCTGGGTGTGTTTCCAGTCCATAGGAAGGACATCGGAGCAACAGAAGGGCAGAGGGGTGTGAAAATCGAGGGCGCTGCTGAAACATATTAGCTGAGTTATGTTGGTCATTGCGCTGATGCGCTCTGCTGCGGATTCTTACGGAAGCTGCATGACACTTCCGAACTGTTGACCCCTTTAAATGCAGCAATCAACACAGAAATACGTATATACCAGGCCTGATTCTCACTTTTACGTGTTTCACTCGACCATAGGCGGCCGGTAACAAAATCAGTCGAGTCGATAAGGAAAAAACATTTTGCCCAAAGATTTCAGTTTCTTCTGCTTTTTTGCCATAAAAATTTCCGCACGATTGAAAACTGCCACTCACCTCTATCCGCTTTCGGGTCGTTTTTGCCAAATTAAAAAAATTTACATTAAACAAATTAATTTTTGTTCAATTTTTTGCCGAATTCTCCTGACCGCTACGTACTTTTTCTCAATGTTTAGCAAAGTTTGCCCAATTTTCACCAATTTTTCCAATCATCTCATAACGTTTCAGCTGCAGGAGGGCTTTTGCATTCCCTACTCCCAGGCTCGTACAGCTATTTGAGCAATGTGGAGTTTGAAATAATGATAAAGCGTTTTATTTTCCGGATGTGCATTACACTCTGTAATAAACTTGTTTGAAGTCGATATTGACTGAGAATAAAATTACCTGTTTGTGTACAGGATATAGAAAAAGATACTTTTGTCCCATTGTACGCTCTGCCGTAGGTCGGGGAGCTAACACCCTCCCTCACTATAGGCCCTTGTTTTACGGTGTACCTGGTCGACATAGTAAGTTCAACTTGTTTTGGTTAACTTTTAGTCATGCAATCACGCACAGGATGACAGCTTAATTATCGGACAAAACATAGCGTTGGACCGAAAATCATAAAAAAATGGCAACTACTGCAACACACCGTAACAACAAAAAACCTCGCATTTGCTTTGCAACACCTTCACTCCATCGTCTCTAACAAACAGCCAGAGGCGTAACGAGGGGGGGCAAGGGGGGCATAATTCCACGGGCGCTGAATCATTATGGCGGCGTCAAAAAGTCCTAACAATGTCACCAGTACTTTCTTCAACAGCAGATTTGCTTCCGAAAGACCTNAGGTTCGAACATGGGGGCGCCAAACTTGTTTCTTGCCCTGAGGGACATCTAACCTCGTTACCCCCCTGCATACAGCAGCACGCTTTTATGAATGACACAACTAGTGTAGTTTGTCTGTGTCAATGATTTGGGGTCAAGGTTACTGATACTAGTTTTGAAACTGTGTCTATCGAAAAGATTCCTATCACAACGAAGAACCAGGCACTATATGGCGTTTGCAGAGTATATAATTCGCCTACTAAGTACCGTGAGCATCTTCAGCTAGTATTCAAACATAATAATATTAAATTAATTATAAAAACTGGTTGATTTTGCAGTATGAAGCAAGTCATAGACCCTAAATCCTAATGAATATTAAACACACAAAAAACCGGGAACCTCAATCGCTTTGACTCACTGTCCAATCTTTTCGTGAATTTCATATTTGCTGGAAAACTTCTCCTTGTATCGGATTGCGACTGGTTCGTGCTCGACAAAGCCCTTCTCATCTGAAATTTAGTAAAAAAGAAGAGGGTATAACAGGGAGATTTGCCCACCGATCAGCGCAGTCTTGAAAGCATAAGCTGAACTGATAACTTTCATGCGACAGCTAAGGGCAAATCGTGACCAGGTGTTGTCACGTTTTTACAATGACTCCAAACAGCGCGCGCGCAGCTTTCACTAACGCTTTGTACACACGCCGCACAGCAGCCTGAACAAAGAAAGGGCTCGTACCTACGCTAGCAATGACCACCATTTCGTAGGTNAGCAGAACCTTTGGCAACCCAGCTTGGGCACAAACGTTNCTTGCCAACTGTATATGAGAGAATCTTGTACTTCACTCTGTCCCATGTGGGGAACAACAACTGCGATTTATTTTGCAGGCAATTTCGCAGAACTTCCAATTTTTCTTTAAAAGATTTCCTGCCGCATATCTACAAGCGCAAAACGGTTGCCTGGCAGGTTAATTACATTTGCATCTGGAAAAATTAGGAAACGCAGAAGAGTTACGCTTGTTTTGTATATCATTTGTTCTTCTTTTTATTCGTTTTGTCTTGAATATTCACTTGTAAATCACCGTCAGCTACTTATAGTTATATAGTCGTAATGACCACCAAGGTACTTCTCACAACTATTGGGGCACCTTGACAAGTTAATCTTCGTTTTTTTTGGTGTCCCAACCCCACGTTCATTTTTCGGTGATGTTCTTGTGTATCATGATATTTATACTGACGGCTAAACTTGAATACAATGCAATACAATTTAAATCAATGCATCGCTGCCACACGATCAGCAACACTGCAGATCCCTGATATAATCAGCTGGCATAGCACGCAAGGCAAAAGGATGAAAAAAACTTTTCTTTGAAAATGCCCTGTGGCCAATATTTCCCCTCGCACTGTGACCACGCAAACCTTCGAATTTAGTCGTTCAATCTTTCACATAACTTGAGATCGACAGACTACCAGCTGGGCCTGGGCACAAACGCTCCCGAACGACCAGCAGGATCTCGAAACGGTCTGAGCAAAATGTTAACAGTTACCCTCTTTAAGTGCAGTCGTAACTCGTTGTCTGCAACGTCACAAGCTTGCTGCCTGCGACGCTTAACACTTCTGTCGTCACTTATTCAATCGGCAACGACGCATTAGTTTTGCAGGACCGCTGATTAGTTTCATATCTGAAGCACAAGCAGCCGTAACTGCGAGTACAGAGAAGGCGCAACATCTGCGTATTTTTTTATAACTGCCAAATATTTTCTGATGAGCGCTGCACTGTGAACCTGCGCTCCTTTTGTAGGTCCATTGCAGATAAAAAAGATTCCAGGCAGACAGATAATTGCAAAACGAACACTTGAAAGGAACGCACAAAATTAGAATTAGGATTCAATTTTGACCTTTAAGCTGGGACATCTGTTAGAGCCTGGCTTTCCATCATCCACAATGCAAAAATTATCAAGTAACATCCGAACCTCCGCAGTGAAGTTACGGAATGAGTAGCACAGCATACAGCCGCAATATGGTCAAAACCTTTCATATGCTTTAGATTTCATTCTGAAACATTTGAGAATGCTTTTATTTTTGCAGCTTTAATTTTTTGGTAATAATCGACCAAACATTTCGCCAACATCCCGTCATATTTGAGTAAAATCTTCGCTTCGTTCAACTGTTCTTCAAAGGAAGCATAAGGGTTTATATGAAATGCAACTTTACGCGTTCCTCTATGTCAGGGGTTCCCAACCTGGGGTACATGTACCCCCAGGGGTACATTTGCCTATCCGAAGGGGTACATTTAAGGCTAGCAGAAAATGAGAAAAATATATTTGCATATTATTTATTTCCAAATATTTATTCATATGTCACTGCGTATTATTATCAAAAATCATTATATGCTAAATATGTCTATGAAGAATCATGATCATATATTTTGTCATAGGAAATTTTAGGGGTACATTTTCATCTGTCAACATGCTGAAGGGGTACATGGTCAGAGAAAGGTTGGGAACCTCTGCTCTATGTCTTTGTTGCACTTGATGAAGAAGGTTCTTAATTACACGCTTGGCAGTGATTTCTTTTTTACCAAACGAAACAGAGTTTGCAGTGTTACGAACGTTGTCTTTGTTTTGGAAAAAAACGTCTGTATAAAGAGAACTTGAACTTTTCTATTTATCTTTTCAGCAAATAACCTCGAAAGATCTGCTTTTCATGCTTTGTCTGTGCTTTGTTTGTAGATCTCTTCCGCTTGGACGTCATGACCAATATCCAGCCTGCTCGTTTGAAGATGCACTTGCACGCCAGACGAATGATACAACAGGCTGACGAGAGATGGTTCGAACCACAGACCTACTGATCACGAACTTGACTTATTTTATGTCCCTCAATTACTACAGTGGTCGTCGGATCCTTGAAAAAAATGCTGCGATGGTGCGATGTTGCGATGGTGAGGCGCGTTTTCAAGAAAATACTTTGGATAACATGAGTTCTGTTCCCAATATTTCGACAAGCGGATATAACTTCCTTCAAGACTAGCTTGTAAATCTTTTGACACTCTGCAATAGATTCACGATCGGTAACGGCAAATCAGACAATACGACAACCAAAATCGGCAAAAATACTGAATTCTTTCTGCTTCATGTGCTGAATTTAGGAACGCCACGGATTATCGGCCAGCTCTAGAGGTCTTGCCTTCCTGCAGTAATCCTTTCAATTAGTCTTAGATATCAATTAAGATACAGTTGTCAATTTGAGAACAAGCGCCCGAAGTCGTGTTCTCGTGGATGCAACGCATGACGACATGTCAGAAATAAAACGAAGCAAAGTTTTCCTCAGCCGGTCGGCAAAAATATCGATTTGGACAACGAGACTAATAACGACTGTTCACCTTCGTCGTCCGACGAGTCCGCGCCGTTCTCCACGACGACCGGAAGATTCCGTACGATGTCTGACGAGTTGCCGGGCTTGCTTACGCCGTAAACATTCTCCGCACTCACCCTGCGATAAGATGCAAAATGCAAATGGCACTGGCCAGATATAAGCGACGCCTTCGCATCTTTCATGACATTGGAGCAAGGTGCACGAAGACAATGTGCTGGCTAATGTTTGTTTAGCTTTGACGATATCAACACAAACTTGCCCTGATATATATAGATCCAAGTAAATCAGCCACAACACAAAGTAAAGCATTTACCAAACTGCGCAGATGTGTGTTGCTTGCGCTTTCAGGAACGCAAATGCTGGAAGGCGAAGTATTTTTACACTAAACACGCGGGTAACGGCACGACCACTAGTGAAACACCAAAACCTAAACAAAAGTTTTCAAGTGACGAAGGACCACAAGGGCAAAGCAACCATATCTGCTCACTAAGTATTTTACCAGGAAACCGATTTCGCGTTAAGTACGCATCTTCAGTCCTGTAAATTACAAAAATACTGAAGCAAGACTTCTGCAGCGAAGGCTTTTAGAATTAGAGAAAACAGGCCGGTTGTAGTTTAAAATACATGGTAGTCAAATTCGCCGAATACCCTACTTCCCTTGTCAAACGTTTTCATGTTTTTTGATGTCACTAAAAATTCAAGCTGTTTGCAACAAGCTTCCCCACGTTGCAGAGCGCGTCCTGAAATGGATTTTCTTTGAAGCGGTTCTGATGAGGTGGTACGCTTAATAGGGAATCTATCGGATGGTAAAGCTATAAATGAAAATGATATACCAACGAAGATTATTAAGTTAGCCAAATTTATCCTAGCGCCAATTCTCACACGTATTTTTA
>JGI24158J21664_10001314_pt1 | contig 27571 bp, 16 predicted proteins | sample Ectturendosymbi3_FD_21664 | JGI IMG/M metagenome (IMG submission 21664) | reverse complement strand
GTCAATTTTTGAAGTGTGAAAAGTTTTTGTCAATTTGCCCCCCCACACAAACCCAAAGCCCCCCCGCAAAAACGCAAAGCCCCCCTATTGAAAACTTTCTGGCGAGGGTTCTGCCTAGGAGTGGTATTTACAGGTGGCGGAAGGCAGAGTGCCAGGAGATTGATACATGTATTGGTAAAACTAACGCAGTTCTACGTGAGTTTTGTCGCTCTGTGGCCACAAAACGGGAGCTTGCAAACACCGTAAAGCTGTCAGTTTTCAAATCGATCTTTGTTCCGATCCTTACCTATGGTCATGAATCTTGGGTAATGATCGAAAGAATATCAACTCAGGTGCAAGCACCAAAGATGAGATTTTTGCGAAGAGTCCAGCGTGTGACAAAGGGGCGTACCGAGGTTAGATTGCGCTCTGGGCAAGAAACAAGTTTGGCGCCTCTATATTTGAACCTAAGGTATTTTGGGAGTAAATGTACTGCATTGAAGAAAAATTTACGACATTTTTGCAACTTTTTGGCACCCCCCAGTGAATCGGTGCCCGGGGCAATGTGTCCCCCTCATTAGACCCCTGGATTGACACTTCGCGACAATGTGCGCAGCTGTGAAATTCGCAGAGCCTGATTGCCGAACCACTTCTCCTAAGTGAGAGAACACAACTACGTTAGTTCGGCCATGTGTCCAGAATGCCCAACGAAAGACTGGTGAGGCAAGCCCCCCTGGCCAAACCCACGGGAAAGCAACCCAGTTTTTGGTCAAGGTCTAGGTGCAGTGACTGCATCTCCGACCTTGCGCGGTCCCGTCTTGGTGTGGAGCCAGCAGAACTATCTGAGATTGCCGTTGACCGTGAGGTATTCCAAGTCCTTCTATGGATGTTAGAGGAAAAACGGGCATGAAAATGAATGAAGTGAAAAACATTTACGTTAGTTTATTCACAGGTGTTCAAAAGTGCTCAGCTAGCGAGTGAACAAGTTCCTTAGACCGCTAGAATTGAATAATACGGACGGAGAGACGGCTAGAAATGATTTGCCTATAATTCACGATACCTTTCGCAGGAAATTAGATGTAAAATTAAGTTCAGGGTTGTTTTTAAGGAAAATGTTAGGTACCCAGTATGAAGCTGCAGGGACCCGATTTCTCTTGTTCTAGGGACCCGATTTTCTCTGATTCTAGGGGCCCGATGATAATCTTCTCTGATGCTAGGGACGCGATTTTCAATTCTAGGGACCCGAATCGGGTCCCTAAAACACCTTGAAAAAACCCTGGTTCCGGTACCGCTATTGTTGAGTCAGTGTCATAATGCGGCCCGGGGGTTACCTTGTGCGTCCTCATGTGGCCCACGGAGCAATTTGAGTTTCAGACCCCTGATCTAAAGTAATACGCATTTATATCTTAGGTAATACCTGTAGAATGTCTAAGAAATACGTACAAAAAACATTTTGTTTTGATGAAAGTAAATGTAATTCTATAGATGAAATCGCTCTGGGCACGTCATCTTCATCAGCTTCGCAGTTCAAAGAACCAGGTTTAAAAAGGAAGGTTATCTTTGAGAATAAGATCCCTTCAGCAAGATTTTTCTCAAAGAGCGTTTTCAAAACATATCTCTATCATGGATTATTGGGTTCGTGTGCTTGAATCCCCAGAGTATAAGGAAATTCCATTAAACGTCTTGCAACAACTGGTGATCATGACAATTATGTACATGTTAAAGAAAGGATTTTCGTGTTTGATCCAATTGTAAACTAAAAAAGTGAAATGCGTTAACTTGTTCATGAGGGTGGCATTGGAGGAATTAATTCATCCGCACTTGGAAAAATTCATCACTGAAGTTCAAGAGCAGCGCAGTCATTAGTAAATGCTTTCTGTCATAAATATTTGTAGTTTGCTATAGTTTTTTGTGGTTTTGTTATTGTGTCCGCAGTGGGAGATGTCTGGAGTTTGATTCTCACTGAGCCCGTAGTTTTCAGGTTCTGTGTCGTCGCTTGTGGGAATAGTTGAAATGACCACACTTGTTCGTCGCTTTGCATTTCTTGGCAGTTAATGGCGGCTTCTGTTGTCTTTAAATGAGTCATTTAGTTTAACTAGGTCTTGTACAAAAATCAAACTAATTTTAAAACATTGTACATAGTTATTATTTTCTCACCGACCGTGGGTTCACCATAGGGTGAATGGAAGTGCAACAATCGATGGCATGGATGAACGAAACCGAAAAATGTTAAGAATCCCTGAAATATAGTACCCACTCCATTTCCTCATCATAACGTCATTTTGGTGTGAATTTGTACTGCAGTGCGCTTTGTAAAGAAATTCCCACTCAGGTAATTGACAAGTTTTGCTTCTTAAAAGGAGTCTGACTCACGTTTGAAGAGCATAGAATACCAAGATAAAAACAAAGCACTGGCCATGTCAGACTGGGAATTTGCCAAGTGCATATTGTTTGGAAAACATCTCTTTAGGCCTATGCGCTTCTTCGAATAGAAAAGAAAACTGCAGCTTGGAAGTGTCATTGGGGTATACGTACCTGTACTGACCTAGTACCAGTAGAAACTTGGTTTAGACTGACGGCAGGAGGTGATGTTTTCATTGATGAAAAAAAACAAAATACCGCGTGTGGTTTCTTCTCTACTCCTGAGCACAGCAGAACGGATAACAATTTGAATTTGCAGTTCCGCGGACCATATAAGGCAGTGGAACATGCGGGTTGATCGCATGAACCAACTACTTTCTGTTTGTTACGACGTGGGAAAAGTAATTGTATAGATTTGAACATCATTTACGGTACTAAATTGCCAAAGGCAGTTTCATGAAGAAATCTCACGTGCTGGTGTACTGGTTCTTGATTTTGTTGACTTAAAAATTCTGCCTTATTTTAATTTTCGTTATTTTGATTGCAGTTTGGTAACAACTTGATGTAAACTAGCAATGATACAATAAGTTTACTTTAAATAGAGATGCTTAATTATTTTGGATATGTGAATCGAGAGAAAGCTTTGACTGAATGATTTCTTTATTTGGATGCTGAAAAATGTTTGCGTAAACTCATTGTGTGTTTAAAAATGCTGACTTTGAAACCAAACATTGATTTTAAATTTGCACAAAGCTATTGAATAAGAAATCCGGAGGATATGCACCAATTTCTATCTCTTAGCAATCACCTAATAAGTGCACTTGAAATTTTTTGCATTTTTACAAAAAAACTATCAACTGTGAAAGTTGTATATTTCCACTTGCCTGCAACTTCTCCAAAGAGTTTTGGTTCCTTTCTTCTGTGAAAGAGCCGCAACTTGGTTTTCTTAATATGTTCTGCACCAGTAGGGATGGTACCTCTTCTGATAAGGTAATTTAATTATTTTGACGTTCGTCACTGAGGCTTGAAAATTGTTAATGGAAAATCCAGGTTTTTGTCAATATGACCATGATAAAGCTAAATGGGCTCTAGCTGTAACTGTCTACTTAAGCGGTATACCTGCCAGCCCGCAACATTTAGTGCAATTCCAATAACTTCATTTTTGTGCTCCCATCACGCTGAGCTTTTAATGAGTTTGTAAAAGGCCAAATGTTTCCACCGCGGAGCAGATACATTGCGTTGATCATAATAGAAGACAACGGTAACTTTGTCGTTTGGCGCAGCAGCAATAAATTGTTTTGCTAGGTTCATATTTCGTATCATATCGCAAAACAGGGATGAAGTGCATATCCGATGTATGCATCAAACTGCAGGAAGTGTGTAGTTCATGAGAAATTCATGACCACAGTCAAAACAAAGCTGTTCTTCAAAAGGCCATTAAGGTTGGTCATAAGGCTTCCGAAAAGATATGCAAGTAATCACTGCACGTTGTGGTGTGATTCGGAGATTGTCAATTGATGTTTTCGTAATTCGCCATGGTTGTAACTCAGTTGCGCGTTCGATATACCGATGAGAACATTTAGCCCGCGGATTTAATTTCTGTGTTCGTTACAGCTGAAACAATTTAGGGCCGTGTGCTGCCCTTGTATTAGTTAACTCGCCCAGTTGTGCGCTATAGCACTTCCGAATACTCTAAGGATTACCGGCGGTGAGCTCTGGCTGAACGTGATGACAGGGTTTGTGCTTCCATCACTGCTGCTGTTGTGGTGTAGACTAAGGACTGCACAGATGTAGGCGTCCTTTTCGCACTTGCACTTCGCACTTGCACTTTGAGTTACCCGAGTTGGATAGTGTACAGTATGTACTGTAATGGACTGAGACAAATTATTTTGCTGTGACTTCATTTTGTATAGCTCAATAGGTTTGGCAGCTTTAGCAATTTGATCTGTTTTACATTTCATTTTTGCACTCGGGAATATGCAGAAGGTGGATCAAGATTTTCTTCATTGAAAGCATAAATCCTGACACTTGGAACGCGCGTATAGGAGACGTATAAAAATTTATTTACGTAAGTATTCTGCATGGCATGTTGCATGATCTCCAATAGTTGAAGCCAGTCAATAACNCGATGTTTATCTTGGAGCGCTATACCTGTTATAATGCATGCGCGAATGTAAAGGTTCTGAAATTATGTAATAGGGATGTTAAGACATTCTTAAAGAATGGCATTATTTAAGGGTTGTTATTTAGAGATTGCATTCTTAAAAGCGGTACAATTAAAGTGTACGACCGTGGTCGATGTTTAGCAGTCAAACATAGCTTTAATACAAACCTTCAATGTCAACCTTTTAAACTACAAAAATGAAAGACGAGACGTATGAGAGCGACAAAAGCAAATTTCGACGCAATGCAAATCTAAATCTAAATCAATGAAGTTGTGATACATTGTCTGCAAACTTTGTCTGAGTGGAGTCACGACAAGCATATTTCACAACTTTGCTCCGGCAAGGTTGGGGAGATAATGGGTGTGGCCAAAAGAAAAAGAAGAGTTGTCCAAAAGCACTTGATTAAATCTTCAACATCAACCGTTACATAACAGATAGCGAAAATACTGCGTTACCACATCTGCGCTTTAAAAAAAAAACAAAAGTACTGTGATATCAACTTAAGTTTTACCGACAGAAGTGTAGTGGTTGTAACGTATTAAATGTCAAGCCGACATTGAAATATGATCAAATTTTGTGAGTCAATGCTGCATATTTCATGCATTCTAGTCTCATCATAGAAATGATATTTGATCAGCTTTTTCTGATTTACTAGAGAAAATAGGCATGTTTATCTGCATTTTTGGACATTGGAAGTCCAAGAACAATAAGTTCTCACAAACCTTAGCTTGGTCACTGGCTGGGGGCAACTCCATTGTTCAAGCAGGTGAGAAATTGGTTTTATTGGAGGGAAAACATTGTAAACAACTATGTGCATGTGTATACTTGCATGGTCTGCTGTATACTTCAGTAGCGGGTAATGCGATGTTACATCAGTCTTTTTGTGAGTCAGAACTGAATGTTCAAATGCTTATGGGAAAGTTTCCTTACTTTCTTGAGCACAGTCATATATAATATCCCAACAATATTTAAGAATTCTAGATACCCTTGCTTGATACATTACTGGCTTCTTTTGCCCTACAGTTTGTTGATTTTACTGCAGAGATTCAGAAAATAATGTTGGTAATATTAAAACATTTTTTCATGCATTATTCAAATAAACTTGCGACAGAATGAATGTATGAAGTTTTTGCGCAAAATGTAAGTTACTATACTACTATATTGATGTAGTAGTAGTTCACAGTATTGTTGGTACCAAAGAAGGTATAGGAGTTGGTATAAAATTCAGCATTAGATGTCTGTGGTACTGTAAATACAAACCCCATTTTTGGAAGCGATAACCTTCATTTTGATCTCTCATTTACGCGAGCTCAGGGGGTCCCAATATATTCCGCACAGGGGCCCCCGAATCGCTAATACCACCACTGGATTTTTATTGCGAACAAGATATAGAGAGAGTTTATTGGCGCAAACATTAAACAATTTCATACAAATTAAAGTTAAGGCGCTGGGACACCGAAAAGAACCTGTAAAACAGGTTGTCTCGTCGGGCGCCCCTCGACAGTTTCATAAATTTCTACCGTGGTTTAAAGTTGATGGCCGAATTATTGCGTATTTAATAATTTTATATTTTCGAAGAGGTTGCAGTCTGCTGGATGATCAACACAGTTGCGCGGGAGTGCTCGGTCGCAACCGGTATCTATCGTGGTTTGCTCAGTTCCGCAAGGAGCTGAGCGTGGCAGAGAAAGTGTAAACCCAGCTAAAATGAAACTCTGCCCCAATTATTGAATACTTATTGAATATAATTATTATTGAATATAAATATATATTGAATTAATGAATATAAGTATATATTCCTGATAAATATATTCCTGATGATGGCTTACGATTAAGCTGAAACGTCGAATAAAATAATGTATTCAATAATTGTGGCTATATTACTCGCAATAAGAAACTACAGCAACTCCGTGCATTGCATTGCATTGCCTACCAAAAAACACCACTGGATTGATATGACAATAAAGTTGAAAAATGTTCTAAACATTGTGAGCACTAACAAGTGTCATCAAAGTCTGAATGAATATAAAAAACTAGCTTCATGTTGCTCAATTTCCTCATATAAAGCTAGTTTGAGCATATTCCACATTGTGGACAGGTTTCATTCCAAATTGAGAACTTTTTTCTCCATGCGTAGTAATGAATCAGATCATATCCTATCAAACGCCGTCACAACAAGCCGTTGTAATATTTTCAACTCTCCACTGACTTCGCACTTGCACTAAAATGTTAAGCTTATGGTGAAACCCCAACTTTATTTCCATTGTACAACTCGTATTTCTATAAAAAACCGTTTGATGGCGCTAATAGACCATCACAATAGGGATCTCTCACATTGCAGTCGTCGCGGCGCTGCTTTACTGTGTAAGAACTGTTTTGGCGCCGAGAAAATCTTGCAGGCGTATAACTGCGAAATTTGATAAGAATATAGGGCAAGCCTGCTGTTAGTTTATGATTGGAATAGGCACAGGTGATGATTATTTTTCCTGAAAGTCAGCTAGTTGAACATTGTTTTTTCTTGAAATAGCCATTGAAACATAGCATTCCTCGAAAGGGCTAAGTGATAAGGATTTCTTTTAAAGTCATATCTGGTTTTATTTCACAAAAGCTTACAGCGTTCAGACAATTCATTGATTCATCGTACGCCGCAAGCACGCTTTTTCCAAAATGAAATATTAACATATAAAAAATATAAATGAAACAAAAGTAAGATCATCAGCCAAAATACAATGTCAAATCATATCATAGAACTCCACTGTCTGCCGTGCACTGTCTCTGTTAACAAGCTGCGTTGAAACTGAACAATGACAAGTTGTCAGTGATGGATGAGCGAGAGAACATCTTTCACGTGTTGTGGAATTCTGTAATAAGTTTTGTGCATACTTTAGCAATCCTTTGAGTACCTTTGTTGAAGAGATTTCGACTCTTTACGCTTTCCAGAGATGAATGAGTGCTGATCAGATTTGTGTCACGACGAGATGTTAAAGTTTTGTGTCTTTGTCAAGAACAATAGGCAGAACTGTCTGGCTGTTGCGCAAGTAGGGACAAAAGAAACCACCGCGCTGTAATGATTACAGTGAAAAACGACTGAAACAGTGAGACCATTGGAAAACTGTAATGCAAGTTTTGGTCAGTTGGATTCTCTTTATCTCAAAGTGTTTTATGGATTGGTGAGGTCAGCTGTAAACAGCAATTGTATTCGGCAGTACTAGCGCACCGTTAATTTGTAAAGCTTTTCAATAGCTACAATGTTATGCTTTAGGTATGATCTCGCATCTTTTCAAAAGCGGTTATTCAGAACGAAAATGTCGTTAGGAATTTTGTAGAAAACTGCATTTTAGAGTAAATACATTACAAAAATAAGTGAAATTTCTGTTGCCGTTGACGACAAAGTGACAAAATTCATTGCGCCTGTTTTTTTACAACTGCAACAAACGCAACAATCATGCAAAAAGTTTGACAAGCATTGAACATTTCAAAAATAATTTGAATACTAGTGTATGCTAGGTTGGATTGTGAAACAACACAAGTGACAAGTTTTCTGTGTCCAATAACTTGCAAAGAATTCCGAAATAAACTGCTTTTTATATGATGAATAACAATGGAAGTGTAGTTTGAAGCATGTGGCTAACACAAAAATATTCAAAAAACAACTTAACGGAACAAAACTTTGTCCCTGATATTTTTATCTCAGTTGAATTTTTTTCCGTAGAAACTCTCAGTTAAAGCAAAAATCTATGCTTAAGAAATATTGTATCGAAAAAAAATGCAATGCGAAAATTGCTTTTGTAAGTTAAACGTTTCATCAAAATACCTTTCCTTCATTTGCCGAAAATGAATGCAATTGCAACATTTCGAGTGTAAGAATGACCAGGGTGCTACTGCTGCCTTTATATATTTTAGGTCTTTACTGTTTAGACATTCGCACAGCGTTCATTTGTATTGACGAGCTTGATATACATCATCTTACCATGCAGGTTACTTCGCAGTTTTAAATTTCAGGCTGCAGGAGTGTATACAGACCAAAAGAGGTAAACATACGTGCCACGAACGTGATCTTTTAATTCATTTATTGTTTTGGGATTCTTCTCATACACCTTGTTCTTTACAACACCCCAAAAAGAAATCCATCGGTGTGAGGTGAGGTGAGCATGGTGGCCATTCAATGCTTCCTCTTCTGCCGAACCATGACTGTATACCTACTTTTGAGCCACCCTGTATGTAGGTAATACCTACACAGATATACTTTTAGTGTTTTAGTGGATTTTGAATCTCTTGGCGAAGTGTAACATTCCATTGTTTGCGGTAATTTAAAGGACTTGGAGGAACGTAGGTCATCTACAATAATGAAACTTTAAACATGACATCAAAACTGTTTAAAGTTTCATTTACCTGTGCACAACCGGCGTGTAAAGTATTAAAATCTCGCCGACGCGTTGATTAGCCGTTGTTGACTTGCCGCAAGTTTAGTGCGTTTTGACTCTGATCGAAACATTGGTGAGGTTTCTACCTGCGTTTTGACACACCTGTTGTGACAATCATTAAAATCAAAGTCGTCGCCAACAGGAAGCCCTTGTGATTACGCATTTGCGTTGCTGGGTAACATCGAGCGTGCTTACTGGTTTCATTTTAATTAGTACAGTACATCACTCATAGGTGTACGAGAGTGCATATTTTTGGGGATGCAAAAAATTTTTGCCCAAATTCTATCTTGTTTTCCCAAATAACGTGTGAACAGCAAGTCTTAATGTTAAGAATAAAACCTACCATAGTAAACAAACCAGGGGGTCTGCATGCCTAATTACTAATTACCGGAGTTCAAAGCCGTACGCCCTCCGCTAGCAATCAATATTCTGCAAGCCACATGTGAACAATGGTAATATTTATTGTGTTGAAAAATGTTATCTAATTACAATTAAAGCGCAAAAATTGCTGTTCATGCGACCACGTTTGGAAGGTGTTGTTCAGCATCTTCATTTTCAAGCTTTTATATACGTTCTAAACTTATTCTTCCAACACGATCATCCTAATAGCTAAGGTCTGTTATTCTCCAGCATGTATGTGTGGATTTGTGTTGGCAATAATCGCAATCAATCTGGAAAAGGAGTAAAATATCAGATTATGATCTACAGTACTACATTTCTGCAAATAGGTCAAGTCTCAAATAAGCAGAGGGAAAGGAGGCAATTTAATGCATAGCATATAGCAGGGGTGGCCAAACCTGCTCGATGTATGACCCGCATATCGTAAAACCCAAGTTCCAAAGAGCCGCAACATAAAAATCTAAAAACACGAGTTTATTTGCAATCTACGCTTCGGTGACATAATTCTTTTTGCAAAGACTTGCACACTAACTACCACAGTAGGCGCACCATTTTACAATATTTCTCATTAGAAATTTAAAGCAAATAAGAAAGTTTCCGGAAAGCTCAAAAAGCCGCATGCAAAAGTTCGAAGAGCCGCATGCGGCTCGCGAGCCGCAGTTTGGCCACCCCTGGCATATAGCTTAGCCTTCCTCATTAGGCAACCTTCACTGCAATGTGTTGTACATACTACAACTTACTAAAACGTTTACTCAAGTCACATCATGAAAACCAAAAATCCACGCCAGTTTAGACAGTTTAATGTGCAGTGAACACAGTATTCCAACAAAAATAGCTATATGGGTCTGATACAGGCAAATACTGCAGCCTATATGATCATCTACCAAGGAAAGTGTACAAATGCACATTTCCAACGGCAAATGACTTATGACCTCAACAAGAATATTTTATAAAAATAGCAGTGCTTCACTGGACTGCATTACCATTAGTGAATTATGCAGTGCAATAAGTAGTAGCCCACAGTTGCTATTGTTCATGAAAACTTCACTTCACAGCATTAAACTGAAACATTAAAATTTGGCAAGATGCAATATATGAAATTCACTGCATGAAACAAACGGAAAATATGAAACCTAAACTGTATGAAATCACAGCTACTTTACTACTACACAACATATTACAGCTGCAGTTACGTAGTTAATTCTGTTCACGAATACTTCGCGAAAACAGATTAAAACTTGCAAATCTCACAACATCAAGCAAGTTTGAAACACGACAACGTCACAGTATCATATCACAGAGACACCACATTACTACCACAACACGTTTTGCAGCTACAGCTACATCTTATTTGTACACTTAAAAGCATCAACAATTTGAGATTTACAAAAATTAGTGTTAGTTGAAATGGTGAGTTACCATTACATGTTCCTAATATTAAAATGTTTCTAACTCTACCCAAATTTGAATGAGGTTATTTCAGTTGGCCCAAATTTGTTTCGGGCTCTTGTAATTTGGCCAAACATTAATGCAAATCTGAATGAAACTCTTCCAATTAGTCCTGGTGGTTCCAATTGTACCCAAGTTTGAACGAAGCTGTTTCAGTTACCCAAATATGATTGCCACTGGTGGAATTTGCCTAGATGTTTCTAATTGCATGCAAATTTAAATGAAGAACTTGTATATTACCCAAATTGGAATGAAGCTGTTTGAAGTTCCCCAAAATTGAATAAAGCTGTCTGAAGTTACCCAAAATTTAATTAAGATGTTCAACTTGGCTCAAATTTGAATGGAACTAGCCAGAGTTGATTTTTTGTCTGTTGGAATTTACCCAAATTTTTCCAATTTATGGAAACATTTCTAACTTCACCGAAATTTGAATGAAGTAGTCCCAATTTGCTCAAACTTCATTGAGATTGTTAATATTTACCCAAATGATTCTAATTTTATACAAATTTGAATAAAGCTCTTATAGTTCACCCAGACATTTCTAAATGTGCTAAAATGTCAATGGAGCTATTCTATATAGCCCAGTTTTGAACGAGACTGTTTGAAGTTGCCCACAATTAAATGAAGCTGTTCCAAATTGCCAAAATTTGATTTGACTGACTGCTTCACCCAACTGCTTCCAATTTATCTAAATGTTTTTATTTTCACCAAAATTTGAATGGAGCATATCTTATTTGCCCAGATTTAATTGAAACTGTGGGATCATACCCAAATACTCGTAATTTACTCAAATGTCTATAATTTTACCCAAAACTTGAATGAAGTTTTTAGTTGGCTCAAATTTGATGAAGGCTGTTGGAATTACCACATGATTCCAGTTCACTCAACGGCAGTGTCTATTTTGCCATCAAGGCCAAAAAGAATTGCAAAATAGTCTCAGATTATTTTTCCGTTTTGGCCAGTATTTTGCCGTTGATTTGGCCATTATTTTTCCTTTGTTGGGAAAATAGACTAACTCATTTACATGTGAATGTAGCTGTATGCTTTGCCCAAATGTTCAAAATTTTTGCCCAAATAATGGCCAATTTTTCAGCGTTGGGAATGTGACCGTATCCCCTGATCCCCATAGAGTACGCTTATGACATCACTGACGGTTCATCCCTTGGAGTNCAAACGGTATTTNACATAATTTTGGCTAAACCGGCCCGCAGTTGCAACACCCCAAGAAACATCTCGTGCCCTTGGGAGGTACATCATTTCTGGTCTTTATCAAACAACATGCTGCAAGAGTAAAAAATCGTTTTTTTTAACACTTTTGTTTCTGATGTGACGAGGTAGTTTTCTTCCATAAGAAAACGTCATTAAGCGTGGTATTTAAGAAATCTAAGATCTTTTTTCACACTGTACAATCATATTCTCCACAAACATGTTCTGGATAATATTCTCATTTTTATTGATCACGCCTTGCAACGTTTGGCAAATAAGTGTACTCGTGACTTATGTGGGTCGTCCTGCAATCTGAAAAGACCATCCATGTGAATCCAAAAAGACCATCCATCGAAGTATTTGTGAAGCTTATTGTAGGTTCATAATATAGTAGTTTGCAATCCAGTGGGTCCTGAGCAGTCTCTAAACTTTTTGTTAGAGGGCCGCATAAGCTATTACACAACAGTTCGAGGGTCGGACATCTTACGTAGATATGATTGTTTCCAAATATGTTACATTCCACCAAATTGACAAATGTTTCGTAAATACATTATTCTTTCATTCTTAACAAAATGTCTTTGCGGCCAGATGAAATAGCTTCGCCGGCCGGATTTGACCAGCAGGCCGCAGTTTGGAGACACCTGCAGTAGGGTTACAAACGTTTGTCAAAATGTTTGATGGATTTTGGTCTGCAGGTAGCTCTGAGATGGATTGATCAATTATGTTTTGTTGATGAAGTATCGATGCCTTGAGCTCTATATTTAAGGTTACGATAAATTTATTCTAAATGTAATGAGTTACTAACACATGGCTTGACTTGACATTTTATTTCTACAGATTGCAAATACTGTAGCACTTCAAAATGCCAAATGTGCATGTGTACAGCAACCTGTAGTTAGTCAACGCAAACTAAAACATGAATATTTGAAAATATTTGAAAAGCAATTTTTTAAAAATGTGGTTGTTATTAAAAATTGACGCCAGATTCGTGAACCACAATGATACAAACACCCCTATTCAGTGACGGGATTCCAATTTTATAAGTACAGGTTCTCTCACTCCAGGCCTCACTAACAACAGGTTCTGTCATTATTAGTGTCCAGAGGTAAACCATGCTGGTTGGCCCGATATGAGTGCAAAAGTTGATCTTTGTGCTGCCAACTGATACGGTGTAGCAAGTGAAGTTATTGACTGTAGTTATTTTCCCAAAGTTTAGTCTTGTTTTTCACTATTAAAAGTTAGTAACAGGTCTATGAAAGGTTTGCCAAAATATGTTATAAGTAAAGGCGTTCATGGGGAAAAATTGAGAACCCCTGACTTAAGCCAACGACCGGTTCTCGTGATTTAAAGAAATTCCAAGAACAGGTTCTTGCGAACCGGTCGAATCTCATCACTGCCCTTGTTCAAAACTCTGTGTTTGCGAAGTTTTAACGCAGTGATTTAAATCAAGTTATTCTAACCAGGCATAGGTAAGAAACAAGCCACACGTACCACTGACAATTGACTAGGGAATAGAGATGTGAGCAGTGCACGCGGCCGTGTTGTGTTTTCCACTGTTTCGACGTGTGCAGACCACCTCGCGAGTGTTGTTGAAACTTGTCACCGCGTAATTGCCGCGTGCCGCGTGGAAATGTAGGATCTTATTGAATCTTTGCAAACTACAAGTCTTATCACTTGTCTTTGTAAACATAGTGCCTTGGATCGTACTGTATGCTTGTAACACTTTATGTATATTCGCGTTATAGCACTGAACGTGGTCCAATATATGGAAATCAGATTTGTTGATATTCTTTCCCTTGTGGCGTGGCGCGTGACTGTGCTTGCATGCGGCGCTTTATATTGGAGGCAATAAGAACTAGCAGTAAAAAACTGCAGTTTTGCGTAGTGCTGAAGTCTATCAGGTAGTGACAGTTTATTTATGCTTTTGCAACATTGCCTAAAGTCATTTATACTTTTAAAAACATTGACAGCACATTTATCAATTTAAAGGGTGACAATTGAAAGACTCTTATCCTATTATGCCATCCAACATAGAAAAGTTTCGTGTCGATTGCAAGTAGTAGCACAGTTCTTTTAATAACTTGTTTTTTTTTGTTTCTCAGGTACAGTAAGGAAATTGGATCATCTGTTTTTTTGACTTTGGTAACCGTTAAAACTTTTCAGAGACTGCAAGTATTTCATCTGAATACCGAGATAGTCACAGAGCGAGGCTTTAGTGTATTTTGATGGTGAATATGCAGTGGGGTTCTACTGTGAGATCGTTGGCAAAATTTGAGAGACCGTTTCGGTCCCTCAAAACACCTTGAAAAAACACTGTGGGTTAGTATGTTTTGCATACTTAAATACTAATCAGCAAGTACTGACATCACACACCTTACAATCAGTGGCATACCTAGCGTTTCCCGTGCCTGGGGAAAAGCTTGTGCCGCTGTTGTGGTATGGATAGAGAACAGTGCGGATAGAGGGCGCTGGTGCGGATAGAGGACGAAAATTTTCTGTCCGCAACATCTTTATTAGGGAAGCATTTGCTTGTTGCATTACGCTAAGGGCTGTGTTTATCGAACGCCAGTCATCAAAAATCAACAAAATTTGCCGCATGTCTTAGTGCTGATGCTGAGCCATCTACGCGACAGCTGTATAACGCGATAAGATTCCTAAAATTAACACAACGAACTTTTTGCATAGAGCTTGTGTAACGTTAACAAGTTAGCCTTTATACGGAAGATATAGCATTATGTTTTATGGACGTATCTGATATCTGGCATGTTACTTACGTGGCATTCTGCTCAATTGTGCTGCATCGTTTGAACAGCGACCAAATTTGTAAAAAAATCCTGAATTTCTAAAAGCTACTTCAAATTTTATCGAATACACGGCAGCGTGTAGAATCCGCCAAACTATTTAGCTTTACTGCTTATTTGTCTTGCTCACTTACAATACGGTATATTCTAACTCTGGGTTCAAACCATAAGCTTTGCAAAAAAACGTCTTCATCTCATAGAAAACGCTGAAGCTCTTTGTGCTAACATTAGCTAGACTTTAACATCAACCTTGCTTCGCGTCTAAACTTACTCATGAAAATGTTTCGGTAACCATGTTCGATACATCATTATGTGCATTACAAAAAAATAATAAATAAATAAATACAGTATGTAGCAGTTCGCAAACTTCATTGTTTGCTACAGAAGAATAACAATTTGAAAGTTTGCTACTCGTTAATAGAGACAATGTACCCATGCGAAATGAGCGCTTTTGGACTGGCCGTGAAAAAGGAAGAAAGATGTTTGTGCTTTCACAAGATGAGCAATGGGCAAATAAAAAACATTCCTCTGAATTGAGAGCCCTTCAATTCAGGAAGATGTGACGAACTTGGTCTTACTGTTTGACAGTGGATATGCATCGAACCCTGACATCGATTTACGTGAAGGTCTAACTAGAACACTGGCTTCAAACCATTACCTTCTTGAGGACTCCTGAGCACATTAAAAATTTTCACGGACCCCCTACCCGAAAAGGTTTTATTTTAAGAAAATACAACGTATTGAAAACCTGACTGCCTGGGAAATTCTAATTTCAGATTCGGAATCAGTAAACTTCAAGGATGGTAAAAGAAATGGAATGGTTACTGTATTGTATCAAACTACAGCTTGTAAATCTAAATCTACCATACTTGAAAATCCCACCAACAATCAAACCAACCAACTGTGCTGGTGGTGATATTCTACAGTACTGTTACGTGACACTCAAGTTCTTCGAATGAACCTGAGTCATTTACAATAATAACTTACTGCTTCTGTGATATAGACGAAGGCAAGATGTTTTAAGGGGACGGGCATTGATGTCGTATATGCATAAAAGTTAAAAAAGCAAATTTGGGTGACTTTGTTTCCTCGGACGTCTATTTTCATGTCTCAGACTTTCTGCTGTGGGAGACCCTAAGACTGAATTCTAGTTGCCGTACGCAGGCTAGAATAGTTTTCAACAGTTATCTGTCGTTGACTCCAGTGGTAACTGTGATCCGAGCTGATTGTGGAGACGTCTTAACTAATTATACCGGCAACTGAACTTCAAAAGCACTAGATTGTTCGTAGATGGGTGGAGGCCAGCGTATTTACCACACTCAGTTATTTTAGAAATCTGCAGACAACGGTTTTTACCAAAATCGCTTTTACATCAATATAAAGTGCCTGTGCAAGGCGAGTTTGTCGCCTTCCTAAACACCACACGTGCGTTGTGTGTACATGAAAAATACTGCAAAATGCAGACACTCCCGCAAAAACATGCGAACAACGTAGGATTGCAAGGATGGGCCGTTAATTAAACAACTTGTACGCGATAGAGTGCATTCTACAATAACCTTCAACAGTTCGCTGGTGAAAATCAATAAGCTGATAAAAAATGCAAAAAAAACATCAGCATCCACAGGAAATGCTGAGCACATGGGGCGTTCGCGTCGCATTAGTGAAAGGTGATACATTTTAAAATATTGATAACTTAACGAAATCGCACCGCTGTATGGTAACATTGCTTTTGTTTCTTCGTTTTGTAGCAAAAGAAAAAATGATAAAATGTTGATAACCTAAGAAACTAGATCCTGATTATTTTATTCCTCGTTTCCCTAAAAGGCTTTTGCTCTTCTCAGGAAAAGATTTTGCAGTATGCACAATACCGCTTCTCATTGGCAACACTGAGTCACAAGCAGTTCGTGATGGCGTTAATCGTGCAAGCTTAAAAAAACAAAAAACATAAACATTGCTTCTGTCTCCCTACTAAGTTTCGTCAGTCAATTAAGTGGCATAATGTTTTTAGGTTGTTAAGTCGAATTAAGTTGGTGGAAAAACTTCCACCTCTTGTGCTCAATTAATAAGTCCACAGATGCAGCAAAACAAACTGTTCACGACTCCTTCGCTAAAAACAGCTGAAGAAGAGACCGTCAACACATTCAGTTCAAATCCTTACGACGGTGAATACGCTGTGAAATAGCCCGACATCAAATGGTTTCTCATCGCGTGCAGTCACGCTGTCACGAGCAGGAAGATGAATAATAAACAAAACACTCACCATCCGCGGCATCCGGAGCCACGTGTTCAGTGAAACTAACGAAACGTCATATTTAACTTCTGTGCACTGAAGCAATACATATATTAGTGCAGCTTAAGAGTCGGTAATACACTGAGATTAGGTTGCAAGCTGTAAAATCTGAAAAAATAGTGGGGCGCGAGGATGGACAACTTTGAAACTGGACGATGCTTATGCCCATCGCTTTCCGCAGATACGCTTCTGGTACCACATAATAGCTTAGTTTTAGTCCATTGGTTCCCAAGTAGATAGGTCATGGGACAGTTTTCAAGTGTATTATGCAGCTATCAGAGGTGGCCGGAGTCACATTTTCAGACTCCGACTCCGCTCTTGTTCCAAAATTTTTGAATCCGGATCCGGGTCCGGAAATTTTTCAAATTTGAGAATCCGATTCCTGTTCAGACTCCGGCTACCACTGAAGCAACCGAAATTAAGCAATGTTTTTACTCAGCAAATGACATGTATAAACGCCACGCAGACTCCTGCTGCTGCCGACAATGACAATTGACTCCGGATCAGGGTCCGAAAGAAAGACGCAGAATCCTGCCGGAGTCGAATCCCGCACTCCGGATCCGTGGCCACCTCTAGTAGTTATTCAAAAAAGAGTTTACAGCAGCAAATGTGTTGTGAAAGCGACATGATAATGGTCATATAAAAAAACTGTACCACCATCAATGTCAACCAAAAGGTGATGCCACGAATTTCCAAACAGTAAATTGCTGTTTCAGAGTAACGCGTGTTTGGGTTTTAACTTGCATAAAACCAAGTCAGTGCGGTCAGTGCTAACGAGATGGCTGGGCGCGTCATTTTTGGTTGGTAAACACTTCCTTGGAGACTTTTTTTGTGTAGACTTCGCGATAACTATCGTTGCTGAAATTCTTCAGGGGATTGCAAGCAGTGCCCACCTTAAACCTACCCTTCACTGTGTTGGCGACGTTAATGCTCAGAAAACTTGGTTTGGGTTGTATCCGTATGTTCTGTGTCTACAACTAGCTTTGGGGAGACGCTGTAATCGTAACAAGTTTGCTAGCAAGCAGGGTTGAGGAGTCGCAAGGAGTTGGAGTCGGACTCTTAAGAACACTACGAGTCGGATTTTTTTATCCGACTCTGGAAGTCCAATTGAATCATTTTTGCATCGCGCTCCTAAGTTGCGAGTACCAACTCGTGCCGATAAAATAGTACAATTTCTTTTGAAACTTTTATTGAAACAGAGAATTTTTCCTGTGCACCACCATTTCCACTGACTGCAACAAATTTGGCTACAGTACCTGCAGCTTGAAGAATCCAGCATCATAGGGTAGAACGCTTTCTCTTACGCAACAGTGCGCATTGCTTAATGCTGACACAGCTACCATTGTTGACAGCCAAACTTCAATTACGTTATGTAAACTTCAGAAAGTTTGAAAAGGTCGGAAAATTTTGGAAGCTAGGAGTCGGACATTTTACCTCTGACCCCGCAACCCTGCTAGCAAGCTTGGAAAATATTTCTATCAAAATTTTTGCTATGGTGGACAATTCTGAAAAAAGAATATGTTTACCCCTGTTTCCAAAATGTCTTTAAGATTTGTTCGTGCCCAGAAATTTTTCATTCCGACCAGATGAACTTGGAAAAGGTCTATATTAAATAAAGATACGTCTTTGAAATTCATGACATAGCCAATTTGAATATTATAGAAAATGCCTCAACATGTTCTGCAAACAAACAAAACTAAAGCTTTATTTTTCAGAGTTGTTTTCTTTAAAACCCTGTCAGGCGATGTTGCGTTGTGCTCGATAAACACGGTTTGTGTACTATACATAAATCTGAGAGGAGCGTCCGACTTACTGAAAAAAGATTGGAACGCGAACATAATAACTCGCACATAACACCCTCTCCTCGTTTCGTTGTAGTGCGTGCCAGACATTTGAAACTAAAAAGCACTCGTGAAAAACAACGTAGCCCTGTTTCGTAGACGTCCTCAAAGTTTAGCTGCCGTTCTCTTTCCTGTCGTTTATCCGATGGCCGTGAAAGTGAAGAGCAATGCGTCAGTAGTGATAAGAACGAAGGAACGAAGCCTAAAATAGCGGCAAGTGGAACTTAGTATCTGGTCTTCCACAAAAATTTTAAGCGGCGTCTAATGCGCTTAAAGATGATATTGACGGTGTCGTGGTGTGACCAAAGGAGAAATAACTGTTGATCATTGGAAGTCATTGCATTGAAATGGAGTGGCGCTCGTGTATAGCAAGGATTGGAACATAGCGCTGAACACAACTGCGATGCCTCAGAGTAATCGCTTGGAAACATGCCACCTAACCTTGTTAACGCTGTTTTGAGTCAGATTTACCAACGCAGGCGTTGGACATGCGAGCAGATGCACTGATAGAAGAGGACTGGAAGTAAGCCTGGTTTGTGTGTAGAGGAAAGCATTTGAGCATTACATTGCGTGAAACAAAGCCGAGAAATGTTTAGTGAAAAGCAAGTGACCTCTAAAAAATCCGCTCGGAATGTCTTATGGATATATCAGTGTTATGCACAATGTTCTACACTATGTCTATAAAGCTACTTCGGATTTTGAGAGGCCATGACACTTTGTGAAATGTCGGGATACAAACCAATTACAGTTGTATGGTTGGAACAAATTAGGCTGGCAGTTCTGATTGAATTCTCATTTTTTTCGTGTGAATAGCTGTAGCATCATCATTAAAAATGCGGTAAAATTTTAGAAACGTGCATTGCTTTTGATATTTGCTTCAGCTGGTCTTTGTAGGAGTCTTTTGCCACATTTCTCAATTTTATCATAGCCTGGACCTGAAGTAGAATCTGCAAAAATGAAATTTGTCTGAAAGTTAAGCATATTTAGCATTTAATAAATGCGCAAAATGTGTGGGATCTTGTTCTAATCTTAACATTGGCATGGAATACAGTACTAAAAATACAAACTAAAATAGCTGACAAATATGATTAAATTGTGATGGTAAGAGTCAACGCTTATTTTTCAATTAGGGAAAACGATTAACTTCGAGAAGTTCAGTTAGAACAGTGGTTTTCAACCTGGGTCGCGACCTCTGTGGGGGCGTTTGCGATTTTTCTAGGGGTTTCGAGAACTTCCGATAAAAATAATCATAATTTCTTCTATATTTTATATTTCGTATATGGAACCACTTTTTGTCGTAGCGCCAAAACAATAGGATCACCCTGCAAAATGATAGCCTACTTTTTCATTCAAAACTATTTTAAGTGTGATTATTACCGTTACAGTACAGAGTATTGTTGCGTTTGGCAACGCACGAATAACTTTGTGACATAATAATAGGCAGTGTTTGCAAATTAGATATCTGAATGCGGTAATTGACTTGGGAGCAGTGTTTCACCTTCAGGGATTTTGTCCTTAGGTTGGAATTTTTGACCCTTTTTAGGGATTTAGGGATTTTTGGAGAAGTTTGGAAACGTTTAAGTTGAATCATTTCAGATTATTTTGCAAATCATATTTGGCTCTGTTTTTAAAACTTGTCATGGTACTCTGACTTTATGTTGCACCAACATATATTTAGGGATTTTTTGAAATGCTCTTGGGATTTTTGGAGTAGCATTTGTGAGAACCCTGCTTGGGAGTTGTTCTAGTTTTCACTGAGTTGTGCTGTGGAGTGATTTGTATAGGGCACGGGTCTCTCTCACTGATGCTGCCATGTGCATGAATTTAATAAATGAGTCTTTGTTCAACATTAGTCATTGTGTCTTTTTATTGTGCAAGCACAACTACACTACATATGCCTGACTGGAAATTTTGTCGAAAACATATTCAATGTGTGGCATTCACAAATCAATAGCATGCTTGCAACTATTAGTGTAAAGCAGGAAAATAGATTGACTAACATTTGCTTTTATCGTTTTAAACGGCACAACGCAGCAACACCCTGGCATGGGCTTTGTCAAAGTACTGAAAACTTAAAGCTTTCCTGGTTCTTCTGAAAATTAGCATAGAGTTACACATGTTTGTGTCCTTGCGCGGACTTACCGTGTGTTGTCTTTCGAAGCACTATATTCAGCACCTGAAGCTTGCTTTGACGCTTTATTTTGTGTTGTTATTCGTTCTTTGGGAAAATACGAATCATCGCGGGCGTAACGAAAACTGGTAACAAGGACGAAACTACCAATTTCATGCGGTGGTTATTAGGGAGGGCCGCAGAAAAGCTACGAACCAGCACGAGACGACTTGTTTTATGCATTTTGAAATTTTCATTGCTCTTGTATAGTTTTTAGTAAATTAAGTTTGATTTACAGCGAAACAACAAGCGCGAAGTAAAAGCTTTTGAAACGTTTCAGCATGAAGTCATTTTCGTAAAAATGCAAGTAGTTACGATACAATCATCTCATCGATAGAAAGTTACGAGTAGTGTTCATAACTTACGTACATTTGTTTCTCTTACAAAATGATGCAACACATGGAACAGACAAGATAAAGAGGCTTCGCACATAAAGTTATGTTTGCTCAAAATAAAAAATGGAGCCAAAATTGTACAAACTCTTAGAAAAGACTACTCCAGCAACATCTTTTGTGTTTCCTTGTTGATAACAGCTAATCCCAATAGCCAAACAAAAATCTTGCCGGTCTACAGCGTTTGGCCTGAAAGGTATGTTCATGCCCAAGAAGTATATTTTCAAAAAAATTTGCAATTTATCAACTTTAAGGAATAAAAATACACATCTACTGCAGTTTTTACGCCATTACTTGCGAAAAATAGTTAAATTAACAAAAATTTAAACGACATTACAATTTCAATACAAATTTTCTTTCCACGTTTCAAATGGCTTTTGCCCGAAAGCAAAAAATGTGCAGGGGATGCGGTCTTCGCTGCACCCCCACCTCCTGCGCCTATGTCAATAACGGTCATTCGCCAGGTTTTAAATAAATTGCTTCGTTCGCGGAACAACAGCGACGACACGCTGCGTTACAACGTAGGAACCTGATCGACCCTTCATGCGCATAAATTTAGACCAGGTTGCACACAGGAAAGCCGACTTGCTCTCTTCCCGTCCTTTACAACATAATTTCATGATTGGCAGTTGATGTCGTCGGTTGTGGCATTTTTCGAGTTACTGGAGAGGAAGCCATGAATGTGTTCAGATAGCAGACGTAATAAGAAGCAGCTCGGCTATGTCCGCTGTATTAGATCAAAGCTTCGAGTGTTCATTAGAAATTTTACAAATTTCGACCTAGAAAGGACGACGAATGTCTTGTACATAACTATATTGGAATGCATTAACGATAGAGCTCTTTACCAAAGCTGCAAGAGAAAAAACGTGTTGCTGCTAACTTCCCAAAATTTGTCATTTTTAGCAGAAGCAGTTAATAACAGGGCAATCATCCCCAGTTGAAACATTTGCTGCATGCTGGTGATGCAACGCAGTAAGCATTCAGCTTTAAAGCAATTTGAAAATTAATGTGACATACAAAAGACCATTTCCGTTAAACACGCTTATTATAACTGGCAAATATTTTAACATTCCACCTGCTTCCAGATTTTTTAAAAGTAATTAACAACGGTTTCAAGAATATACTGTATTTTATTAAAGATATTCTATCGCTTAGAGTTGTTTTCCGTAAATTCCTTTGCTTTCATAATGATTTTTGAAAACTCAGCGTCATGCACGCGAGAACTTTGAGATTACCTTGACTCTCCTACTGTTTCAGCTAAATCTTCACTTCCATGTAAATAATTAAGACATTACTTATCATTGAGGCAGCCTTCGTCTAAGTGCATTTAGAGCTTTGGCAGCCACTGCCGATGTTGTTGTTTCGTTCAGGACAAAATCAAAGCAACGTGTGCGACTGAGGCAAAGGTTTTTGTCTTTAGCAATGCGATTTTCCGATGCGGAACGTCGGTGTAAAGTCACGGTTTCAGACTCAGTGAAGCGAACGAGAACCTACTGAAAAGTGCAACTAGACATGTCAAGTGCAAGCTTGCCATTGTGTGCGGCTGCGAACAGTAAATCCGAAAGGCAACATCAGTTACACAGTGATTAATCAATTGGTTTATGAAAATTATTGCCGACCGTATACATATGAATGAGTGAATTAGGATTTCCTGTAAGAAACTGAATCTAAACGTACCATACTTTTTTCAATAAACAAATAAACTTTGAGTTCATTTCTGAACAGATGGCCTAAGATCGTTTTTGCTGCATCCTTGCGTTAGAATTTCTTTTAAAACGTAAACCTTTGACAACATTAACTTTAAAAGCAACCACTTGAAAATTTCAAACCCAGTTTGGTCTTGTTGCATGCTACTGAGGTTGATAGATCGTAAGTGTGTTGCCAATAATTTCGTGAAAGTGATCTTATGGTATAGTAAGTACATGTTTACTGTGGATTTTACTTGGTTTATCGCTCTCGGATTGGCTCTGATTTAGCAAAACAATGTCTGTCCAACAATACCTGGATTGATTCGCATTTTACTCTTCTAGCTAGCAACAACAGTTTTTTTTATAATAAACATGGAGCTTTTGGTTTTCATTGGATTGGTTGGTGGGTTAAAATACAAAGCTGAAAAGCTGGGTCAAGCTGAAAAATCATAAGCAATCCTGCAATTATACTTTTTCAAGCACTTGAATAATTCTACAATCGGTTGTTTCACTCTGATGTGCTACAATATCAGTCAACTTGAAAAAGTACTTGTCAATTTTTCAAAATACAAAATGATGCATGGCTAAGTCGATCAGGAAAAGTCAATCCGTATTGCTTAGCATTCTACTGCAGCAAAAACACTGTGTTTCATGTCTATTGCATGCCAATGGGTGCCTGCCGATGTGCTGAATGTGCACACAGTCTAATATTAAACGCCTTTGCATTGCCTACAACAATGCCTGTCGTTTTTTGCATTACACCCCATAGAACGTAAGTGTTTGCCCAATCAAGATACCTATTTGGTCAAGATATTTCATGCCTTGATAGAAACAATTGGTATACTCATGTCAGGGTTCCCACGCGGTATTGAAAGCATTGAAAAAGTATGGAATTGTGAAATCGGTTTTCAAGACATTGAAAAAGTATATGTGCGTAAAGTATTAAAAAAATGGAAACCATCTCTTCAACGATCTGTGTATTCATTTTCTGTTCTTCATCGCTAAGGATAGTTCTGCAGATGCTTTCTGCATTGTGTTCCATGAATAAAAGTTTCGAAAAATGAAGCAAAATGATGGTATTAAATTCTTAGTTTAGTATTGAAAAGGTATTGAAAAAGTATGGAAAATTGTTTTTGAAAATGTGTGGGAATCCTATTATGTGAAACGATGCTCATCTTCATCTAACTTTTTCATTTGCTCACTTCAATTGTCTGATGCTTTTTACAAATCTTCATTTTCTCCCCTCCCATTATGTAACACCTCTGTATGAGAATGACCGAATGCAGTAGCTACATGCAGGGTTGCCAGATGAAAATTTCAATAAAAATCCAAACAACGCAAAAAAGAGGCCAAAAAAAGGCCAAACATGCTGTTTAAAGGCCAAAAAAAGGCAAACTTTATTTGAGGTATTGCCATTCCTTTGTCGCAAAAAAACATCTACATTACAAGAATATCAAATTTTTTCGTCAAAATTAAGATTAAATTTTGCTTGGCATTGCACTGGAGCACTGATTTTTCCTGAATTTTCATGGTTTGTGAAATTGCACACTTTGGGTAAAATGGTGCCACAGTTTGCATACTTATCCATCGGCAGCTTTCTGGACGAAAGTCTCTCCTATTCACTCTGTACTTACGATCAGAATTATAAGACCACTTCCACTTCGACGTAATTATCGCATTTCCATCGCGAAGACGCATACCTGTTTGCAAGCGCTCAGACTGCTTGGGGCTTACAACACAATTGGCACTACACAGTGCAGTGAGTGCACACATTTCCAGTGATTATGCAAAGTCTTAATTTTGAATTTAGCATTCATCAAATATTACTAATATCAGAATGCGGCGTCTGATATAGCATTTATCACAAAAATTTTGCAAATGTGTTGCCAAAAAAATGGAATAGCAATATTTTCCTTCTTAAGAAGCTATTCCAGCGTAAAAAAGCTAAAAAAGAGCCAAAAGGCCAAACACATTTCTTAAGGCCAGCCGACTTAAGATGAGGCCAAAAAAAGGCCAAAAAGCCAACTAAAATTTTTTAGACCAACCTACTTGAAACGAGGCCAAATTTCTGAAATTTGGCCTAAAAAAGGCCAACCTGGCAACCCTGGCTACATGTGCAGTAATTACTTGTTTCAGTGTTTATTCCTCTTCAGTATCGACCATGCGCACCAACAAACTCCTATACGCTGGGTAGCGTTGTGTCTAAGTACTTCTGTACCCATGTTTTCTTTTCATTCAAGTGATATTGACATACGAATATGTATTTGAGAAAAAAACGCAAATAAGCAAAAATTAAATAAGCGCCCCTACAATAACACCTACCACATTTTGCATTACGCCTTTAATCCCAAGGAATGTTACAATCCCAAAGTGTTGGTTCGCATACATCAAGGTACTTCTTTCGTCAGAAGATTTGATGCCTTGATAAGAAACAAGTAAATATANTCTCCATACAAAGGTGACGCAGTCGAATCTATCAGAAAATTTAATAGGAAATCGATCCCACTTAACTATACGCATCCTCAGTCCTGAAATATGCAAAAGCTTGCGGGCGAAATGCTGAAGGACAAAAGCAACCAAACTCTAGACTGAAAAGAATAAATCAAAGCACAAGCTGCGGCAAGTAAAAGCTATGAAAAAGGCAATTATCAAACAGTTGCTTTCACTGGAACTGAAAAACTGTCTGACGCCGACTGCACAGCAACAAAACCATACCTGCGTTAGCAAAATGCCCAAGCAGAAAGGCGCTTAAAAGGTTTATAGACGTGTTCTGGGGATAGCCTTTAAATGCTAAATGTTGGGAAGTGCAAACACAAGGGTGCTACAAAAACCGGTAAATAAAATGCTGCATGGGTGGCAAGATAGGAGGTCGAACAAATAAGCAAAGCAAGACGGAAAAAATCAATGAACGATGCAAAGGTGTACAAGATTCATTTCAAACGAGGGAAGATCATGCTTTGAATATTAATTTGTGCATTTAGTTTGTTAAGGCATTTATCTGCACAAGTTCCCAGAGTCAAAACTAGGTTGTTCTACAACAGTAACGGTGCAAGAGTCAATTATATATGGTTTATTTAGGATTCCGTTGAAAACTGCAAAGTCCCGCAAAAACGCCATTTAGTCGCCACCATGCCTTATATCTGGTTTGTTGCAAGTANCTCGGTGCGCTGACCACCTCTTTGAAAACTTGTTCACTGTTTGGCCAACATACTGTCAATGGCATATCACACAAATCGCCACATAANTACCATAGTTGGCACATGTCAGGTTTTGATTCAGCGGGAAAGTTTTATTTTTTCAGGACATGTGGAACAGCTGGGATTGGGACCATGGATCTTTTGTGTTTTCCATTGAGACCACAATATACGAAGTCAGTAGCGGACACAGGCTAATTTGGTGGGGGGATGCGACGTCAATTTGCAATGAACCCAATGCTTCACAGAACCATATTGCGTAAATCAATCACTTTCGCATACGTACAGCACGTTACGTTACGAGGAAACAAGTCTAAGTTTGGTTTAGAAGCTTGAGTGATAAAACTGGTCAAACTTTAACACTCCACCGCTACGGAACCAACGAGCAATGTGGCACATAACAACGATCTGACGTAGTCACTGGCATCGGCGCAGGTACATCGAGGACTCAAGATAAAAAGTTCACGTGACGACATAATACTTATTCTTATTGTACGTTGCGTTTGTTACAACACAATTGCCGGTGGCATTAGCCAGCATAGTGCAGTAGCGCTGTTTAAACTTGTATGCTGCAGCAAGTGAGCTTAGTCACTTGGATGCGGTTTAGATCAGTGCTTTTCAAATGGGGAGCCCTACAGTTTTTAATTGTCGTTTGAAATAGTCTGCCACACCCATAGTAATTTGTGTATAACATTTGTTATTGCAGGTAATTTTTATGAAATAATAACAAGAAGTCGGTTGATTGTGTTTATTTTGCAGCCGAAATTATGAGAACGGAAAGAAAGAAAGAAACAATTCCTAATGAGTGAAAGCACGAAAAAACGAAAGCTAGAAAGCACGATCATTGATGTGCGTCCGCAGAAATTTTTCCACGGGGGGGTAACGTCGGCATTTTGTTTATCATTCTCAAATTGCTGACGATCAGTGTTCCCCCTAAAATAATTTTACACTGAGCAAATATATGTTTTAGTGAGCATTATATTTTAGGGCTGAGTAAGTGGAGTTTTCAATGAATTCCAAACTTTGTGAATTATATGATAAATATACAATATTATCAAATTACGAACAAAATACACATTTCATTCAAATAGCTCCTTGTTTTCGAGGTCGTTTCCACTGTTTTGGAATGTTGCAAGTGCGCGAGAATGAGATTTCACTGCGCAACAGTTCTGGTGGTCCTGAGTATTTGCGCACCTTAGAGGGAACATTGCTGAC
>JGI24158J21664_10001313_pt1 | contig 27573 bp, 13 predicted proteins | sample Ectturendosymbi3_FD_21664 | JGI IMG/M metagenome (IMG submission 21664) | reverse complement strand
AAGAACACACAAATACATGAAAGTACACGAGGATATATACGTGGCGTATATACCAACTCTGGCAGTCGCAGTCCTGCCTTATAACACCACGATTTATTTTCCTAAGCTAAAATCTAATTACTTTCACCATTGTTGAGAGACTTGACACTACATTACACACAAGTTCACAACTTCATTCGGGGCTGTCTGCAGGATCGATGTTCAAATGACGTGGATACCGCATGCTCATCGGAAACCAAAATAAGACAAGCGGATGGAATACCTTGACTTTTTAGACCTTGGAGTACTAACTTGTTAGTGAGTGTCGGCCAGACCACACGCCAAAGAATCAACTACTTTTATGTCAATGAAGTAATTTCAATGAGTGAGCACAGAGCGCCTACTTATTAGTTCCAATTGGCGATGGTATCTTTTCCAGCGTATTATGCATTGTTCACATATTACACATTTTTACCGATTTAGGGATTGGGGGCCCCCTAAATCTTGGGGACCCTGGCTGTAGCCCAGTCAGCACTCCCCTTAATCCGCCACTGCAGTAGACTGTCACTGCTTAGTTAGGCGAACAACTACTTCATTCGGTTTTGTTCATGTGACAAAACATTCACCAGGAAAAATAGCAGTGCTGTGGCCTAGTCATATCTGTAGAGTCACGAGTCGATTCGAGTCACTAGCTCTTCGAGTCAGGGTCATCTTAAATTTTTTCGAGTCGGGTCAGAGTCGAATTGTAAAAACTCACGAGTCATGTCTAGGGATGCATATAATGGAATATCGCATCCTATGGATACGACTCGTTCACTGTTCGAATCCAAAAATCATAGTTTTTTCGAATATTTGGATTCGAAATAAATGTGGATGAAATAAACGTGAAAAATTCGGCAAAACATAAGGTTTCAATAAGTTATGTAGTTGCAATAAATTTCGCAGTAGCACTCTGCGCTCCGAAGAAAGAAGCACTCAACAAGCTAACGGCGTTGCGTAGTGAGGTAATGAGCTAATTAACAGTGCGTGTGATCGTTGATCGGCGTTCTAAACATCTGCGCGATTGCAGATTTTTATCAAACGTCCTCTTGCTACGCCTAGGCTACAACATTTTTTTCAGACGAATCAGGTTGACTGCACAGGCGGTTAGCCAGCCAAGCTTGTCTATGCGTTTAACCGGAATATGCGATTATCGTAGAGGGCGTTATGTCGGTTTCTTAACGATACCGCCCGAACCACTTAAGGTTCGTCCACAAGTAAAACACTGCAAGAACGGTTTTTGCGAGATCTTTCGAATGAGTCTAACAAAAAGGTATGTTTGCATTTCAAAATTTTGAGAAAACCACGTTAGTTTGTTTTATTGCCCATTTTGGGTCATCTTCAAGAAAAATTCCTCACGCCTACGTTTTAGCTTTTCTGAAGGGTGTTTTTCCTTCGACTGTTTGCAAGGACTTTACCTATTACCTAACCACCAATATCAAAAGAAGTCGCTTACCAATACCAAAAAAGTTGTGAGGTAGAAAGAATTGAGGCGAAAAAACGCACTTCTGGAAAATTTGAAAAAAAAACGAGTTTTCGGGTTGTACGCCGAAACCGTTGCCAATAGTGGACTTTTGATTGAACCATTGCACAGAAAGCAAACAATTTTCGGTTGAACCATTGGAAAAAACGCGAAAAACAACCAAAAATTTCGAAGTTTTTTTATACTTTTTGTCAAATTTTCTTCAACTTTTTAGATTTTGAATTACCATAACTTTTTTACTTCTTTTACGTTTTGCTTGAAATTTGGTACACCGTTGTAAGACGTGGATGTCAAAATGTTCTGCAATTTTCAGATTTTTTTGTGTTCGGAACCCGATATACGGATTTTTTAGGCGATAAACTACAAAATCACCCCCCAAACCAAATCAATTACCCCTGGACACCGCCAAAAAGTGGTAAATTTATCTTGAATTTTTTTATGCAATCTTTAGGTCATTGCTGAGATTTTTATGAAGGATGAATTTTTTCTAACGTGTTTGTATCTCTGTCTACAGGTCTTTGAACATGACCGCTTTTTTTACTACGCCAAGATTTTAGTTTTCACCGGTCTAACGTCACAAATGACGCCAGAAATACGCCGTCAACACCTCAAAAATGCGCCGTAAAAAAAACTTTGTTACAATGTCCCAAGTGTCGTCGCAGCTTCAGTGGTTCATGAATTATCGCAAAAATCGTGCCGCAAAGTCAATATATCGGCTCCTGCTGTACTAAAGGGGTGTTCACAGATGCATAGCGCTTCACAAATCCGCAGCTGTTCGCGAATAGGATTCGATATTCTGGATTCGAAATAAAGATTCCGCAATATTCCGGAAACTCTAAATGTTCCATAATGCACATCCCTTGTCATTTCGAGTCATTGGTTTGGAAGTTCGAGTCAATGTCAAGTCAAATTAAACTACTACGTTATGCACCAAGGCACGTTTGAGGATGTAACTGTTTTTTTGCCCAGGGTGCCATTATGCGTTGCGGAACGAACTTAACCTTTTTCTCTTGCCAAAAGTTTCATGCTAATCCGTTTCGTGTTGTAAGTACATTCTGGAATACCAGAGTGCCTTGCTCTTACTGCAAAGCGTGGTACGCATCTGGAAGTTTCTTTTTCTCTTCTTTTTATCAACTTCCTGTGAAAGTTCTGTGGGATGCGCTTTTTGCTCCTGGCATGATGATAGGCAGCACAACGAAGGCCACTATAGTGCTTTNGGTCATACATTTTTCCTGTTGTTTTGTTTCTCATTACCAAAATGTTCAGAACAAGCTGTTCAAATAGCTTTCACTTGACTCATTTNAATAAAAAACTNANAAACACCAAAACGCCAGCAGGCTAACGGCAATACAAGTCAACATACGTCTAAACAACAGCGCGAAAAGGAAGCAAAATTTTTTTTATCTCAGTGGCGTGGGGAAGGATCATGTTGTGGTTTCGCCATTAGCCGGCTGGCGTTTTGGTTCTCGTCAGTCAATTGCGTGCACTGAGGTTTGGTTGCCATCACAACAAATGCAGTTTGGTTTGCACATTCTGCNGATATTTTGAATCATACTNCGTGTTGCTTCAAGATTTAAATGAACGCGTCACCTTGGCTCTGCCCAAATAAACGACTTTCCAATGCATTTATCTGAGAATGACGTATTCCGTAGTCTTAATCATAGCAGCCTGTGTTGAAATTTTTTGAGTTCATGTTACTTTTTCAATTCGTTTTGAAACTTTCGTGAATACAATTAGTTGAATGAGACATAATTTTGACTTTTGATTGTTGCAGTCATGTTGCGTGATTTATTCAGTACAGTCTTGAGGTTGTTTGTTTTTTCCGCCTTTATTTTAGCCTTTCAACGTTTCACCTGTTAGTATTGTTTGCAGATGAAAGGACTGACGATGCGTAGCGTTACGTGAAATCGATTTCCTATTAAAATTTTGTAATTGGTTCCTTGCTTGTCTCGCCTATGGAGTGAAGTTACTTGAATATAGATATGTACAAGTTTGAATCATCGCAAAAGATGAAAGCAGAGCCCAGTCGGATAATTCCTTGAAAACCTGCAGAAAACCTGGAGCTTTAATTGTCTTGACTAAGGTGGTCAGCCTGTGACATGTTGTACAGTGTCTTCAAAAAAACTCAAAAATTCTGGCACATATTACTTAGCAAACCACAGCATGCAAGCATGTCAAGCTTTTTATTTCACTTCCTTTCTTCAGTCTCAGTTAATTCCACAAGTGTAGCCTAACCCTGCTGCAACAAAAATACTTCCTTGTCCTTCAAGTGGCCCAGAAAATATCCGAAGTAAAAGTAGGAGGCCGACTGCCACACTCATGGTATGTGCTGTATATACGTCATACTGCATATACCACGATCATGTGTCGAAGGTATTGTGTGCTGATGACCGCTCAGTGAAAAGCAAAGTCTCAGCTCCACCTTAGTGTTAGGTGGAACCCTTGCGCCCTGGGCCTGAAACATTAGCATAAAACCACTTGGAGACACAGTCACAATAGAAAATCTGCGCCAATACTAATCACACGTCACTGAAGCAAAACAGCGAATTTCTTTGTGTGCAAACTACCGTGTTTATCAANAAGAAAGTTTGGAAATTTTGTAAAAATGACTCTCAATCTAATCTCAAGTCTTTCATTTTGACNCGAGTCAGGCCTGGGTCGCCCATGGGCCGCTAAAATGGCACATAAGANCAGGGTTTCATGGACCAGACCCCAAACACTTTTGCTTTTTCGTGGGTACCGCTACAGTTCGCTCACTTTTTGAAGAACTTGCGTGGATGTTGAGAAAGTGTCTTTTCTGTGACGTTAGTTGTCGTTAGCGTCGACCTCTGGTGGAATTTGTGTCGGATCTTAAAAGTTTTTTGAGATCTGTGAACGAACAACGCATAATGTATGTTTTGTGCTGTTTGTGCTGTGGACTGAACGCTCTGTGGTGGTTAGGTGTGGTAGTGNTCGTTTGTAGTGTACGAAGGACAGGTCATAGGTTTTCAGGAAGCTAGGTTTACTGAAACTGAATCACTAAGGGTACAATACAGACTAGTTCGCATTAACAGTATTGTATAACCCAATATATCATCGAGGCAAGCTTATAAAACTGCTGTCCAACTAGTATAAGTGCTACAAAACCCGTGAGACCCGATTGTTTATTAATATATTTTCTTGCCAAGTATGTCTTTACTTGTTTCCGATTAGGACAGTCATTTGTTTGGTTGCACCTGACAAACATCGAAATGCTTAATTTCATGACGACTGCATAGCCAAAAATAGAAGCAAGTGTTGATAAAAACTATATTTTTCGTGCTATATTTGTCGTGCATCCAGACTTTGTAAATGTTACCATAGTGTTAAAGAAAGGCAAGTATATTACACATGCATGACTTTTTACCAAGACCTAGCGCATTGTGGTCCAACTACAGGCCTGCAGGCCGCATGTGGCCCGCTACAGCGTTTTCAGTGACTCGTGGAACATTCAGGAAAGTCTTCAAATCTGAAATTAGTTGAACGCCGTTGAGGTTATATTTGTCTCACTGAATTCTTACACTAGATAAAGTGCAGTTGATTAATTATACCTTTCCTGTGCAACATTTCGTTTCATCTTTTTATTTTACGATCAAATTAGAAGGTAATGCCCGCCGCTAACCCTCCGCTGGAGTACCTGTCACTGTTTTTTGGTGCCCTGCCGTTCGTTGTCTTGAAGTGTACATCTGGCGCAATGAAAACGATTGGCAGACGAAATACTGGATGATCGTCTCCGACTTGCACCAGTAACACTGGTGCTGATAAAGCAACGATAGTGTCAGAGAAGCCTCGACCACAGGCATCCACTTGATAGAAATTTGTAATGACTTGCTATTGTGTAATAACTTCAATGACACACTTACTTATCTTCCCTTTTTTAGTTTTAAAGGTTGTGAATTTGTTGTTTTATATATCATTTTATTGGAAGTGGCCCGCGACTTGTCACGTTTTTGTAAAATGGCCCGTAGGTCAAAAGTAGTGGGACCACGCTGACCTAGCTGTAAATGACATTGTTCTTCTCTATTGCGACTAATTCACAGATATGCTTGTTTCCACTTCACACATTAAATGTTTGGCCTCGTGAAACTGCTTTATCGTAATGTTGGTTTTGTTTTGCCATTCTTGAATGGTACTTCTTTTGTTCCCTTTTTCAGGTTTTCGGGCTATCACCAAGATTGTAACGATTTCATTACATAATGTTTTGAATCACTGAACTTATGTGTTTGATATAAATAGAAGACGCAAAATGCAAAATGCAATTTGATGCCGATAATACCATTTTCATCTAAGATATTATTTTTCAGTATTGTCTATTTTGCCTTATGAGGCAAAGTTGTATTGGAGCTATTCTACCTTACTCGAACACGATTGACTGAAGTGTTGACATGACGATATTCACCACCCTACAGTTAAGGCAAGGCAGACAAGAGGCTGATAACAGCTTGCCAGCATAAACATCATGCCAACACTCGTCTGTCTGACTGAGGCGTTGAAATGTCACGGTCAACTAAGCAGGTCATGCGTTCCGAAGTCCGAACTTGTCATGTCACCACTTCGACCAATCGTTCCAGCAGTGCTTTTGACTCGTGAGGCAAAAGAGATACTTCTATTTTATGGGCCTGGTCAGGTATGGAACAAAAATTACGTAGGGGTTACGGGTTGAGTTACGTTTTTGTTGAGATGGGTAAGGGTCGGTTCTGGTCATAAAAATGTGAACCCGTGACATCTCTATAAGGCCATCACTGCCAAATAGATTACTTTTGTTTCAGCGGGACAATTTTACTTAGCTGAAAAGTTAACACTTTTACTAAGAACAAAAGTTGTCTAAACTTACATCCGCGCATGCTTTACGGTTTTGCACGATAAATATCTTTGACACATGGACTGATTCACACAAGTTCCTCCACACGACATGAATGCGTATCCAACAATCAACGACCAAAACGTGTACGGCAGAGTCATGTCAGGAGTAAAACTGAAAAATAGAGTCTGTTAGTGTTGAACACTAAGGAAAGTTTACAAGGTAGCTCAACGTAATCGTAAAGAAAAAAGTAATTGAGTCTAACAAACGCAGTGGTGGTCAAAGGCACGTACAATAGTTTGAAGCAAAGACAGTTGCAAAAATTTTTATGTTATATTTCTATTGAAGCCTGTCCTGGCTGTAAAAAAGCTGCAGTGTTTCCTCCTTGGATATAAAGTATAGATATCAGCGTTGGTGCGAATGTGGTGTGGTCACTGGAGCAAAGCACACTGAATCTCTATAACAGCCGTTTGGATATACCGTAGTGGAATCTGGGATAGAAAATAATCACCACCAATGATACCATTTTCACTTTCCCATTATATTATCATTTCGGCATTGAAGAAGATTTTAATTATTATAGATTTTCAACAGACCACTCATTTTAGTCGATTGTTTGCTGTTTATGTAAAGAGGGTTTCTGCATACACAAAGAAGTAAGTAGAAATCGTGTTTTCTTAGGTGAAAACACGAAATATGCTGACTGAGTGCTAGAAATTTTGATTGGGCATAGGATCCAGGTATGTCCGCCAGTCGGGGCCGGATTTATCTGTAGACTTAAAAGCCAAGGGGGCTCCAGCCCACTGTGGCATGCACAGAGTCAATTTCCGGTACAAGATGAGCTCGATAAATATGTGTCAACAATTTGTGTCGAAATTATTCATGAACTTTAGTTTTATTCACCAAATCAGACTTTGTGTTGGTAACCCCAAGGTCTTCTAACAGGTTTTCATGAATGTCCATATGATCAGTTGGATAAGCCGCCTGTAAGCTAAAATGTCGTTGCACTCACAGTTCCGTTGGCTTTGTTTACTAAATCGTACCGATTGTTACGTGTGAGTCTAGCGAAAGAACTTGCGGTTTTTTGTGCTTGATATGCACCTGGTCAAAACACCTGGTATTACACAATAGTTCATACTGCCGATAATTCGTATGTGTAAGGCTAGCAGTATCCTACAATAAAAACATTGTAAAATCCAACATTAATAAGAGTGAGAGCGTCTGATTAATTATACTGACTTAAGCTAACGATCATTGACCCTGAAACAAATGAATTCTGTAGAGACGAGTTTATTTTGGGAGGTTTGATGGAAAGCAATCCGGGGGTAACCGGGTAGTTGCTCCTCCCCCATAAATATTTTCAAAAAGGTTGTGTAAGTGACAATATTTTTTCAGTTTTTAGGGACAACAAGTTACAATCGATTTGTCCCCCCCAAAAAAATCACCTGGTTGCAGCCTTGTTCCAGAATGAGATATCACTGAAACTCAAGATGTAGCAATTATAATTACAGTGGTTCGTCTGAGCTGGAGAAGTACAGTAGTTTTGTTAACGTTTTATGACGAAAAGGTCGTTTAATTTTTTCGATTTTAGCTGTCTTCAAACCACTGCAAAGTTTATGAAACTCGAAGGGCCGATAGACATACATATCATGAATTACAGATGACAATAAATTGATGTGAAACTTACGAAATACGTAAGCTATGTGTTTGGTCAAATACTTAACTGTGTCGTTTTCGGTTGGTTCGCCTGCGGAGATTAAAAATCCTGTACCCACTAGCCAAGCACGAATTTCACAAGTCCGCGTCAAGCAACGGTTTTCCGTCGCAGTCAGCAACAAACGAAATGATCGCAGGGCTCTTTAGCAAGGATTCAAAATTTTTTTATTGAACGTACTTGGAGAGGGTCCATACCGCAATTTTAGGCTTACCGCAAATTTATTGACGCTTTTCCATTTCTCCATCTCGTAGTAGTGGGAGAGGGGAGTCACAAGTGTATTAGCCTAGTTGGGGCCTCGCATCAGCTAAATTCGGTCCTAGTGCTAGTCCCAATTTTCATTAACCAACATTTTCTTTAATCGTTGTGAACCAGCCAAACGTGAAACAACCTTCTGCATGAGGCATGTTTGGGTTAAGACAATAATTTTGTTGTAAATTTGATGACTGAGAAACCCAAACTTCAAATCGTTCATAAGCATCCATATTTCAAATGAGGGTAACACTTGGTGCACATTGTATAAATTAACACGCAACGGTTGAGAACAGAAAATGCAAATGCCCCTGTCATTGGGTGTTGTGGATTGTGATTTTTAATCATACTGAATAAAATGTTAATTATGAGCAAGTTTTACAATCTTTAATGGAAAATAGTAAATATTCTAACTGCAACCAAAGAGTTATAGAAATAAACTGCGAGGTTATCTAAACAGCGTTAACATCAAGGATTAGAATATTACCTGACACTTGACAATGTAAATGTGTGTTATGTTGTGTTGTTACTCTTATCTAATAAGTGACGTTAGACAAGTTACAAAAAAATAAAATCGGTGTGTGGTATACAGGTTCTACAGGGTTATATCATATGTAACTACAAATTGAGTAAAAGTTTTATGATAATTTCAGAGATTTTTACGTAAGGAATGTTTGTCTATTTCCTCTTTCCATAGCTGCAACCACGTTGTCCATTCCTCCAACGAAAGCAATCGCTTTTATGAAAGCTGCTAGCATGCCAACAAGCATAATGACAGTCTGCAGAGTATCCGTCCATACAACAGCTTTCATTCCACCCTGAACAAGATACATAAACGCGATCTAAGAAACACACAGGAATAAAACTGATACTGGCGAAAAGTAAAGGCANGAGTATGTGAATCCAANGCGGTGAGGAAACGCAGATAACGCGATTCAACTCGCCTTTAACTTACAAAGGTAAGTCTTTCAAAAACTGGTGGGTTGATGAAATTGAAGATACAATCATGTACGCATAATGGAGCAGTTTGAAACAAACAGACAAGATTTGTCGAAACAACCGATTGATTTTTTGCAATTCCCGATAATCCTACGTTTGAATAAGACTTGATCATGCCTGCAAACTAGATGAAATATATACAGCTGTCTGTAATATTTCAATGTTCGATTCTTAGCGGTGAAAGGATTCCTTTCCACATACATCGAACCGAACTTATTTTGGTTTCTTAACCTTGAAACCACTGCGCTTAAAACAGTCTAAGATAGTTGTTGAACCTACCCAAGATTACGTGGCCAAAAAGATGAAAGTACTTCAAAATATTGTAACTGAGTAAACAGGAGGGCCACCTGCAATTGGGTGGTATAAGAGTTTGCGTTGCGTTATACCATAAGCGCAGAAGTCTCTTTTTGCACGGTAAACTTTGTTGCTTAATTGCTACTGTATATCTGTTAATTTTTCCAATTCATTTAGGTGCTTGAAGCACAACCAAGTTGAAATATTTTCATAAATTCAGAATGAAATATAATATTATGCCCTCATATAAGATAAAGCCACAGGAGAGTGTCACGCTCAGCGTGCATCACAGCGCATGCATCTTTTTGTTTTCAAGCACAAAGCACAAAAGATTGGAAAAGTTGTGGGTTTTGTGCAAAGATAAATTACCTACCATTGATGCAAGAAAATCTGCAAAACATTTTCCGCTTATAAATGCAGCTTTATACGTTTTTCTTGGGTTCATTACAATGTTATTAGCGAGTTATCTAATCACTCAAACTGTGCAAGCTGCGCATTTAGCTTTAATTGTGGTTACTACACTTTTATGGAAGGTCATTGAATGCTTACATCTGATTTCTGTTATTCTGTTCTCTGAATTTCTGCANATAGTCATTTCTGGTAAATTCAACTGCCACCCAGGACAACTGCCACCCAGGGCATTNGCCACCTAGGACAACTGCTACCTAGGACAATCGCCACCCAGGACAACTGCCACCCGGACAAATGCCACCCGGACAACTGCCATCTAGNACAACTGCTACCTAGGACAACTGCCACCCAGNATAATTGCCAACAGAACAACTGCCACCCAGAGAACTGCATACTAGGACAACGGCCACCTAAGACAACTACCACCCGGGACAGTTGTTACCAGAACAACTGCCACCCGGACAATTGCCACCTATAGAACTGCCTCCTAGGATAACTGCCAACCAGACAACCGCCACTTAGGATAAGTGCCACTCACGACAACTGCCACCTAGGACATCTTGAATTCTCTAATTTTATTGCCATTAAAGCAGTGGTCCTTAATCTTTTCTGTTCCATGCCTGACGTTTAATTGTCCTTTGTTTCAAGCCCCCTGAAAAGAAGATAACAAAAACAAAAATATTTCTTGCTAAATTTATTAATCAAACATTAGTGACATACTTGAGCTCGTAAGGGCTCACGCCGCCCTAGAAATTTCTTGACGCCCCCCGCTGAGGCGTGCCCCCCGGTTATGGACCACTGCATCAAAACCATTTGAAATACAAGCCGTTATCGTATCAAAAATTTTTAAATCACCAAAGGTGTGTCGCACATGTACCCTAGGTGGCAGTTTCACACAAGTTTCTTCGTCCCAGTGGCGTATCCAGCTGAAACCTTTGGGAGGGGCCAAATATTCTGACTTTGAGCGAGAAATAGTATTTGGTTTGGAACACCATCTCTCGAAGCGGAAAACGACAAGATATGCTAGAAATTTGGGGTGGGCCATTGCCACTTTAGCGCGTTTGGATCTGATGCTTTAAAATAGTGGTTCATAATTTTTCCACCCCAGGGACACCTATCTCTTACCTTGATGGTGAGTAACTGCTCAGGAGATCGGTCTTTTTCAAGATTCAAAAGAATTGAAAATGAAGTAATGGGTCACAATAACCCGGGAATGATTGTTCCCGCTGTGCGTTCTGTGTACTGAAAGTTCCAACATGGGCAAACAAAATTTGATGAATTCTTGGATGATTTTGCAATGGAGAAGGTCAGTACAAAACTTTTTAATTGTTGACTGTGCTATATTGTCTTACCAGATTCGATGATTGGAACTTTTTATTTCGTAATACGTAATTCATTAACGACAGCATAAGTGATTATGGAGCGCCGTTCATAAAAATATTATATTTGACAGATTTAGCACAAAAACTGCTATCTCTGCGCATGTTTAGTTATCTCTGGGCAGAGATTGCTATCTCTGTCGTATTTAGCTATCTCTGCGAATATTTAGCTATCTCTGCGCATATTGCCTGTATACTGCCACACATAGGCCATGCGCAGCGTTTCTTGCTTTCGCTTCTCTTCTGGTTTGCATTCGCTTTGCTGCAGCCGCTTCGCCTCTCTCTTCGCGTTCGTTTCGCACTAGCCGTAAATATTCGGCATGAAGCAGCGATTCCTAAACTTTTTTAGAGCAACCCAAATCTGACTTTGGTGGAAACCCCGCGACCCAAGACTCAAACATGGCATGAAAAATACTAATTGTATGGGTGACTTTTGGCAGTAACTTGCTAAGTCGATTTCAAAGTCAGAGATCTACTCTTTTCTCAAGTGCCTATACGTTACAGGGAGGCACAGGCAAGCAGGTGATGTTGAAAATACACAATTCAGTTTTGGATGGCCTCGGCGCGACCCATTTTTTTACCCTTCGCGACCCTTTTTTGGGAGGCGATCCATACTTTGGGAACCACTGGAATAGAGTCTAAAACGCATTTGCCACTTACATTCCATCGCAGTCTGTGGCGTCGGTAGCTGCGCTGTAAAGCTGCAAATAAAATGCTGATAAATAAATTAGACCTAATTAAGAAGTAACTGTGCAATTCTCCAAATATGACCTTTATCAATGAAATATGAAAGACAGCCAAGAAATATACGCAATGACAGCAGGGCAGAAGAGATGGTATCGAACCCGGTTACATGTCTCGTTATGTGACAACTACTAGCAGAAAGGGCATAGATTTAAACATGTAATCCCACAACACATGCCATTTAAACAAGATACGAAGTAGCAAACACCGAACTAAAGAATGCTTACTATACTGTACTTTTTACTGTGTGGACTTCTCAAGAAACCGCTTTGAAGTCCCAAAACCTTTGTGAGTATGTATACTACACACATTTCACTAAAACACAACGCGACACTTAACATCACTTATTTAAGATACAGGAACATGGTTGGTCGCGTTGGCAGAGAAACGAGCTGCCCACAGTGTCCCGCAGATCCGGCAACATTCGCAGCCATGACCGCTTCATTCTAAAATTGCAAATTATGTGAAATTCCTCTCAAGTAGTCCAAGATGCCACGGTTCTCGTAATCCTGTACGATGGTTCTTATCCTGCTTGCCGAATCCATATAACGTTTTTTTTCGGTGGTGCCAGATATCCAGCATGCATTTGGTAAATGGCTACTTCATTTAGTGCCTGCTACATTATAACTATTTTCACAAACTTCCAGATATTAGGATGGAAGGAAGCAATGTTTGCTTTAATATGATTATGCCAACCCTCCAAGGGATTGTTTGTGCGAGACAAATCCTCAATAACGCGATCATCATGGGCGTCCGCAGTGGGGCAAAACGGGCATTTCCCCCCCGGATATTGGGACTAAGAAGCAAAAGTTTGTAGAAAACGTAAAATCAGCAGTTTAATTCCGATAAGTTGGGTTGATTCTTGCAATGGCAGTTTGTTTGCCAATATGACCCTCACACTGCACAAGAGTCAGTTCACTGTTCTGGCATAATGCAGTCATTGAAATTGCAGTTCACTTAATCAGCTCCTTCGGCTGCAAACGCAGGTTGCAAAACTCGGGAGCGATACTTGTTCTGCTATTAGCCTTTGTTGCGTCACAATAACATGTAAACANANNTTNACTTCAAGTTACCGTGGTAGCCGTTTTGCCGCATGCAACTTGTGAATGCAGACACCTTGGCAGGTAATGCAGCGAGACGACTAATGAGCGACTGCTAATAGCGGGAGGCCACGTAGGTTTATACCAATGGTGGGCGAAGTGCGACTCGCCGACATATTTTGCGCGGCTCTTCTAGATAAAGAGCAATATCTCAGCTTGAAAGAGAGTTGTTACCTCATATTTCACGTTTGTTTAATTTGTCAATGTGTTTACGCGAGCTCATAAGTCAGGGTCGCATCCAGTCAGTAAACTTAGGTGGGGCGATTTCAGTAATATTCGCTAGTCAAGTCTCATACCGGCTTCGCTACTGTAAGAGAGATAAAGCATACTTCACAACAATGCTGTGACAAAGCAATGAACGGCAAAATGGCCTTATATCGCGAATGTTGTGTTCCTGATTGTACAAAANTATGGTGAATAAAGTTACTTCCGCANGTTTTAGGAGAACGATCGCTCCCTCTCGATCCGCTCCTGTCGTAAGGTTAGTTAACATGGAGTCTACACGATTTGATAACAAAGATAGTGAGCCTAAAGCTCACGTTAGGCTACTTAAGTTCACAGAAGAAAATTCAATTTTTTCAAAGACACATATTGTCAAAAGCATTCTGTCATTTCCCAATGTCAGAATGAGAACGAATGCTTTTCGCTAAGAGGAAATTGTAGGACCACAAAGGGGAAGAGTACAAAAATAAATTGTAACACTAGAGTACTGAAGGAGTTCCAAGCCAGATTTCACCATTTCCAAGAGTTAAAACCATGATTTTCATGACTTGAAAATCCATTCATCATTAATGTAGTCAGTCATGGTTGTCCAGTTTGACAACCATTTCTCACAAACTTGTCGGCGCTGTAGAGACGAAACTGACTGGCTCTAAAAAATCTTCAGTAAATGCCACTCTGCAGTGAATTTCTGGCCACAGGTTCCAGAAAATACCACAATTATAAACGTGGGTTATTTTTTAATGTACAGAGATTCTCGTTTCCAAGAACAAACTTAACAAAATGTACACGTGCTTTCATTTGAAGAACCTCGTTTCAAGTTAGATGGTAAGTTGGGGAACAGTTGTTTTCATTTCTTTATACAATGTTTTAAAATTTGGCTGTTTGAAGGCGCAACACACACAAACCCTTATCTTGAAGAGTGATTACCCTGGTGGAATGTATGGTACATACCTGGCGGTTAACAACTACCACTCAGCCAGTAAAGGTAAATCATAACTTTGCTGGAAAAAACAGTAAAATGTCCGAGAGTCTATTACGCATCATGAAATGTACTAAAATTGTCTGATACATTGAAAAACTTCAAGACATTATGGTTTCAACCAAATTGAAAAAAAAAGTTGCCCAAAACTCGTTCTGAACAGGAACCTACTATTTCAATCGCCCTCTGCAAATTAATTGTGGAAAAAATAGGACATCGTGCGGTGGCTGTAAAAAAATGTTGTTTTTTGATTTAGTATTACATTTGAAAACACGCCGTTTCAATATATCATTGCAGTGTAAACTTCCGAGCTTATTATAACTGAAATTTATTTTAACGCAGTCATACCATTGTTGTGTAGAGAACGCATATTCCACTTGTGAGGACAATTGTCCAAGTTAGGCTCAATGGGGTCAACGCATTCAACGCCAAAGCAGGAAGGTATGTAGCATTTCCAAGGTAGGACGTCTAAGCGAAACCAGCAAAAAACATTAAACAAAGTAAGAAAAAATCTGTAACAATTTCAACGAAAATCATGCCTTTTCAACGCGATGCTGTCATTCAAAACTTTTTAAGAATAAAGAATATAAATTTTTCCTAAAAGTTTTTACCTTGCTCTTATCAATTTTTGAGCGACTTAGTCACAGTCACAAAGTCAAAATCTTTTTCTGTTTACTCGAGACTTCATTGCAAAATTGATGTGGTGTCTCTACTCTTTGCATGAACGTTTGATGGGGAGTGAGTCTAAATAGTTACTGACTGTGACCAACTCGAATCACATCAACACCGTTTTGACCCACACGTCAGCCAGAGTCATGGTGTTATTATATTCCACAACTCCTATTTAACAAAGCATTAAAACGATGACTAGTGAGAAAACGAATGACAGTTATGGCGAAAGCAAACATAACCGCAATAGATAAACCAACTGGAATCTAGTAAAAATAATTGAGAAATCTCAAAAGCATCAATAATAACGACACGAATGTCTCATTCAAGAAGTTTTTATTTCACAATTTGCTCTATCCCTTACTGGCTTTCTATTATCTTTGAATAGTGGAATTCGTTCATAATTTGCAACAGAGCTGCTTCCATGAAATTTTATTCTGCGAGATTAAAACTACGATCTTACTGGCGACATTAATTTTCCACCAAAGTAATCTCGGCCCCAGGTGTAGGCCTACTTATGGAAATATCTGTTTTGTATAACTCGAATTATATCAAGAAGTTTTCGACCCACACGCCAGCCCGTGTCTATCCTCAATATATTCCAAAAATCCTGTAAAGCATTGAAACGATGACTGGAAACATTTTGCGACTAAAACTGAAATTGACGAGCTCTGGGTGGGCTGCAAGCTTTCAAAGAATCAGTCCACAGCGCACTTCTTTTTCTTTTTGCGTAAATTCAAACTTGCACATAACTGTAGTCAAGTAACTAGTCTCCAAAAAGCAGACTAGTTACTTAGGAACCGGAATTGAATAAGATAATTTTTGGTAACTTAAAGTACACTCGAACGCGAATAAAGCGACGTATAACCACATTACTGAAAGCTATTATTTGAAATGCACGCACACATAATTAATTTAAACAACTCTTTCTGTTGTGAGCATTTAAGTGTGTCTCTTTGATCAATAGCCAATGTCAAATTATTATCGATGGATGACAATCAACAAAAATTTTTTCGAAACTAGGAATTCCTGCACGTCATTTACGTGGTTTATCATTTTTTGTGAACTGCTATGTTAAAGCAATTGCCAGTTTCAACCAAGATAACCTTACCAGTGCAAGCAATGATATCGCAGAATGAAGACGCCGAATACTTTTGTGAAATCGAAGTTCTAAATACTGTAAGCAGAGGATAAAATATGTGTTAGGCGTGTACTCACTTTCTAAAGCGTATATTAATATTCATACTAACAGGCTTGTTGGTGGGTATGCGATTTTCATGGGATTTGTCTAAAGCAATAGGGCAGCTTTTTCAAAGGAACAACTAACAAAGGACCACCCACTAGTCATTGGCCGTTCCTGATTGTGTTGTTTCGGGTCAGTTTCTATGTCTCTGTATATTAGACATTAAACATGAACATGATATAATGTACTTTGTGCTACAAGTTTCGTGAGAATCAAATGGGATGTCACAATATGCCATGGGATAGGACAGAAAATACGTTCCATCGACAAGCCTGTATCTTACTCTAAGCATGTATATTACTATAGTATGTCTAAATATTGAAACACCCAGTCGAGCTTTCGATGAGATAAATCCTAACCGAGATACATCCAAATACGCAAAAGGTTAATCAAGGTGATTGCAGGCAGCAGAGTACAACTAAAGAAAAATTTATCAATATAAAAACATATCAAAAGACACCCACGCCACAAAAATAAATTTGTTTGTGCAGAAAATTTGCTGAAACAGTGCCGACAAGATAAAAGACAGGAAAACGTTACTACTGCACAACGCTAAATTTCATCGCAATAATTGCACAGCTCAGGAAACTTGTTTTGTACAAACCGTAAGACAATCAATAAAATCGGTTACATGAAAAACTTACCAGTAAGAAAACCAATGTGTTTTAGCCTCATAAGCAGGGCTGGCCCTTCCACAAGGCCAGAGGTCTCAAACTCAAAATGCTCTGAGTGCCAAATGAGGGTTATAAAGTAACCCGACGGCCGCATTATGACGCTGACGCAACAACGGCGATACCTGAAGCTTACTAGAAACAGCTTTTACATATTAATTCTTTCGAAAGGTATGGTAAGTTATATGCAAATCATTTGTGGCCTTCGCTACCTTGGTTTTTAAACGGAACTTGTTCACTCGCTGTCAGAGCACTTCTAAACGCTGGTGAATAAACTAAATAACTTAAATGCGAATTATTTGATATAGCATCACGGGCCGCAGAAATTGTCCGTATTTGAGACCCTTGCACTAGGCCAACTAGGCTGCCACCTAGAGCGCAGCTTTCAGGGGGCGCAATATTCGCTTGTTTCTTTGTTTCCAAATCCCGAATGGTTGCAATCAGTCTTGTATTGCTTGTTCAAAGCAGTAACTGTAGTGGTCTTCGAGAAATATTACTGCAGCTTCTAGTGCAAGTTTTAGTGTGACGTGTAATGCTGGCGTAACCATAGAAGCTTGCCTATGGCGCAGAACTGTCTCGGGACGGCCTTGCTTATGACTGGTTCTTCTTTTGTCACGGTAAAGCAAAATCGAGTTTACTGCAAAACTGATAAAAATATGCAGCTGTCTAATAGATTGGAATATGATTAGAAAAGCATATTTTAGCTGCACATCCGACAATCTGAAAAGTGCTTTTGATACGTTTTTATAGAATATTTCTGCCAGCAATATGGTTAAACATTGCATGACTATGAACTTGTCCTGACACGATAATTTATTTCTATGCTAAAAAATTAAAATTGGTAAGTTAGATGTTTTTCTTATTCACAGGAAAAACTTGGAATGCACAATAAGATATTAGAAATTTAGGACCAAAACCACGAAGAGAAGAAACTCAAACAAACGTTGTGTGACAAACAAACAGTTACCTCATAAATAGTTGAAAGACGAAGCCTGTGGATCAGAGGAACGTAATAAATGCTTGCCACTGCTTTAGGAATGAAACCTCCAAAAGCATACCAGAAAGTGACAGAACCATAGCCATATGCCTCAGTTGGAAAACCAATGACAGTTATGGCGGAAGAAAACGTAACCGCAATAGATAAACCAACTGGAATCTAGTAAAAATAATTGAGAAATCTCAGAGCATGAATTATAATAGCAAAAAATTCCGATTCATGACGATTTTATTTCTCAATTTGGTTTGGGCAGTACCGAATTTCTGTTCTCTTAAAATAGTAGAAATTGTTCATAAGTGGCAACAGAGCGACTTTGATTAAATTTCATTCTGCGAGATAAAAACTACGCATTTACTGGCGACATTGATTTTCCACCAAAGTAATAAGTATCCGCATCACTTTTCCTTCGATCTTTAACAGCATGGTAGGTTCCAATTAGTAGTGCAAGTAAAAGAAGTCCTGAAAAAATAAATTTATAGGTTTAGACCTGCAGCAGGCTTTAGAGAAATCAACTGACTGGGCTCTGCGTTTATGACCGTGCTATGATGCACATATCCGTTTTGAAATAAAGTCTCCACGAAGGCGACGCAGTCGAATATTTCAAAAAATTTTAAAAAATTGGAAATCGATTTCAAGTAACACTTCACATCCTCAGTCCTGAAGTCTACAAGCGATGCTTACGGGTAAAATATTGAAAAACTAAAGCAAGGGCTGCAGAGAAAAACAAGCAAACTCAAGACTGAAATGAATAAATCAAAACACAAGCTGCTCCAAGAAAAACCTGAAAAATAAGCCTTTCTCGAAAATTTATTCTGTAAACCTGCTCATGTAACCTTGAAAATACTTAATACGTCAGGTAACGGAGGGTGCATTGCGGCCCCATTCTCCTAATGTGGTCTCGGGACACGTGACATCCGGTATTACCATACCAAACTATTTTTTTACTTCCATATGTCCATTGTTAATCACATTCGCAACAAAATTTATCTGCGCAGCGAACACACACATATCATACAAATTTTATGCAGGGTACCACCAATAAAGGGATTTTTTAGAGGAGATTTTTTGTTGTGCGTAGAAAACGGCATGCAGGTGTTGGATCCGTTTTTTTTTCATATAAAGTCATGGTGTAGGAAGATTCTTTACATATAACGTATCGGTTGTCATAACTGGCCAAATAGGTTTTGCACTTGCATTGAAATGTTGACTTAGTAAGGTGTCCGAAATTTGATATATACAGTGTCAGGCAACCATGGGTGGTATGGTACCCCTTTATAGGCTTTCAGGGACATTTTTGCAAAATAATTCTAGCACCATTCCATTAGTCTCTGAAAATCAGGAAAAGTCATGGAAGCACAGGTTTCTAACATTTAAGTATAAAATAAAATCAACAAAAAACGAAAGGAGGTGTCAGCCGCAGCCCTGGTTACCTGAGCAGGGTTTTAAAAGTGAAAAATTATCTGTGGTCAATGAAGGAGCAACCAAACCATAGCAACTGAATCAGGTCCCGATGACCAACATACAGTACAGCGAAGGAGTAGTGAGAATGTGGGTCGTAAAGTTGACAGACATACTCTTGGGAGAACCTTGATAATTAAATGTTAAACGTAATAAAGTGAGGAGGAAGGATCGCTAAATGAAGATTGCAGGTGTGGTAAAAGGGAAGCAAAAAATGGGCAAAGCAATATGCAGCAAATTAGTGAATATCGCAATGGCTTTCAAGAATTTTTTCAAGCGAGGGAGGATCATTAATTGAATATTAATTTGTGCGGTTATTTTGTTAGGCCATATTTCTCTTTAAGGGGATCCAAAGAGTCAAAACCTGGTTCATCCACAAAAGTAGCAGTGTAATAGTGAAAAAAATGTGGTTTATACTTTATAATGGTGTCATTGTCACGCAACACTGCACAATGCAACGATAAGGGCATTTGTTTGCTGACATTCGCATTATTTGGTTTATTCCATTCCAAGTACCGCGGTGCGCTGACCATCTCTTGGAAAGGTTGTTCACTTTTTTGCCAGATAGCACATCACACATACGCCACATAAAGAGCATGGATGTGTGCACATGTCAGATTTGAAATGAGCTGAAAGTTTTTTGTCTGGATTTATGAAACACTATAGTTTGGGCTTATGAAGTAGTCTTCTTTCCTTTGGTTGCGTCATCTGTTTCTCATTGCCTCTCCGAATACGATTGACTTGAATGTTACATTTGGGTGGTTTACCATGAATGAATTGTCTTCCATCTGCTCTGTATTTACAAAGTCTTTACTGACAAATCCAAATGATCTTCAGTTGTTGTGTAATGATTCAAGTCAGGGAGTTCTACTTCGCCCGTCTGGTCAGCTGTGCAGACTTGGCGAAACTTTAGTTTCAACAAGCCACAGTGGGTAAATGCTTATAAGACGCAAAGCTGTACGTAGTAAACGTGAAGGTGTGTTATTTTCAAAATACCCGTAAGCTTCAAAGCTGGTTCTCGGTCAAGGACCGTCAAGCTTCACTCAACCAATACAACGTTGTTTTGCTCATGCGCGGTGCCTCCTACACTTGACAAACGCAACGCAAATTAAGATATCGTGTAGAGGAGCATCGAACCTCACTACGCTCGTCGGTGTGCAGGCATATGCAAGACAACCCAGATCAGTTGGTTGATTTTCGTAACTCCGAGGTCATTGGCAGTGACAACAATAGGCGGGGGCTGCAGATTCTTCAATCTTTGTTGGTTCAAGAATACAAGCCAGAGCTGAATGCAAACATCCCATCGATGCCTCTATGCATTTTCAGGTGGCCAGTATTTCATGGGCCTGGCCGGTGTTATAGTGCTAATTGGCAGAGGACTTATCTTTTTCTTAACATACATGGAATGTCCATCTCACCTGCAAACACAATCAGATCCACTGTGCCAAAGAACATCTCTTCGAAAGAAAATATAGTAGCCATTTTTGATGCTGCGTTGCTACACTCGATTTCTTGGCTGCGTTTGAAACCTGCTTAGTCAAACAAATCGTATGCGACACAGAGCGTGCACAGCATCTGCGCAAACAAGCAGAACTTTTGTTCTAACAGTAGTACAAATGCTGTGAAAATAAAAAGGTGGTTAATTTATTCCTATGAACCTGTGTTCACCCTATATTCTATGACTCAGATTGAAACATTTTTGCTCAGTTTACTAATTATGTTTGTGCGAAAACACTTTACGAAATCTCTCAAAACAGAAAGATGGTAAACTATGTTTGGCATACTACTTTTAATAAATATGATGTTTCAGGCGTACCAATTTTGTTATGTGCGAAAAAGTGAGTGAAATCATAATAGTCGCCACACATTTTATGAATATAAAATAGTTATTACTATTAAATCACAAAGGAAACCTTTGTCCAACTTAAAAAAGAACTGACAAGAGAGTTTTCTGTCTGTCAACTATATTGTCTTTGCAGAGTATTAACAATTGTGGTATTCGTTTTAAGTTTCGCATGGAGGGCATTTTATTTGCAAATGTTTAAGTATATGGTGTAAACCCAACGCTTCCCGTCGAAACTCTTCGGTTCAAAACGCTTTGCTAAATGGCACAGGAGGAAGTGGAAAGAGTTGGACTTATCACCTCTTGAACATAATGGAGGTTTACATTCAAGTACATAACAGTCCAAGCCTTTCAGACTCCATGTTTCACATATACAAGTATCGCAACCCAGAGTACGGGCAGTAAACAATAGAAGTAGAAAAGTCGATTTTGGCCAAATACTGGAATGGATACACCAATTCGCCCAACTTTTAAAATTTCCTGTATTCTATCCATAATAAATACTAGTTTAAAATATATAGCATATTTCGTAACACTGTGCCGGGGAATGTTAAGTAAACCAATTTCGGATCTCATATTTATATATTCTTAACAACCGGATTATGCACTTACCTGCGTTGGTATGAAAAAAACTGAAAGAGTTAAATTTTGGCCTAAAAATTCTTAACTTCACGGCAAACTTTGAACAGGGACGTAAAACATCTGGTCAACGTTCTGCACAGAAACAACCGAGCAGTTTTAGGCACCAAAGTGTCAGAGTTGGACAAAGCAGAAATCAACAATAAATTTCCAGTGAAACTAGGGTAGCAATGCGGTATACTACCGTGAATTAACTTCTTACTCGTACAACTTGGTTTCAAATAGCTTACTCTGTTTTCATTTGCTCCCATCTTGTTCCTGGATTTTTAAATAGTGTATGTCAAAGTATTTCACGAAAAATACACTTTGTGTTGAACTTTATGAATGAATAGATGAATGATGATAGCAGGAATGAAGATGTAATGAAATTATAAAGCAACAGATAAAAGCTGCTTCAATTTCAGAGATTGTCTTACTCGTAAAATACCTTTGAAGCGAATCTTTTGTTCTCTTTTAAACACTTTTTTACTGTATATTTGACACTTTAAAGAATAAGAACAGGTAACCAGACAAATACACCGCAAGTTCTCAACCTTTTGTGATGAAAAGCAAGCGTGTCGCAAGCGCGTTTTTTTAAACGCGGTATTTAATGTTTGGCCTAGCTCTGAGTTGTGGTTGCATATTGTGAAATTTTATGAAAAGAATTTCATAGTCTGATAAAACTTTTTGCTTGGGACTGTTTTTCGTTAGTTTTTCGTTTGTTTTAGTTTTTGCATATAGCGCCCAAAGTGTTTTCAATGCATTCCGTACTTGCAGCTAATTACTAAGCCTACTAAAAAGCACTTAGAAAAACAAAAGCATTAACGCTGCTCAATACAGTCAATACGGTTAATGAACTAAATTTAGTTAAGATCAGTGGCGCAGCTAGACCATAATTTTTTGGGGGGCAAGAAAATTTGGGGGGGCAAAATGTTTGATTTTAGGCGAATAACACTATTTTGTTTGAAAAAACGCCTCTCAAACAAAAAAATAACTATATCTTCTAAAAATTTAGGGGGGGACCCGGCTGCTTTGGCCCCCTTGGCTACGCCTATGGTTAAGATCTTGTCGAAGTTACAGGCGACCATTTGCTAGTAATATAGTATATCAAACTCAGGTTTGCGAATCTTTCTCAGCGAAGTCGAAGCTGTTGTTTAGGTATTTTTTTAATTTTCTTTGCTCGACGTTTAATCGAAATTCGCAATGAAACTCACTGTTGATTCTAATGTTGGTTAAGACAAGCAATCGGTTGCTAATATTCACAGGAAAACAATAACACTACGAATGAATGTTTAGGAAAATAAACAGCTTGGTATTAATAAGATAAATTGCAATTTCCAAGCGAATCCGCAAACTTGCCGGAACAACTCGTTCATCTTTGAAATCAAGTTACATGCCGCTACATCAAGATGGTTGTTCGCAACGTTGTTGTACTAACACCTCAGCAATAAAGCTCCCTCAAGAGTGCGACGCGTGATATCAACTTTTTGAGAAGTGGCTCGAGGTGTCGGCGATAACGTAAGCAGGCCCGTGTCCCTCATTTAAGGTTTGCAGGGGAATACATTTTAGGAGGCAAGATTTTCGCTTTTAATATAAATTTAAAACACAGTTTTCACGGGAACAACAAAATTTGGGGGACACAAAAAATTTGGCGGACCCCGAGTCAAGCGAAATTTCGGACCTCTGCGAAATTTCTGACCTTTTATTTTTAGTCAGTTATTTTGCTTCTCTGAGAAAGGGAATAAAGTTTATCGATTACTCTTTTGATGTGTGTTGCGCAAATAAAAAGATTCAGGTTAGATATCAGATACCCACAACATGCTATAGTACGGGAATAAGTGCAATCACTTAAATATATATGGGACTTAGTCTTAGACCTCATTTATTTTTCCCTTTCTAACCCAAACCCTAACTCGACGCACTTAACTAAACACCAAATCCTCATTCCAAATCCTAAGTTTTCTCAGCGCATTTGATGTGTAGAATATGACTGTCCTGCCCACATGGCGTGAAGTCAAAAATTTCTCAAGTCAGGAATTTCGCCTGTCAGCGTTACTCCGAGGTACTTGAGCTTGGAGCAGAAGGGCAGGGGTTTGTTGTTGTGGTTGAATTTTACCTCATGTTTAGCTTTCTTGTTGTTGAGATGGAAGACTGCCGACACTACGTTTGTAGTAGAGTCCTGCGCGGGGCGGGTTGACCGGCGCGGGTTGCGGGTACCCGCATTTGCGGGGCGGGTACGGGAATCCGCACTGCTGTGCGTGCGGGTGCGAGTCGGGCTGCACTTGCCGCGGGGCGTGAGTGGGTTGTACTTACTGCGAGTACGGGCTGGGCGCTGGATGAGAAATTCTTTGTGCGGGTAACTGAATGTTGAGCTAAAGCACATCAACTTATCAGCTAAAGCATATGAACTAATCAGATCAAAAATCGCAAAACACATGCTTGTGCTAAAGTCAGGGGTGTAGTGGGGTGGAATTAAGAAAAAAAGCACTAGATTACAAAATCAAACTTACACACAGTGAAAATGCCCAGAAAATGCACTGCAATGCCAACCATAGACATGTGCAACTCATTTGTAAACCAGAGAGAAAGAAAACGGGAGATAGCAGCAACGTTTGTGTTTGTTTGTACAGTTCATTGAAACTTTTAATAGATGACCAAGTGACTTCGCAGCGGTCGCAGCTCAAAACATATTATATTGTCTTGTGTAATTAAAGATTTACTTAGGTAGAATTTTTAGCAAATTACAATTGCTCGAAATCAAAAGGTCTCAATTACTGTTACAATTACACAAAATGGTGCATTTAATTAAATTCAGCTCACTCATAAAAAAAACACCAGATAGCCATAAAAAAACACTAGAGCACTAGATGAATTGAAAAGACACTAGATCTATAGTGGAAAATCCTAGGAGTGGCACCATTGAATGACAAGTTACCTCGTGTATAGCACCGTAGCATGGTTGTGTAATTACTGTTTGTGACATCATAAATGCTATTTACTTCGTTTCAGAGGAGTAATTCATTGTGGTTACATTTTGTCTGAAGGGATTGCGAGAATAAAGGAGCTTTCTGCATGTGAGGGCATCTGAGAGACAGTTGGTGTTAGAGTTCGGCTTTAGCCTAAATCAGGGGTGTAGTATGGGGCGGGAATGCGTGGGAACGGCGTTCCCACACCTTGTTTAAGCGCTGCACCCCTGACTGAAGTTGTTTGCCAGCATTGCGCTCAGGACAGTAGACTTACAGCAATTACTACATTAAGATGTAACAACCCAATGCTGTGACGCATCAGTTCAGACTCTTGCCATGTGGTAGGCAAGTGACCATTTCCATTTTCCAGTGCTACTGTCGTACTTGGTGAGGAGTAATTCAGTCTAACAGACCTTCTAAATCAGGGATGCGAAACCTATACTTACTATCACGGGCCGCATGCATTCTGCATTATCGTTGGCGGGCCGCAAAATCAATTAACTTTATTTTAAAATTCTACCTTTATCTATAAATATAAGGAAGAGCGACTTCTCTTAACTTCCTTAGTACCTGCTTATCATGGAGCTTCGTTTTGACGCGATGTTGTACTCTACCTTGGCTAACGAAAATTCTGAGGCGGGCCATATCAAATGTTCACGCGGGCCGCATTTGGCCTGCAGGCCGCTGGTTACCCACCTCTGTTCTAAATGGATAAGACAGCGGTTAACGCACAGGTGGTCACAACTCGACTGAAACGTGGTTTTCATCACCTTAGATCTGTTGACTTCGGAAGATCAGATCTGTGGAAAGTTTTGGTTGCCAATGAAAAGAATGAGTAGCATGATTTTGCTGCTTGTTAGATTTGTCGCCAGGCTTTATGAATTTTTACTACCTTTCGGACAGGTGTATGGTGACCCATGCGTGCCACCGTAAAAATTTTTTCTTTCCAGCATAAAAAAAATAACAAAAAATATTTCAAATGTAATCCCAAATTAAAATCTTTTCGTTTCAAAAACAATTTACTTTCATTTCGAAAACACTTTCGCTCCGCAAATGGTTTCTAAATAAAAACATTTTCTTTTAGAAAACAATTTTACTTACGTTTCAAAAACACTTTCGCTTCGCAGTGGGTTTATAAATAAAAACATTTTCGTTTTAAAAACAATTTTGTTTTTTACTATCGTTTCAAAAACATTTCGCTTTGCAAATGTTTTATAAAAAAGCATTATCCTTTCAAAAACAAGTGTATTTTCATTTCGGAAACACTTTCATTTTGCAAAAAAAGTAAATCAAAAGCAAATCGAAAACAAATCTCATCAGCTTTTCTGGTCGTGGCCCATGCGCGCCACCCTCCGTTGAGGGCCAGTGTTTCCACTTGAGAAGGCTTGATTTGCAAATTATCGTATGTCGATGTCTGGCTCCAGTATCTCTCGATCGTGTTGCGCTTACGTGTAGACTAGTCTGACTTTTTCCTTGTTGTGATAAACTATCCTTGGGGAAATGTCTTTGAGGGATATGTGACATAAGACGTATAATTTGTGGCTTAGAGTAAGTCAGGCTACTGTGCCATGACTCAGAGTCTGTCTATGGTGTAATCTCTGTGCTGTAATGTAATCCCATTTCCCCTGTTAATCTGCTAATTGGGCACGCCAAGTTTGTCAGCATTAATCTGTTACTGATGTGGCAAGATAGGGCTCATCCAGTAGCCAATACATTAAGGACGTTGTCTTCTGCGTACCCATACCTGCACTAACTACAGCTAGTGTAGGTCTGTGATTTCTAGTCCCAACTAGCTAGAGCACCCTAGTTCTTTTAATATGAACTGTAGTCTACACCAGACCTTGCAGTCTTCACGCCTATTCTACGTGAGCCTGCAAGTGCATTGACTGGTTATTGGATGATACCAGGCCAGATAGCTTTTTTCTTTCTTAAACATGATATGCAAAATTGTTCTTTTGTGACATTGACTTCTTAGACTGAATTTTTAGTCAATCATTTCAATATAAATGACATATTTTAAGCCAGTGTGTTGGGTTGAATGCTGTTTTGTTTTGGTTTGTACACAAGCATTTCTATGTAGTTAGGTTTGGTTAAAGTGCAACAATGAATAGGATTAATAAATGAAATTATGAATGTGAACTCATTGATGGTATTAAAATCTAACCATTCTTAACAGAGAAACGGCTAATGCAAAGCTTGGTGTGGCAACAGAACCGTCACCAGAAAGTCTTCGATAGGCTAGGGGGGCTTTACATTTGTGCAGTGGGGCTTGACATTCTGAAATTTGAACAAACATCACTGTTTTATAGTGCTTCATATTTAAATTCGGGGAGAATTGGAGCTTTGTTTCGGAGGGGCTAAGCCCATCAAAGATCCCCTATGGCTACGGGACTGTGTGGTAAAACTTAGTGTGCTTTTTAATGCAACTGACTCGCAAAAGTACTTAGGTTACGCGATATGTCAAGCCTGCAAGATATGTCAAACTTTTTGTTTATGAGCATGCAGGGCCGGCTATAAGCCGATGCAACCGATGCAGCTGCTTTGGGCCCCGCACCTCTCGGCCCCCGCGACATGGTATTTAGGTAGATTGTTCATTCCAGATACCCTTGCACTCGAGAATTCAATAGAAACGGTTTAAAAATGTCATTGTTAACAAACAACGCTCTAGTTAAAACTAGCGATGAATTTCCTCTA
>JGI24158J21664_10001309_pt1 | contig 27607 bp, 18 predicted proteins | sample Ectturendosymbi3_FD_21664 | JGI IMG/M metagenome (IMG submission 21664) | reverse complement strand
CGATCCGTTTGAGCCGTTGAACAGCTCTCTAGCGCAATCGGCGGAGGAGCTAGGGTGTTGGTAAGGCAACCGAAAACTGCTGTTTTTTTTGCGAAAATCGCTGAATCCTAGCGGACGCCAAGGAGTTAAGGCCAAACATGGTTTTTATTTATTTTTATACATACATGGTTATTTTCAGGTGTTTTAGGAACCCAAATCAGGCCCCTAGAATTGAAAATCAGGTCTCTAGAATGAGAGAAAATTATCAACGGGTCCCTAGAATAAGAGAAATTGGGTCGCTACAGGTCCATACCAGGTACCTAGCATTTTCCTTAAAAAAACCTTGGATACATACATATTTTTATGTATTCAATTTAGCAAGTTAATGTTAATATTATTGCCTGGCTAACCAGATTTCGATTTCTAAATCCAATTCAGGTTGGCCTACTAGAGTACTCTGCAAATTCACACTCATTAAACTAAACAACTTTTAACAAATCTTATTTTGGACATTTTGAATGTTTAACTTTTCTCTTGGTTGTTCATTGAGTTGTTTGACCATACTTACCATACTGGACGCATTATCTGTGACAGTGCATGATGCGCGGTCTTTCTGAATGTAATAGTCCTGCAACACATCATTTACCAATTGTGTCATAAACTTGCTGGAATGTTGGGCTTCAGTGTCTTTTACAGCTAAGATTTGGTGTAATGTTTTCCTCCATCTATATACCTGACACTAACAGCAAAGTAATTGATACAGTGGAGTGTGCATGCGTCCATTTTCAAGTAAAGAAATTTGTTGCTTAGCTGTTTATTTGACTTTCATATTTGTCATGTACTAGTTTCTTTATGTTATCTCTGTTTAGAGACACTCCTACTTTTCTTGCTAATATGGCAATCAGTGCTAGCATTTCAGGTTGTATCTTGGGGTGGTATTCACAATTGACAAAAAGCAGAATAAGAATCTTTGTACATAATTTGATATAGTGTTACAAGATATATTTGAATAAGAGCTGATGATGCCTGATTAGTAGGTGAAATATATAGTCTGTAAGATATTAGTGTCTGATTCTTTGCTGGGATAGGATTCCTTTTGATAGACAGTATTAGAAGATATTCATCATTTGATAATAGCTGTGAAGCTCTGCAAAGATGTCAGTTTTTTTGTCTGTCTTGGTTTAGATCAGTGCTTCTCAAATTTTTTTATACCCTGACCCATCATAGCAATCCACTTCAACTTTCCATGACTTCCGTTGTCCAATCGCAACAAACATGCCAAAACTGGTTTGTAGTAGGCGTAACTCAAGCACTTGTCCATCTCTAATTGCAACCCTTCCAAAAATGCTAGAAATCGCTGTCTTGTTGTGACTCCTAGGATGAAAACCACTGTTTTAGTTCTTCACTTAAGGCCATTAGTATACTATGGGTACTGACTGAAAGAGTGCTATCCAGGTACCAAATGGCAAAGATGAGTGTTTTGCAAAACGTTCATGGCATGATGCTTCATAAAGCCCTAGGAACATTGAGCCACATCTCTAATTAGAAAGATCTTAGCTACAATGTTTTGGCCCACCACCAGAATGTACCAAATAAGATTGGCAAGTTAAGCCCTACTGATTGCACCAATGGGAAATAAGGCCAGATGTCGACGAAGGACCAGGTGGTGTGATTACATCCTTGACCTGTGGTGGTGTGGAACCAGCAAAACTATCAGAATTTGCTGAAAACCATGATGTATCTCAAAGCATCTAGGTTTGCTGTTTCTGTGACCTTCCACAGAAGAAAAGTAGGTGTGAAAGTGATTGATGGATTTGATTTGTCTTATTATATATTGTTATTATTATATATTATATTATTATTATGTCTTATTGATGTCTTATGTGAAGAGATTTGTCTTAATTTGACATTGCTAAAAACTTTATTTTTAATAATTGCTTTGCCTACCCTTTGGCGTCAGTGCTCTTCAACGTTTTACCATGGTACAATCTATGATTTTCCAGAACCTTGTCTACCTCACCAATCACTATGACTAGACAGGGTATCATCAATTGCCACTACTCGACAAACTTTGTGGCAATTAGCACCCAACACTCCTGTTACACAATTCACCATCTGCCAGATAATGCTTACACTTTAAACTCCAAATGCCCACTACAATGTACAGATTTTGCAGCACTTATCGAAGCTAATGTAGAGTCAAAAGCAGTGCAGGTGCCAGGCACATGTAAAATATTAGGGTGCTGGTATGCAGTAACCTCCAATTGAAAAAGCAACTATGACGCAGCAATTGTCTGTGTTTATGTTTATTTGTCTGTGTTGTTTGCGAAGTCTGGACATTACAAACAAATGACCTAGGTCCTAAGAAAGTAACTGTAATTATTTTACACAATGCCAGTAAACTCAAACTTTTGTAGTTGAATTTTTGATCAAAGTGGAAAGCTTGGTTTGTTTCGGTTTCTAAAGCCTTTAGGGATAAAATTCTCAATTACAGCAAATGCTTTTTGTTTGTGGTGTAATTACATCTTAACAGTAATTTATTTGAATGAAATTGTTAAAATATTAAACGTTGCTAGAAAGCTTGTGGTCCGGACTTTGGCGACTGCTGGTCTAATTGATAAGATGGAAAGCAAGGATTTCCAAAATAAAAAAATGAACACTATTCTTGTTCACAAACAGTCAATTGTAACCAGTGGCACAACTGGAAATAATCAAAGAGGTTTGGTAACAAACTATGAGATGTTAGTTTTGAATAGGTAGACTCATCATGGTTAGGCAAGCTCAGGTCAAGCTAAAGTGACGGACAACCATCTTATTGAATCAATGGGACCTTCATGTAACAGAAGTGTTAAATTTTCAGTAGAAGCCGCTAGATTGGGTGGCAGGAACGAAAAAGAATAAAGTTATCCAATAGGAACAAGACAAAATGCAAGCAAGAAACTCGTGAAGTAAATGCAACGTTGGTCTAAGCATGCTAAATACACGTATGAAGCAAAAGCTAAAATGCTTAAAACAACGTTGTGTTTACTCTATAAGTTTCTTGCTGCCATTCCATCTTATACTTTTCGCTTAACTATATCATTTTTGGTATCGTTGCCAAGCGTAGCTGCGTCTATTGAAAATTTGTTGCAACTGTCATGTTATAATCTCATTATGCCATGACGGGAGTCTGGTGTTCCGTGAGAATTTCCACACCTTGCGTGACAATCAGAGTGACAAGTGGTCCATAACAATTATAATCTTTACAAAAATTTACGAACAATATGATGTGAAGTAAGGTTATGGGAAGTTCATAAATTTGTGAGTTTACAGCCATTTGCGGTGCAGTGANAAAGNATTATTTTAGACAATNTCTCCTCCACCTGGAAAATAACATCATGTTTCCAAATGCCCAACTTGGCTTCAAATGAAGGAAACCTGCATGAAACTTCTTACAGATAGTTTTCCAAGCACATTTCAGCTGCAAGCTTCAGAGAAGTCGACACCATATGGTGGCCTGTAGCTGCCAAGTTGCATTTAACACTTTGATGACTAGTCTATGAATACATCGCACCTGGATTTTGGCCTACAACCAGCAGTTTTCGGTTGCCTTACCATCGCCGTAGCTTCTCTGCCGATTGCGCTAGAGAGCTGTTCAAGGGCTCAAACAGATTGGCTAGTCTTTTAGTCTGAACTCGAAAAGAATTTTTTGGTTGGGGGTTGCGGATTTTTTGCGAGTGACGTCATAAGTGAAGTAGTTTTTGGCCATTTTGGCTCATGTTACCTGGCTTAGGGCCCAACCGCTAGGCCAAAGTATTTTTCTGAAGTTTTCATTGGAAACTAGGCTCAAGTCTGAGTCTTTTGAACCTTTGATCGACTTTCTAGCATTTCTTGTTCGAAAGTTATGATCCAAAATAAATAAATTAATTAATTAGCTAATTAATCAAGTATTTTTATTACTTCAGATCAGGGTCTCCCCAAACATTTTTGTCCAAGGGGCTAAGCTATTATAGGACATATCGAGGGCCGGGCGTCTTACGTAATGTGACTGTTTTAGGATATGTGACATTCTACCAAATCAGCAAAATTTTGGTAATTTTTTTCATCATTTGACAAAATGGCTTCGAGGGCCGGATAAAATGGCTTCGCAGGCTGCATTTGGCCCGCGAGCTGTAGTTTGGAGATTCCTGCTTTAGATCATAACTTTTGAACCCGAAACCCCAGCAGGTCATCCAAAGTATCAAAAGACTTGGATTGCAGCCTAGTTTCCATTAAAAACTTCAGCGAAATACTACTATCTAAAGGTTTGGGTCCAGGGCCAAGAAAAGTGGGCCAAGTGGCCGAAAAATCCTCCACTTATGATGTCACTAACAAAAAATCCTCATCCCCCAAGCAAAAAATTTTTTTCAAGTGCAGATTAAAAGACTTGCCGTGTCTTTTGAGCCTTTGAACAGCTCCCTACCACTTTTGGCACCCGAGTTACGCGTGTGCAAAGCCACTCGACTAGGTTCACTCTATTATTGCTGCTACACATTCAATGTTATATGTGGCGCAGTCACGTCATCACAGTGTTCATGTTGTAGGTGACCTCAATACAAAATTATCGTTCGTAATAGGTGTCTTCCTCTCAGGCTTATCCTTTAGAGCTCGAGCTGACCTCTGCAATTAAGTATTTTTGAAAATATAATTCATATCAGAGTGAATGCTTTTTGAAGCATTGGTTTTGCATAAGACATTGGATTTGAATTTGAATCCAATAGACAGTTTCCATTTGAGAATAATTTCAAGCGAACAATAAATTGTGCAGTTACTCAGGCTGATATGAATGAGCCTAGAATGCAGAGGTTTACTCAGGCTCACCCGTTGTGGTCCAAGCTACCTTCAACAATGAAGTAGTTTTTTAAGTCCAAATTATATCAGATTTAATGTTTTTTTAAATCAAAGGATTTGTATAGAACATCGGATTTGAATTCCGATCTATGGGCAATTCCAATTGAAGAATAATTTCAAACGAACAAAAAAATTGTCCAGTAACTCGAGTTAGTATGACTGAGCCTAGTACACAGTACACTAACTGCCCAACTGCCCAAGTACACTAACTGCATTATCATTGCTCTGTGACGTGCATTACATAATAATGGACAAGTTCTCATGTTAACTTCTCAGTCATTGTTATGTCACTGCCATCACACAGCAATGCCAAGTGCCAGCCAGAATGAAAGCAAATGGAAAATTCAGTGACATAAGCATCGAACAGTTTTATCCAATCAGAAAAAATCGTATGATGAGCCTGAGTGACACTGTTACCTGGAGTCGCTCCTGGTACACTCATTCGTATTTTTCTAAAATTAGGTGAGCCGCTGTGCAATGCAGCCAGCTACCTTTTTGAACTTCTATGTGCACAATGCTGTTGTCAAATGTGAGACTGTCACAGATGTAAAGGACGTGGCATGCCAACTAAACAGTCCCCTTAGTTGTGCCCCTGATTGCAGTCAGTAATATTTACTTGTTTTGTGACTTACTTCAAGTGTATAAATGCTACCCAAACCATGGTTGTGAAAAGTTGAGATGCATAATGAGAGCAGGGTTGCATCCAGGATGTCTGTTTCACTGTCATGACAGGGTTCCTTGTGGTGTAGGAGCTCAGCATTAACGCCAATAAAATATTGAATGTTGCCACTGCAGATCTAATACGGATGGTTTAGAACAGGCAACAGCATTTCCCACAACGTTATATAGAATTATCATGAATGACTACATCGATGCCTCATCGAAATAGCACCTACACAGTGACCTGAACCAACCTACGTTGATGAACAATCTACATTGATATGTGCATCTAACTTACATGATTCGGAATCTGCTGCTCTGCCATTGCCAGACACATGCAGAGCTAGTTTGTAATATTTTGGTTTACGGTGTGAGCACACAGTCCCAAATTCCAATCGTTGTGTTTTTCAGCTTAGGCCTAAGTTTTATATGCTGTTCACAGTTGCTGGGTTATGATAGGAAGTTATAATTAAATAAGGTTTAGGCCTACTTCCCTGTCACATCGTAGAAACATGGTTTGTCTTGTTAACACAATGTATGCATAAGGTAAATCTTGCTGGGTTGCAAATGATTTATATAAGTGTCTTTTGGAGTAATGCCACACTTCCACATTTTCATTTAAGTTTGAATCGCTGAATAAGAAATCTCTGAACTGATGTATAAAATTGAAACTAAAGAGCAAATGCTGTGCCATCTAGAGTACATGTTTTTCCTGGAATATGACCAAAGAGAACCTGATCTAAGCTTTTGTGTATTCATAATTCATGAATTTATATGGTTTAAACTGATAAAGTTGAATTTATTTGAATGCTGAAAGCTCATAGGCTGTCAAAAACATTCACCAACAAATAATGCATATCTAAATTTGAGACACTCAAGAAATTTCAACAGACAATTTTGTCTATCTAATAATAGAATTACAACAGAATGACCATCATTGACTTAATTCATGTCTAAAGCTCTAAGAGGATGCACTTCCATTGATTTTGGACTTTTTTCCTGAAAAAATTCAAGCAGGTTAAGTTTTGGGGCTTAACTTCAGGTCTATTTGATCATAGACATGTGTTTCAGTAATTGCAAATTTATCATTTGAAAAAAGAATTGGCAGGAAACAGTAGTTATGTAATCAGTAAGATTTGCACAGAGAGTCAATACTTAAGTTTTGTTCAGTGAAAAAGCTGATTGAAGTTGCACAGCAGATCACTTGGTACATTTTCTCCCAGAACCCTCTGGTCTCTTGGCAACATAACGTTAAAACAAAGAAAAATTGAACCCTTTCTAAGCCCAACATGAGTTTATGAATAAAAAATTCTGGAAATTTTAAAAATTCTAATTAACACTTTCACATCTGGGTTAATTCAAGCAGTTCGCGCAAAAACAGCTGGATTGCACGTGGCTTTGCACGGGAATTTCTCCGGTCTGGTAAGTGCTACGGACCCGGTTAAAAGCTTTAAAGATTCGGCAAGTCTTGTAGTTTGCACTCGAAAAAAATTTTTTTGGTAGGGGGATGCGGGTTTTTTGTGAGTGACGTCATAAGTGGAGGACTTTTTGGCCACCTTGGCCAACTTCAACTGGCCCTGGGCGCCAACCGTTAGATATTAGTATTTCACTGAAGTTTTTATTGGAAACTAGGCTACAATCTGAGTCTTTTGATACTTTGGATGACTTGCTGGGTTTCAGGTTCAAAAGCTATGATCTAACTTAATAAAATTTTTTGACTATTTAGTTAACACTTTGACATCCGGGTTAATTCAAGCGGTTCACATAAAAACAGCTGTATCGCACGTGCCTCTGCGCAGGAATATCTCCACTCCTGTACGGGTTACGGACTTGGTCGAAGCGTTAAAAGACGTGGCAAGTCTTGTAGTTTGCACTCGAAAAAAAATTTTTTTACTCAGACTCGAGCCTAGTTTCCAATGAAAACTTCAGCGAAATACTTTGGTCTAGCAGTTGGGCCCTAGGCCAGGTAACATGGGCCAAAATGGCCCAAAAACTACTTCACTTATGACGTCACTCACAAAAAATCCGCAACCCACAACAAAAAAATTTTGTTTCGAGTGAAGACTAGAAGACTGTCCAATCCGTTTGAGCCCTTGAAGCCCTCCGTTTCTCTAGTGCAATCGGTGGAGGAGCTACGGCGTTGGTAAGGCAAATGACAACTGCTGGTTTTAGGCCGATTTCAATATACGAATATATCGTACCCAGGCTCTCGAAGTGTTAACTGGGCAAACACTAAAATGGTATTTTGGGATCACCTTATTTTGTATTAGGAACAGTCCAAATTCGACTACAATGTTAAAGACTAATGTGTATTGATAAAGTGCAGTCTCACACAAATGTGACTTTACCATGACTGATGAGACAAATAAAAGTTCCAGAATTTTCAGAAGAACATAAAATTTCTGGAAGTTCCTGAAAACTTTGTGTGCATATGGGAGAGAATGCACATCGCAATGCATATGTAGTTGGCGTGCATAAGGTCATGACCCCACTTTATAAAATGCACTTAAAAAGCTACCAGCAAGGCCCTTGCTACCATCAGCATTCATCAACTACCAAATTGACCGCACAGGCAGTTCTTGATAGGTCTGAGGTACTTGCAAAGCCTTTTTCTCAATCTATTCGGATCGCACAACTCAAAGAACAAACAAATAAGCCAAGGAGCAGTTTGTCAAAATACAGTGTTCACCACAATTCCACACTCTGATAAACTTGTTTCACATTAATATCTACCATTGCTGGTTTGCAGTTCGCTTTTTTGCTGCTAAACTTTTAATTTTATTTGGACATTTCAGTGAAAAGCATCTGGTGAAAATGGTGATATTCCAGCATCAGCCCAAAGGGCCAAATGCAAAGACACTAGGCTGTACAGCACTACATGTGAGGTTTCACTATGCAATATACCAAGTTTCAACAAGTATCACACCTTGAAACATGTGCACATTCCTTTTTATGTGACGTACCACAATTCCATGCTTTTTGACATATCGCAAATCATTGTTTTTATTGGTGCATTACAATTCATTACATTCTGTGCCCACGTTCCAGGCAAACGAAGTGATAAATGTTGAGGTTTACTGTGACAAATCACAGTGAAAAACTGTCGTACTGAGTGCAGTACCGGATTTTCAACAAGTTCTTCTCCAAATGGTTTATCCTTTTTTGAACAGGTCGTACCAACAAGGTAGCTGTGTTGCAGTGCTATAATATGTCACAATGATGCCGCAGAAATAAAAAAAATTGCATCACTGCATGTGGTACAAATAAAGCTTCTCATGTCTTAGATTTTTTTGTAGCTCCTCTGGTTCATAAGTTATAGTCAAAAGATAAATTGAAAACCAAGAAGCAATTTCAAGCAAGACACCTCACGTGACATAATGAACTGCGGTGAGATATGACAGTGTTGCGACACTGATTTGCATGTTAAGGTATGAGGTACAACTCCATAGCATTGCACTAAATATGTTAGCAAATGTTCATGACAAGAAAGCATTTTAATGATCAGTTACTTAACCCTTCAAGTCCCGCATGTGCCACTTTTCTTGTAAAACTTTGCAATCCTATAACTCGCTAGGCGATTGAGCTAGAGAGCTGTTCAAACCACTACGGATTCAGCAAGACTTGTGTCAAAATCGAAAAAAACAATTTTCGGTTTTGGTGGGGTTTTCTGGAGGGGACGTCACAAAGAGGACATGTTTTAAAAAACAGGCCACCTTTGGCTGGCCCTGGGCCCCAACCCATTAACCCATTCTTTTGGCTCAAAGTTTTGTTGAAAACTAGGTGAAAATCCACGTCTATAGAGCCCTTGATTGACTTGCTAGCACATCTGTGGCCAAAATTATGGGTCAAAAGCCCAGTTTTGGGCCTAATTCCTAACTATTCAGAAAAAGCATAATTTGCCCTTTCAGGCCAAACTTTGGCCAGCCATAACTCGGCAGCAGATAAAGCTAGAGAGCTGTTCAAACCCTGTAATGACTAGTGACTTCGTGTAGTTTAGAATAAAAAAAACATTTTTTAAAATTGGATGGATGGTTTTTGTCCAATGGGCTCATGATGGGGAATGTTTTTTGGTTGAATTATATGACGTCATCATCCGATCCCACGTGCCAATATTGTGGCTTGCAGTATTTTTGGATTCTAGGCTAAAATACACGTTTTTAGAGCCCTTGATCAAGTTTGTAGCATTTCTGGTTCAAAAGTTATGCCAAAAATATTCCAAATATGTCAGGAATTCCCAAGGCCTTCAGGGGATTTCCCATATTAATATTCTACCATTTTTTCCATAACTCATCAACCGGAAATGCTAAAAAGTCCATCATACCCTCTGAAACCTCATCATACCCTCTGAAACCTCATCTTCACTGTTTACCAACCATGCCGCATAACTAAGCTTTTAGCGTTTGAAAAGAGGTGCTTAGTTAAAATGATAATTCTGCAACAACATAGCTTGCTTCAGGGTCTCCTTTGATAGCATAGCAAAATCTTTCAAAACATCCCATGTAAAAAAAGATTTGTTTTGACCATCAGCTGATCGATGGTTTCTTTCAAGATGTTGTTTCCTTGTACTGGGAATGGTGGTGTGATTTCAACAACTTTTTGCCAGACAGGAGACAAACCATGCACCCCTGTTCAACAGCCATTGTAATCATGATCTTTTGTCAGGATAAACCAAAGTGCAAATAGTAGTGACTGTTCTGTCTCCTGACTATTTTCCTTTCTTGGTGTTGTTTTTGTCACATTTGTTCACCAAGCCTTACCTCAATGTTTGCAACTTTCATACCATGTTGTCAGTCAATAAGTGTCCAATATAAATAAATGATATAGGGGACTGGATACAGGTCTACCTTAATTACCCAACCGGTTGTGATAATGAAAAATATGTGAAATGCTGGTGGTATTGCCTTACTGGTTAGGCTACTGTAGTAGTTAGTAGCAGACCAATTGTCTTCAAGAAAACATCATGTCACATTTCTAAACTGCCTGCGGCAAACCAATGTGTTGCTGCACACAGTTTGAGAAATTTTGAATCTAGTGTGATTCCATGTCTCAGGTTGATTTTGGTAAACTTCTAAACTACAATGCATGTTCCTGGTCATCGTCATTTCAGGTTTAGGCATTTTGCAGCACCAAGTTGCCATACAGAACTAAACATGAAGAAGCATAATCCATGTGTTAGAATTGAGCTGGCAATATTTTTTTAAAATATTTGAATGTGACTCACATGCTAGTATTATGTGCCATTAAACAAGTTCACCAAATCATAGTAACAAAAGTAAGCATGTCAGCACTGTAATTGCTACTTGGGTATTGTTGAGGTGTGAATTAGGAATTTCAGATATTTTAATGAATTCATGAATTACATCACCTGTATAGTACAGCCACTAATTTACCATTTATGGTAAAACCATCTAAGTAGATTTTGGGAGAAATGATTCTAATTGCAAACAATACCTGTAATGAGTTTGCTCAAGCTTGCTGATGTCACAATTCGTATACGCAAAGTGTGGTGGCATTGGCTGTGGCTAGCTTATGTGTCCTGTTTAATGTATGAAAGTCTTTCAGGGTGAAAACTATTTTCTTCCATGCATGATGTTAATTATTAAACTTGTCCATACATCTTAGCTCTAAAGCCCCTGCGCTACAGCAATTTTACTGTCTCATTTTTATGGCGTTGATGACATGTGGATCCCACGGCGGAGGCAGTTAATGATTGCTCAGCATACCACTCGCATATGTGAAATATCGTACACAGTGGCTATCTGATGATACCCTACTGTGTTTGCCTTCAGCCAATCCTTCACAAGTACAACTGCGTCAGTTTGGGTGTTTTTTTTAACAAAGAACTTCCTCATCAAAATAAGTTGCTACGTTGCGAACATTCCGTGTAGTGACAACCATCGTTTTGATCGCGTGCCTGTGGTCATTGTTTCCACCGCGCTTAGTCACGGCGTTTTCGCAAATTATGTCTTCCGCGTTTATCGCAGTAAACTGCGAAACGAATCGGGGCCCGTTCATTTCGTTCACCTTCGCATTTTCATGCAGTCGTCAAAATTTGCCTAGCCTGCTTTTCGCAGCGCAAGTATTGACGACTTTCGCAGGATATTATTGCCATTGCTTTGTGCGCTTGCTCGGCGCAGTCCGTGACGCGAAGTGCCAGCTGTCTTACGTGATCGGCTTTTTTTGGCACTCCCCATATGCCTTGAACGATGGGAGGCAGCAAGCGCCTGTTAAATTAATTACGGCGTAGTCGCTCTGTGCGATGAAACGGGTCCTGGCGCATGTGGTGATAACTGCGTGAGACACTAGAACATGTTTGTTGCTTGTCAGTTGTGTGAGAGTAGCCAGATTCTGTGGAATGCACCTTGAATTCTATCCTGGTTCACTGTCGAAACTTGAGTTAGCTCGCGTTTTGCTCAGCTAAACGACACCACTTTTTGCCCGAAGGAAGTTTTCTACCGCCGGGCGAAGTCAACTGTGTGAGCCTTTGATCTTTTTTTCTGTTTTTCAGCACGCTGTGTTGTGTTAGCAAGGAGCTGATAGTGTCTCGTCGCTTTGTGGTACGAAGGTGTGAGTTGAGACACAAAAAAAACATGGATCAGGACGATTACATGCAACAAGAAGAAGGCTGGGACCGTGAGGGTTTGCTAGATCCCGCATGGGAAAGGCAACAGAGGAAGGTATGATTGAATTCTCTGCGGTAGCTGTAGTATGTGCGCGGTTCGCTGACCGCGTACAGTTCAAAGGGCACGTTGCGCGTGATGGACTAGCCCTGGTCCTCGATCAGCGACTTTAAAAAAACTCAACTGTGTTATTGCGGACCGCTTCCGGCCCACCACCCTGTCGCCCTGAGTTACTGCTTCTCCGCACGCAGTGGTGTCAGTGGTTGGTTATTCAACCATTACTTTTTCGTTAAACCGCGCTTTCGTCTCAGAATCGCGTGTTGTACGAATTCCACCGTCGCTTGTCGACTGAATAGGCGGGTCCCGTTTCAATGGTGAATTGTCAACAAAAAACCCTGCCTTTAGACATCCAAAAAGTACGTCTTCGCCGTACCGGGTTGCTTCGTGCCGCTAAAATAACTGAGCAGAGACGAACGGTAATCGCGGTTGAGACGCCGCCCGGCGTCGCGTAAAGCGTGTTTCTTTTTTACCTCCGCGCTCCGATATTTCTTACGCAGGGTTGGAAATTAATTTTGTTGCCGTTTCGGCGTGTGCGCTGGTTGCCGTGTGAGTTCTCGCTTGGCAAATAAGATGCGGATAAACTGGATTACAGTGTTGTCGTCACCACTGAGAGTCGCAACGTAGGCACCTTAAGTTCATTTTGATCGCTGTTCAATCGCACAGCCTGACACGAGCCTCACACATTTACAAGGAAGCGAAATCCTGTTTATCATTATTCTTTTTGTCTGAAAGCGCATAGTTACTCGACCAAAAACACAGTGATAGATCATTCAGCATAACAAAAGTAAACGTCTTTGCTGCCGAACGATTTCCAGACCTGCGTAGGTTTGAGCGTTTGGCGCGAAGCGGCGCTTGTCTATAAAAGGTCACTAACTGTGCGATCGGCGCTATGCGTTTCTCCTGTTGGTTTCTCGTAGATAAACTTGCGTACGGTGCTTCAATGCGGCCGTCGATAATATTTCTTGAAACTAATGCTTATCGCTCCTTTTGCCGTTACTCATACGTTTTGCGATATATTTTGCCTACTTTTAGCTTTGCTTCTGCAGGAGGGGTAACTTGGTACTTGACAAAAAATGGCAGCTGGTTCAGTAAGGTAAAAATGCTGGATCAGCAGTCTTTCCTCCGTAACGTGCGTGTGTTTTCGCTGCTCTGTGGGTGTTTTTGAAGGAAAAGGCGATGCTCCTTCTTGTGACTTGTTTTTTTTCGCCGAGACATTTCGGTCATTTTCCCCGTACTAGTAGAAAAATTAGCCGTAAGAGTATTCACTACCCTGCCTTTTCGGACATTATCACCGAATTGACTGAAGTTTTTTTTTTGGCCACAAAAGAAAATTCGACCATCGATCGAAAATAACCTTGGTTGTGACACACTGAAGCTCATTGAAAAATAACTTACCAAACGTGGTTTTCCACTCAGCGCCATGTGTTCATCACATACTTGTCAGCGTGAACACTGAATACTGTATCTTGATCTAATGCAGCGCCTCTCAACCGGTGGACGGCAAAGCGGACCAAAATGTTGAAGTATAAAAAACGAATGCTTTTATCAACGCGGATTGAGAGTATTATTGTGAAGCTGTTTAAGCTTGATCAGTCGGATTATCACTTTCTCTGTGGAACCCTCAAGCAATATTTAATTTTTGCTCACAAATAAATTATATTTTTTCAACGTTCAATTTTCGGCACAATGCAATAGTCGTCTTTCGAAAAAAATGTCATTAAAAGTGGGTCGCGACTTGAAAAAGGTTGGGAAATACCTGTTGTGAACTTTGAGTGACTGCGGTAAGAATTTCAGGCCCCTTCTGGTCTGTGTTTGGTTTTGCTAAACTGCGCAAAAGGGTGTTGGCGTAGAAATTCAAGCTTACAATTCAGTGGAAACAAGGCTTGATTGTGCCAATGGGTTGTGGTCGCGCTCGGGTGAAGTCTTCTAAACACAAGGCGCAAATGCGAAAGCAAGGGCAAGCACTCATCCACGGCTTATCCACTGCTACCCCCTACCGAATGCTTCCTCAGTTCTAACTTTAATTGCTGTGCTTTAGAAGTAACTTTCGAAACTGAAGCCATTGGCATTTTATGAGCAGCACTAAGTGGTAGGTTTACGATTGTGCGAGGTGGCAACCTCTCGCTCGCGCAGCGCCGCGCCTGGAGGCCAAAGCTGCTTGTACACGCAGTCGCATACAGAAGTGGCGCCCGCTCCAACTTTGCAAGGTCGTACAGGTCACAGCTGCGACGAACCGTTGGGACTGTTTGCGCGCTTAGTCTGTGCATACACAGTTTATGGGTGTTTTGTGAGTGAGTTGTTGCTCTGCGCCGTTAACTCGTTTTGTCGAATCCTTGTGTTTCAGCAGTGTATACTCGTCTGTTTCCGAATGCAACGTTTTTGCGAAAAATGCTGTGTTTATTGTGCTACGTCTAGATGCGTTTTGCCATCCTAAGTGCGATTGTTAAACGCCAATTTAAAAAAACAAGCAATAGCCTGCTCCCTGTATATTTTGGTTGTTCTGGGCCAGATTGTTATACAATGACGAAAACATAACCTTTGGACATGAAGATTGTTGCATAGTATGTGCATGTTTTGTTGTACTGCATCTCGTTGGCATCCATGCTTGTGTGTTTACGGGGTTTTGCTGAAAGCACTGCCAACACTGCTAATGAAATGATGGCTGAGTGTTTTTTTTNCAGACGTTTACAGCTTGGTGCAACTCTCATTTACGAAAAGCTGGAACTCAGATTGAATCTATTGAGGACGATTTCAGAAATGGGCTCAAGCTCATGCTTCTGCTTGAAGTGAGTGTACCCAATGCGTTTTGCTGCTCAACCAATAAACGAATGATTACTGTCGCTGGATATTCGCAAACGAATAGTCGTCGGTTTTTCGGCTTAGTAAATTTTGATTCAAAATAGCAATGAAACACTTACGTAGCAACCCTCATTCTTACAACTTCGTAGGTTGCTGCAACGTACTTACGAAATCGTAATTACTCAGCCGATTGTGAATATGTTGCAACGCTTTGCAAACTTCGTTGGTGTTTGGATATGCTGAAATGTTTTGGAAAAACAGTGTAGTTGTAGGTTAGCGTTTTGTTAAGTTTCCCGATGCACCTGTTGAAAAATAACAACTATTTCCGGGAAGATGCGATTGCTTTATCCCTAAAACTTCGAAGGCTGGCGTTTGGCTGCTTGTTGTTGCTTCTTCCCCAAGATTTTTTCAGAATAAAAGAAGAAACTGATTTAAAGCCATGGTGCACTTCAGCTGTTAAATCTTGCAAAATCTCAATCATCCCAATATCTGTAAACTTTAAGGGTATATAGTTGTGCGTCAGTAAGTTTTTCGAAACTGGTGTCTATTAATTATCAGTGTGCTTGTTGTCTTTTCGTATTTGGTTGCATTACTGACATTTTTCCAGTTTTGACGAGTGCTCGTTGACTCGTATCTGACGATCCATTTGGAGCGTTTTACTGACTTGATCTTTAAACATTTTTGTTATGACTAATATTAGCAAATTCCACGGCTGTGTGTTTGAATCGGACTGCTACGGTAGCGATATTTACGTCAATATTTAAAAATGTCGATAAAAGCTGAATGTTACGAACACGGGGCAATTACATGCTCAAGGAACGCGTAGGAAAATGTTCGTTAAGACTGCCATTCCGCGAAGAAGTAGATTCTTCTTAACCGAAAGTTGTTGTGTCGTTTGTGAAGCAGGCGCGTATCTAGGGGTGTTCAATGCCCCCCAAATTTTATTGTGCCCAGTAAAACTTCTTTTGCACATATAACAAAAACAAAAATCTTGTTCTCCTAAAAATGTATTTTGTCCCCCCAAACCTTAACCTGGCTACGGGTCTGTTGTGAAGGAGTGCCATATGCCTGATTCTTATTCAGTACTTGTGTGAATGAAGCTGATTTCTTGTTCGGTTAGGTCATATCCGGCGAACATTTGCCCAGACCGGACAGGGGCAAAATGCGATTTCACAAGATCGCCAACGTCAACAAGGCGCTCGACTTCATTGCAAGCAAAGGAGTAAAACTTGTTTCAATTGGTGCCGAAGGTCAGTGTCACACACGCTTTTGTTAGCGTCCCTTCTAAGAACGGTGACGCTGGGTGGCATTTCCTTATGCCACTGTTGCTTGCTGCCGCGGTGCGAAGCTTTGCGCACATGCTGCTCGGGATTTCCGGTCGCAACAAAGTGCTGCAACTCAGCATTCGTGGTAGTCTGTCTTCCTGGTAGTAGTGTACCAACTGTTTAGTTTTAAATTTGCCTGATTTCTTTAAAAGTACACAAAAATCTGTCGGAAGTAACGACGTAATAATGCTGCGACTGTGGCGTACATAAACGCAATGGATTCATAGGAGCGCGAGAATTTTTGCATCAGTTGAATTATTTTTTAACTTCCTAATCAAACAAGGAGTGCAGAGTTTGATTCATGTAAATATTTTTGTCTATCAGTATTCGATAGCTGTTATTTATCCAGTAACGCTTTCGGATATCACTGAATAGATCAACAGTACAAGGTGAGCATATGCAAATGAAGCAATCTTAAAATTTTGTATTGGCTAGTAAAGTTTAAAAATACTTAAAATTTCGAAAAATTTTCTACTGTGAACTCATTCTGTCCATGTACGTCATAATCGCGTCATATTTATGTCATTGATTCGGACAGATATTACTTACGTCCAAAAACAAAGCAACGTTGTAGGGATCGAATGCAAGTGCAAGAAAAAAAAGAAACCAAGCTTTAACATGAACGAAAGACAAACTTTTAAGAAGAAAAAAGAATGCAAACTTTGACTAGAAAAAAAATGTAACAAAAGGCTTGCTTGCGTCGCCATGTCATGGTAATTCAAGTGGGATTGACCAAGGCCACCTAAATAAACACAGTGTTTCTCTAGGTGGCCTTGGAATGACAGATTAAAACACAGTACTCGCAACTAATTCGCTATTATTGGTAAAGCACTCGCAACTATTCGTCAGTGTAAAGTTGCGAAACACCGGTCATCGGTCTGTGAGCAGTTGCGTGCTGACTGCTGTTTGTACCGGGCATAGAACTTTACCCATCCAGGCTTCACGCGAGCACTTGTACGCCGTTCTTCACTCACTCAAGCGCACTGTTAAGGGTTTTGAGGAGCATTTGAATTTCGCTTTTGGGATTTTAAAACGTCCTTCGAGTAAATGTCACTTGCATCTACGAGTTGTGCACCAAGGTAAAGACAAAGCCCTGTTGCACCTCGCGCCTCACAATCGACGCTTCCTTAAGTTCATGTCGACGTCCTGTCTTTTCCATTTTATGCAGAAATTGTCGACGGCAACGTGAAAATGACGCTGGGCATGATCTGGACCATTATTCTTCGTTTCGCCATTCAAGACATATCAGTGGAAGGTTCGTGCCCCGGCCGGCCGCCAAGCCTTGTTGCTGTTGTTTTTTCGCTGACACACTTTGGTCATTTGTCTCGTTGCATCGAAACTCGCCGTAGCAGTGTTCGTTAGCCTATATTTTCAAACATTCTGAAGTGACTTAATTGTCTCGGTCATTTCACAAAATTTTCGGTTTATGACCGAAAAAAACTAGCCTTGTTACACTTTGCCACGCCTCTTGCGCGTCCAGTCGCTGCGGGCGAGCCAAGGAACGTCGGCCGGCTAACTGGCGACGACGCTGTTTAATAGCCGGCGACTGGTGCGAAATGGATTTCCTTAATTGCGTTTGCGACTACCCATCGCCAACGCGTTACTTCGAACTCGTTTCACTTCTACGCCTCATCGATTTTGCACGCACGAACGGTCTCGGAAGTGGTTCCTGGCAAACACTCGCTTATCACGTTAGCAGTAAAGTTGATTCTGTGCATCGCACCATATCAAACCGCACAGTGAGTTGATAATCCGTAATTAGTGAACGGCTCGTTAGCTTGATAATAAAAACAACGGACAAAGCAAACGAAATAAAGTTCCTAACATAAGATGTTTCCGTAAATGCTCTTGACGTCATCTGTGCGGTGAGGCTTACCAGTAAGCTGCCTGAGCAATGCGCGCTGAAACCTGTCGGTGTAATTAGCAATTGCTTTCCTGTCGCGAGCTCCTTCAAGATCAAAAAAGAATTGTAGACGTTGTTTTCATGGAGTCGTAGTTTGCGTTTTCGGTTTCGGTGGTTTCCCTCGGAAGATCAGTAAGTGTTGGTTCCTCAGCGAAATACTGCTGACGCTGTTATGCAATCTGCTTAGGCAGAATGTGAGTAGCATCGATTTTATTAATTAATATCTCTCAGAATATCAGATGAACTCAATTGGAGTTTGTATCACGTGCAGTATGTTTCAATTATATCATTGAGAAGAGTTATGCCGAACTTGCTGCTAAAGTATTGCAATTCATTTAAATTTGGTACAGTGCACAGCACTAGGCATAAAATAGCAATTCCAACTGTTTGAGATAGACTGACAATTACCACTTCTCTTTCTAATGTTCGTCTTTTTTGGTAAACCCCACACTTTGCAGAATCATCTGCCAAAGAAGGCTTGCTCTTATGGTGCCAGCGGAAAACAGCTCCTTACAAGAATGTCAACGTGCAAAACTTCCACATGAGGTTAGCTGCGCATTAGATTTACCGAACATTTTTTTGTTAGCTGCTGTGTTGCTAATATGCACTGCTTGTCAAAGATGCCCTTTGTTGACTGTGAAACACAGCAACGTTTATATAATCAGGTGAAATTCCTACAGTCGTGAACGTATCAAAACAGTCGGGGTTTACGCGCTCATGGTAATGGACGCGAACGTTACGATGCGTATGTATGATTAAGCGTGCTTGGCTGGCAACATATAAGAAGTGTTTTCATAGCATCGTTTATAGAAGGAAAATACCAGCCCGCTGTTTACGCGGCGGTATGGCTTCGCTGCAGCAGCAGCTTTTACATTCGATTGAAGATTACATAACTTCATCATTGCTATTCCTTCCCACAGTTGGAAGGACGGACTTGCCTTCTGCGCTCTCATCCACCGTCACCGGCCCGACCTCATCGACTACGACAAACTTCGCAAGGTCCGCATCTGCACTTGAAGCACATCGTTTGTCTTCTTTTTGCCGCAAACGCCGCAACGACCGTACCACCCCGCGATTGCGTTGTTACGAAGTAGATGCAACGCAGCTCGCTAAAATCTTTGTTTTCATTTGTTTCTTTTTTTTGTCCAGGACGACCCGCTGACCAACTTGCAGACTGCTTTCGAGGTTGCCGAGAAGCACCTCGACATTCCGCAGATGCTCGACGCTCAAGGTAGGGACTTGCAGGCTGCGATTCTTTTTCTGCTGTTTGTTCGCGGAGGCTGGGAGGCGCAAGCTATATGAGTGTTGTGCCGCCCCGTTCCCATCGCCACTACCTGTTCTGTGCCGTTACGATTTGGAAGAGCGGTTCAAGACCTGTCTTTTCAGCCCCTTGTAAAGCACGACATGCCCCGGCACAATTTGCCCGTCTGTCAATATTTACATTGCGGTCGAACAGTTCGCTTAACGTTCTAACCATTATTTTCACTCTGCTTCAACAGAACTGGTAGAAATGGCCAAACCAGACGAGCGTGCCATCATGACGTACGTGTCATGCTACTACCACGCGTTCTCGGGCGCAAAGAAGGTACCAGGAGTTTAGGCAGCCTTCGAAATGTAGTGGTAGCCCTTTGAGATTCTGACTCTTCTTTCTAATCCTCTTTACTTCTCCTGTTGTGGAGGCTGGCGTCTGCCTGTAATTGCACAGATCATTGCTTAATTTGCAGATGGCCCGTTAGTCTAGGAAGGCGATTGTTTTGGTGCTGCTCAACGGCCTTTGTGAGTGTGACAGATGCGATAATTGTGATGAGCAAACGGTTACAGGGAGATTAATTTTTGGCTACCGTGTGGTTCTCGGAAAGGCTTGTGTGTTTTTTGCCAGATAAAAAAATAGAAAGTGCGCGCAATCGATTTCTGGCATGCCGTGTTCAGCTTAAAAACTCGCGCAGCCTTGAAATCGATCCCCGAACTTCTCTGAAAGCAGGCGCTTCGGTTTTCAGCCATTGCCTGAACCGCCGGTGCTCCCTTGTTTGCAGAAATGGCTGAAATCCCCTACCCGGACGAGAAATCAGTGATGACCTACGTCTCTTGCTTCTACCACGCTTTCGCTGATCAGAAACCGGTGCCCGAGTGTGCTTTGTCATCCGAAGCATCCGTTGTAGCGTCGCTGGCCGCCGCGGCTGCGTGTTGTAAATAAACCTTTGCTTGGTCGCGTCACGCTGCCTGGCTCGCGGTCGCGCACTCGTCCCTGTAGATTGAAGTTTGATCGCTCTTTCGCGTCATGCCGCCCTTCACCAAACTTCAAATGCATCGTCCTCACATACGTTACGGCGATCACGCCCTGTGAGCAAATCGTGAAATGCCCGCGTTGACAGACGGCAAACGATCAAATTAGTGAAAGCTGCCTCCACTGGCAGGAGTGGCGTTGTCGCTGTTTGTCTTTGAATTGATTGCGGTTGCGTCGAATCTGAGCGACTTGAAACGAGTGCGACTCTGTTTCGCATCTGAATTTTTCGCATTCGCCGCAAATGGCTTGCGTGGATTGGGGGGGGTAATGATTCTTGCTGAAGACAGTCACATGTTCGCGAAACCGCGAGAAAACTACGGAGTCCACCGCACTGCCGACGCGTACTATAGATATAGATTCGCACACACACACACACGAGAAAAAAACGTCAAAATTTTCAGCAGACGGCGGCGGGAGGCGTGTTCGCACGACGCCGAATCTGAGTTTCATGCAATTACCTACTGAAAAGTCCATCGCCTGCGACGGAACGGAGCAATTGCCGGCACTTGATCGCACCACGCAGCGCGCGACCACCGCTCGTGCATCACCGCAGGGGAACCGAAACGGAACGACGGGCGATTAACTTGAGACACGTCGCCAGCCAAAGGCGATGCGTTCACGTCCACGTGACCGTGCGCGCTGGAGCGTTGAAACCGAGTTTCGTCGAGGCTTTAAGACAAGATCTCTCGGTTTACGAAGATTTACGCAAATCGCTTTACCCTGAGCAAAACCAGTCACGTGTTCATTTTGGCCACTGCAGTCGGGGTGTTTCGTTCCAACCCAGTACGCCAGCTTCTGAACTTGCCTTTTTCATCATCAATCTTCTTTTTTATCTTTCTTACGCCGCCATCCATCTCACCTCTCCGCTTTCATCGCATTTCGCCTTTGTCTTCCGCCTGTGACGTAACAGACATTTGTGACATGGCAAAGCCGGACGAGCGTTCCATCATGACATACGTCGCCGCTTTTTATCACGCTTTTTCGGGCAACGATAAGGTAAATGCATGCGAAGTTTGATCGACTTGGTATTGTTGCTGGACTTTAAACAAACGCCACCTTGACTCGATCCGTCGCAAGTTCAACCTCGTCTCATTGCCACCGTCTCTATTTCGCCTATAGTAACGGCCATGGCTTCTGCTCTGCTGCTGTATTTCTTCAACAACTGAAAGCTCCCTTCAGTGCTTCTCTTCACTTAATTTTCATTCTACACTATAGTTTGCCTTTTTTTGTTAGCATGCGGAATTGGTGATTTGTTATTGAATTGATAGTTTTCATGTGCATAAACTTACGGTAGTTCTGATGGATAGATTTTGCCTAAGTCGTGAACCTCTTGTTATTGTTTAAACGTCGGTCGATCGCCAATGACATGCTGTTACTTGAACTTGCCAGGCCGAAACGGCTGCCAATCGCATCTTGAAAGTTCTCGGAGTGAATCAAGACAATGAACGGCTCATGGATGAATACGAACGGCTCGCGTCGGATGTGAGTAGCGGATGGCTTGTTGAATACCTTTGCGATGACGTGGCTCACGGTAATGATGCAATACCCTTGGTTGCGCAACTACTTCTTTCGGCAGCACACCTGCACGTGAACGTTAAGACTCACAACCCCGTATTCCACGAAAATTAACTGTCGCTTTAATAAGCGTCGAAGTTGTCATCAGTGACTGTAGTAAGGTGCGCGATTTTTCACGTCAGCAATTGTGCAATCGCTCACGTGTGTTTACCGGCTGATCCTGGTGTGTTGGTCTGCAGAATGGTATGGTAACCACCTTTCAGCTGAGTTGGTCGTAGTCTTCAAACGCTCGTAACCACCATATGCGCGTCAGAGCGTATCCGCCAGCGCCGGCGGTTTTCACCACGAGCGCAGCGGCTGCACTGGAAAGAAACGCAAACGTTTCAATTGTCACATTTCGCTTCTGGCGCAAACAAGCGACGCCTGCGACTTTTCAAACGACGCAACACGCTTGCAAGTGGCCGACAGTCGACCAGTAGAGGATGCCGTCCGCCGCGTCACGAAGCAACCGCGGCTTTGTTCCGTGATGCGTTTCGCCTGCGCTCGCGAAGCTTGCGTTTGTTGTTGCAGCTGCTCGAATGGATTGCAAGGATGCGCCCCTGGCTGGAGGACCGCACCACCGACAACACGATGGAAGGCGTGCAGAAGAAACTGGACGATTTCCGTGACTACAGGCGCAACCAGAAGCCGCCCAAGGTGATGCCCACCTCTCGCTTGGTCGTCATCGCGTTTTACGTCCGCTCGTGTGCGCGTGTGTGCGAACAATGCCTGGTGTCCGATGACAGTGCGCACAATTGTAACATGTGTATCAATTGTAACATGTGTATCAATCGCAACCGCGGTCTATCGTTTTTGTAGCCAATGTACTTCGCGCTCAGCAAGCAGGGGACAGGCACGGCGGAATGTTCAAATGTCTGACCGCTCGACTGCCAGCGTGCGCTGCTGCTGTGTCTGCGCGTCGTAGAAAAGAGCCTGTCATTTCCTGCTTTCTATTCAGCACCCCGTGTCAACGCGCTTGCACGTCGACCGCACGCGACAACGGGGTCTCGTGCGCTTTTCAGTGCGAGATCCTTTCCGATTGTTTCGCTGATGGTTTTGAGCGAATGACCGCCACATCTCGAACAGGATGAGCAAGACTCCTTGTCCGTTATGCTGAGTCCCTTAACTCGTGTTTTTTATTGTCAGTTCAAATCGCACATTTGCCGCGGCTGTAACGTAAGAGAGAAAAACGACCAACCGCTAGTACATCAGGAGATTCGCTCCATCGGGCTTGAACTGACGTTAGTTGAGTGCGGCCGGCACGCTTGAAATTCTTCTAGTCATTGCACCCGATGTTCAATGTTTCTTTGTTCCTTTTCTACAGACGTCACAACGAGTTTATCAGTGCGTTGTCACCGCATAATACACATATTTTCTACGTTAAACCTGCGAAGATTACTGAGTAGGAAACATAAGCCGGGATAAGTAACCGGCCATCCGTGAAACTTGGAAATTCCACGCTTCGAAAGCTGTGTGGTGCTCCATGCGTAACATTCGAGTTTCGATCGGAAGCGTCGGAATTTTTTTGCTTGTGGCCTCTGCTTTAATTAGAAATGATTTAACTACAGTGACCGGTGTGAATGAAGTAAATATGTTTAAGATGGAACCTGCGCAGTAATAGTCGTCCAGAAAATGTGACTCTTCTGTTTAATGGCGCACGAAAAATAGAACAAGCATGAAATGCATCAACGCCGATTTTGACCTCTGCACAGACCGAAGAGAAAGGTCACTTGGAAGCGGCGTACAACACACTGCAAACGAAGCTACGCCTCAGCAACAGGCCGGCATTTATGCCATCTGAGGGCAAGCTCGTGCAAGACATTGCCAATGCTTGGCAGGGTTTGGAAGGCGCTGAAAAAGGCTACGAGGAGTGGCTGCTCTCCGAGATGCGCAGGTGAGCATTGACAGTTATAATCACAACAATGACGGCGCAATAATCGCAGCAATAAAATTATAGCAACAGTCTATGCCGGTCTTAAGACGCTTGTTAAATTTTCTAAGCTCCGCCGACTTGCCTTGGTCGTGAAGACGTTGTTTTGATGTTGCATCGCTGTGAGAATGAACTATAGTCAGGCTTTGATCAAGTTCGGCTTGTGGACGGCAGAGAACGACCGCGATATGCTGTTGTCGGATGAATGTAACCAACCGGCTCTTGCTTTGTTACCGGCTCTTGCGCATGCAAGCCGACATCCGATTTGCCACAATGTTTTCTTATGAAATGCAACTGACTAGATTTGCGTTGTGATGAGCGTCTGCGTCACAAAGCCTATGCTCTGTTGTTGCCACCAGTCAATGTTGCTGTGGCGCGATGCCGGAAGTGGGTCGCAACGCGATTTGTCGATTGCGGGTCTAGATTGACTGTGACGCATCGCATTACCCACCCGCGGTCGCGCGCGCTGCGCAGACACGCGCCTGTAGCCGCCGAGCTTGATCACCGTCACGGTCCCTTTGCTCAGATTGGAGCGCTTGGACCATCTGGCCAAGAAGTTCTACCACAAGGCCGGCATCCACGAGGACTGGACTGACGGCAAGGAAGACGCGCTGCAGTCCGAGGACTACAAGGGCTGCTCCCTGCAAGAACTGAAAGTAGGTGACGTGTCGCTACGCGTCACTACACGTGTGGCATTGTTCGAATCCCCTCCTGCTGACTAACTGCTTGCTTCTCCGGCTGTAGTAGGTTTTCACCGTACAGGTTCGTGCGCTGGTTGGATGGCGGTTGCTTTGTGATGCGATTGCGTTGTGACGTAACACACGGTGATTGTGTTTTTTTAACAAGGGTTTGATGAAGAAGCACGAAGCGTTCGAAAGCGACTTGGCCGCTCATCAAGACAGAGTGGAGCAGATTGCCGCCATTGCGCAGGAACTCAAGTAATGAACGAAAATTTCGCTTGAATTCACGCTCCTGTTTTGGTTTGAAAATGATGCGACAATCGACGCTTAAAGCCCGATTTTGAGTCTAAACTTTCGTGCGTTGTGGTTCTGTTGAAAGGTAAATCTGCAGCCTGATGCCTTACGATTGAGCTGAAGTGAGGAGTAATCCGTCTGACATCAAAACGCTCATCGCCGTGCGTGACCCGCTCCAAAACTATTGTATCGGTCAGTTTTGCCGCTGACCGATGATTCAATTGCCTTCGTGGCTGTTTTCAACAGTGACTTGGATTACCACGACGCTCAAACCATTAACATTCGCTGCAAGGCCATCTGCGACGAATGGGACCGACTGGGAGAGTTCACGCAAAAGCGAAGAAACAACTTGGAAGTAAATGCTCACAAACTGTTTTGTGTACAATATTGTGGCTGCGGCTGCCCAGTAGTTGTCTTCGCAGATCGGGCGGGGAAAAGTTTTCGCGGATCTTCTTATCGGAGTTGTGCTCCAGTCGTGTCTGCAGTATAACTGTGTCGTTTCCTTGTAGAGCAGTGGTTCTCAAACGCGGCTTCCCGATCGCATGCGGCCCCCAAGCACCCTTTGTGCGGGGCTCTCAGCAGTCTTTCAATAAATTCTCTAATATTTTGCTTGACAGAATGCGCTCTGCACTAAAGCAAAATGTGTCAATTGACTTGTGTTCGAATTTTTAGTGCTGTTCTCTATCAAAATCCTAGGTCTGCATTTAACTCCCTTCAGCGAAAAGGTTGAGAACCACTGTTGCAGAAAGATTTTAAAGCGATTTTGTGATGGATTATGTCCAACCAACCTCCTGATTGATTACGCTCACGCTGTGCAACGAAGATATCGTTTCATGCGCTTCGCCTTTAGTTTTGTTCTCGAGCACGATAACAATAGGCTGATCGGGGATTAGGGAACCGGGGCAATAACTCGTAAAACGAGAACGAGAGCTTTCGGAGAATGCAGCTGCTGTTATTTGTCGCAGAACATGGAACAGGTTCTGGAATCGATCGAACAGCAGCATCTGGAATTCGCCAAACGCGCCGCGCCGTTCAACAACTGGATGGAAGGTGCAAAAGAGGATCTGGAAGACATGTTCATTGTCCACTCGATCGAGGAGATCAAAGTAATTTATTGAAACCATCTCTTGCGCACAATCGACTGCGAACCAAACAATTGACGATCGAATACAAACGTCTGTTGCTGTTTTTTTTTTCACTGAGACATTTGGTCATTTGTCTTACAGTTGTATTAAAACCCGCCGCAACCGTCCTGTTTATTTTCAGACATTCTGCCCGAAATGACTTCATTTTTTCGGTCATTTCAAAAGCATTTCGGTCTCTGACCGGAAAATGACCGTAAAAACCAGTTCTGTTGCCGTTATACATATTTTTAAAACTTCCGATCTTACTCACGCTTCCTTTGCTCTCGTACGGTGTTGAGTCAGTCTCGACGAAGTCTGCGTTTGCAAACTTCCGCTCGCACCGGCAATAGCCCGCTCGTATGTTCTTGACGATAATCATCAGCCACTCACTGACTTATCATGCAAATCGACGGAAACTGTCTTTCGCAACATTTTTGCGCGCATGACACAGAAATAGCAAACCCGTTGGAAACGCCGACCTCATACTTCGCAGGCCCGAACGCGAAGAAGTGTTTTTTTGCTTGAAACCTCCGGCCCTGCTTTTTGTTCGCTGAAACATCTTCAGTCATTTGTCCTATGGTTGTATTGAAACTCTCCGTAACAGGATTCATCGGTCTGTATTTTAAGATAAATTTCAGACATTGTGACCAAAACGACTAAAATTTTTTTAGTCATTCAGAAAAAATTTTGGTCTGACAAAAAAAAAACAGTCCCCGACAGTGCCATTCTTCGCAAAAGCACAAATGCAATCCGCGCAGCTCTTTGTGAACGCTTGTGTTTCTTCCATGTCTTGATCGCGAGGCGTCGCTTCTTTTCCTGCACAGTCGCTCATCACCGCCCACGAGTCGTTCAAAGAGACACTGCCGGAAGCGAAGCGCGAGAAGGACAGCATCATCGGCCTCCTCAACAGCATCGCCAAGGTCCAACGCCAGTACGACCTTCCTCCCGAGGCTTGCGTCAATCCGTACACTACTTGCAGCGGAGAGGTACGACGGGCTTCGCTGTGTTCCCGGTCGTTTCTACGGACGGTTTGCTTTTTAACGAATACCTTCATCTTTCTACTTACGATTTTGTTCGGATTGTAACGTTATAGTCGTGTCGTTGATGTAACTCAAGCCGCTCGCTTTTTAACTGTTCGTGCTCCAAGTGGCGTTTAAACGTATTTGTTTCACTCGTTTATATTCGGGGGAGCTAAATTCGGGGGAGCTAAATTCGGGGGAGCAGGGTCCCCACGCGCTATTGAAACCATGGAAAAAGCATTGAATTTCAAAATTAATTTTCAAGACCTTGTATTTGAATTTGGCCAAAATGTGTATTGGGTTTTGAAAAAGAATGGAAATTCTAAATGGAAAAGAAGTCAGAAGTGTATGAGCAGAATTTCACTGAAAGCAGCACTTATGACTTGTTATGCAATGTGAAAAATGGAGTTTCACGATGAAGAATTTCGAAAAATCAAGAGAAGTAATGACATTGAACTTTTTTAATTTGGTATTGAAAAAGTATGGAAAATGATTTAAAAAAATGTA
>JGI24158J21664_10001308_pt1 | contig 27622 bp, 18 predicted proteins | sample Ectturendosymbi3_FD_21664 | JGI IMG/M metagenome (IMG submission 21664) | reverse complement strand
GCAGTTCGCTCCTTTGCCTGCAGAGGCAGGTTGCGAAACTTGCTAGCGGATTGTTGTACTCTTGGTCTTTATTGCGTAACAATAACATGGCAATAAATCTTCAAATGTTCACTTCAAGTTACGGTAGTAGGCGTTTTGCCGCATGTGACGAGGGCTCGTTTTTTCCACCCATATCTGTTTTTTTAGTCGACCTATGTTTCTTGGTTATTATTAAAAATCGCATGATATCTGTGTTTTTTAAGTGATAAGCTCATAACCAACTTCAATGTGTTCAATAATATGAAGATAACTTACATTACAGTGTTTACATGCGCACATCAGGTGAGAAAGTAGAAATATCGGATGAAGCAGAACGTGTTCAATCGGTTTCATATTCTCATATAAGATCATCGTCAGGGTTATATACAGTGGTGTGTTAAGGGAAGGCAAACGAGGCAGTTGCCTCGGGCCCCCCTTTGCAACTCTGTAAAGTACCTTGCATTCAAAGGGGCCCAACAGCAACTGTAATGTATTAGTGGGCTACTTTGCTTTCAAAGGGACCCCCAACAGCAGTTGCAATGTGTACCTTGCTTTCAAAGGGGCCCAAAGTAACTGTAATGTGTAAGCACTTTTCTTTCAAAGGACCCCCTAAATTCACTGATTTCTAGTGATTCATATTTCAATTTGGGGGATCGAAGCTTTCTCTGGGTGGCGAAGTGGCGACGGGACTGAATTTTGGGCTCCTGTGACAGCGTACCCCCCAATTGGGGGGTACAGAGTGCGGATGATACGTCTCTGGGGATTGGCATAAGCCAGAAACAGCGAAGAATGATTGAAAATATATGAAATGACTTTTAATCTTCAAACAACAGCCATAAAAAGTTGAAAGGTCCTTTCTCAAAAAGTTCCTTTCTCAACTGAAAGTTCAATCACTTGCGTAAGTAATATTTAGTCCTGCGGAGATTATTTTACAGCCACGAAGATTGATCATTTGTTTGTTGATTTAATAATCCTCGCTTTAACGCAGGTTAATTGTTTGAAAAACGTTTCATTTTCACGCAATACATGTTTTGAGCTATACTTTACTATACAGACTTGCCATTTACTCAGACGCAAATAGGCTTTGACGATTTAATAAACATTTCCTCGAGATTTAATCCTTTTCAAAAAAAGATTGGAATGATTAAGTGAACTTGGAAGTCTTGCCCACTCGAATTAAAATGCTAAAGCGAAAACCAATATTTACTTAATATCGTCATGGACGCTTCAGAAGCAGCTGTTGCCATCGTAAGCAAAAATCGGTTACGAATGGAGCGCAAGACTTTGGTTCAACTACACAACACGCAATTTGAATATGCGTGATTGCTTGGGTCTTTTTTGACTCAATTGCATGACCCGTCTGTTTGTACGTTTCGATGAACCTCCCCCCACCTTCGTATACATAAGGCCAACCACTCCGATCACTGTGACGAAGTAAACAGTGACCTACTTATATTTCCTTTCACTCAAAGTTTAAACGGATTTATTGCCACCTTTTATGCATGTCAAAGCGACTTCATTTTTTCGTGGTTTATCGGCTTGCTATTCACTCACTAACACCTTGCTGGCAATGAATGCAGTTGTCTTAGAAATGCCAAATATGTTTCATAGAAATCAGCGAAACTGTAAGGTGTTTTCTAAGCAAATTCTTTCTCACCGTATAATTTTTATCCTTTGCTTGAGAGTTTGACATCATTCTCTGATACAAAATCTGAAAACGCAACTTAACCTGGTTCGGAAGAAAGATGCTTGATCTTCTGTGCAGGCCAAAAATTAAATGACCACATTGTGAATTGTAGAGCTATACAGCTAAGTCACCCTAAAATTTCAGCACTATACCTCCAACATTTCCAGTCAATTCTGAACGAAGCAGTCCTGATATTCAATTTTCTGTCTTCTGTATGTTTTTAGAATTTTTTTCATTATTGAATTGTTTCGAATGGCACAGAAAGAGACGTTAAAAATTTTCACAGTCTGCTTATCGCTTTGATGAAGTAAGTTCATGCAATAATGAATTCAACAACACAAATGCTGCATCCGGGTGGTCTAGTCTACCCTTTTTTGAATAATAGATTAAGCCAGGTTAACTTAAAACTTAAATTCTGAAAAAAAACGACACTGCATAAAACATCCATGTTGGATACTTTTTTCCTGCTTACTTCGCCCATAAGAAATAATTATTTTACTTGCAGCGAATCTTTACTTGATGCAGCAAAGTCCAATCTCAGTCTTGTTTCAACAGTTTTCATAAATTATGTAGTGAAACCACGATTGATTCTTGCTACAGTGGAGTTGAGAAATAATTCATCAGAGCTTGCAGATGCTTGTCTGACATTGTCAAACAAACACCTTTGGTCATTTGAATGATTTTCTTTTACACTGCAGGTGAATCAGATACTGTAACAAACGAACAGCTCTGTGTTTGCAGGAACTATTCATGCGAAGGACATTTTTCCGATTACTTAAACGCTACGATGCTGACGTCTACGAAAGAGTGAAGTAAGTGTTCTTCAGAAAGTTTCTCCCTTAGGACTGCTGTCAAATGAAGAAATGTTGAAAATCAACTATTTGCGCAAAATATATCAGTCGCTAGCAATGACGATCTTCCTGAGCCAGCTGGCTTCTTTTGTTTATTTTTGAGTATTTTTTAAGCATTGAGTGCACCTTCTACTGAAATACCCTAATTACTTATGAGTCATAAGAATTTTTTTGATTATGGCTATTGAAAGCAAAATGCAATGGTTGCCTACATCACGGGTCAGTGATGTTCTGAAAAATTTATAAGTACTAATTGCATTAATTGCATAGTATTGTTCGCAAAATATTCGCAAGGTGTAGAATTCATAGAATTCAAACAATGATTGCTTATAACAGTATTTCTTTAAATGAAACGTTTTGAAAAGTACATGAAGTATCACAAGTAAGGGTTGTTAGGCTTTTAAAAATAATTTTTATATTTCAGTGACCTTTATGTATATCTTTCTACAGAAAAAAGCTACCAGTTCAAAAACAATCATGTTTGAAGCAAAGCTGTTCAACAACGACTGCAATTTTCGGAGCAAAACCATTCATATCATTTTATGGCAAAACTATTCAAAAAGCTACCATAATTCAGAAAACTATGAAAGCATTACATTTGATATTTTAGGTGGTAATTCGCATCTTCAANTTGAAGCACAAAACTAAACTTGTATGCACCCAGGAACCCTAAAAATTTTCAACTGCAACCACAAGCAATTAGTTGTTCCTTCTTTCCACATTTGACAGGTTATGGAAGGCAACGCGAACTTAACAGTAATACCAAACGTTTGTGTAACTACAGTGACTAGGCGCAAAAGTTGTCCTAAAGTATTTATGAATGTTATATAACATTTGGTTTGATTTTAATGGAACCGACAAAGGCGCCATTTAAAGCATTTTGTTCCATTTGTGCTGCGGAGGTGCTCGTGTGCTCTCAACGGCATTTTTAATCAGACAGCGAAAACTCGTTGTGAACTCTAGCGTATCAACTTATAACAAAGTACGTATCCATCAGCGAAATGTGGAAATTTGTCTGACACACGCACGCGTCGGTAAAAACACTAACTTGCCTACGAAGCAACGAGAAGGCAATGAATTAAGCATTTCATGACATATCGAATGCACTGGTGTTATATTCACGTCCAAAATGCAGTAAAACAACAGACAAAATTAACAGAATTTTGATTCTCAAATGTTGTTGACTGTACCGTTAACGTTATGTGATGTTTTTTCACACATGGTTTCTCACGTTGCCATTGCACTTGGCGCTAATGTTTGTGGTGACGGTCGAAGTCCACAAATTTTTTTACGCAAGTCTTTCAGAAAACCTGTCTTGGGTTCCTTACAACTGTCATTTTAAAAAAGCAAAAATTCAATAAGTCAGATTTTTACAGTTCGAAAAAATTGTTGAAAGCAAACACATTGAAATGAGATTTATTCAAATCTTCAGTCGTTATTTCTGATAAGCTTCATATTTCACTTTGTGGCAAATGTTCGAATAGGACACTTTTTAGAAGAAACTCTTGCAGCGCAAAGTAGTCACTGTCTTCTTCGTTGGTTTTCGACTGGAATTTGGCCGCAGACGAAACAGCACCTTTTGCCTGATGTTCCCGCTTGAGCCTCGCCTTATTTGTTCTCAGGTCTTTGATCAAAAGCAGAATCCAAGTGGACGTAGGTCTTGACGACCCAGAACGCTACAACGACCAGCACCCAAACTTAAGACATTGGGTAAACCGATCGCATGTGGCACCGATTGAACTTCGCGACCCAGCTCTGCGTCGAAAGCTCTTCGATCAAGAAAGGATTCTCAGAATGGTTTCATGCCTTGCTGAGATCATAAGTAATTTGCCTTGCAACCAGTGCTTGTCTGGCCACTTGCAGCTTTTTAAAAGCTTTTTCTTGTTCATGTTACTGCAGACACCGATATTCTGCTCGTGGCCGAACGGTTCGGCCAGGAAATGGCGTCATTCTTGTACAGGACAGGCGGCCAATCGTTGAGATCGATCGGTTCGAGCTTAGAAGACCTGATCAATTCCATTGACGGTGCGTTATACACTGACTGCAAATTAAATAACGTACGTTTGTGGCAAAGGGCGGTAGAGCCTCGTTCAGTGCAGCGGGCTGTGGTGGTCGCATGGAAAGCAACTTCCTGAAGCTGCAAATGCAACGTCAAACGTTTTTCAAAACAAATAAAATAGACCTTCCTGCGGACAGCATGAACAGGTATCTACGACATGCGAATTTACAGCACGATTGCTTGTGCCAAACGCATAAAAAGCTGCCTGTTCGGCTGATGACGAAAGGTCAACCCTTTGTTATGAAATCGTAAACGAGCAGTAAGACCTTTCTCCCATAGACCGTTACCAACTTTCACAACAATTTCTTTCTTGCAGGTGTTGCTTTACGCGTGTTAGACATACATCACACGCGACGCCGCAACCCACATTCTACTGGTTCATCCTACACCGGCTCAGTTGACCGCGGGAGTGGTATGAAAAAGTCCACAATACGCTGTCTGCGTCGGTCGTCGTTGCATTCAGATTGGAACGACAGTTTGAGCATCGCAAATTCTTGCCACGCTAATGGTCCCTGCCAAGCTAGAGGTCGTCACCCGCGTGTCATGGAAACAGTTCTGGAATATTCATCATCGTCTGTCCCCATGGCGATGTTCGTTCCTGGTATAATCAAAGAGCTGGCAAAAAGTATCTTTGGCGAAGATGTAGACCTTCAACCCGACCCAAAAACTACGTCTCTTTTTCGAATGTTCTCGCAGCGCCTGACAAAATCCGGGAGCTTTTCCAGTGGTGAGCTTCATTCCGCCCCTTGTCACCTTGAAGACTGTTACTCAGAACACCACAATGCGCAAACTATTCCTTCCACAGATGTCCATCAACCTGATAAGTTGGATATGGTTGAACAGTGTCTGATGGGCATTAGCTCCAACGCTGTGGATAGCGCTCGTCCAACCCAATCCTTTCCAGAAACTTGTGCACAGCAACACTCATTTTCGGACAGCGAGTTTGCAGAACAAAGACATGTTTTCGTATACTTTTTTCGAGAGGACATTTTCCACGCATCAGCAAATGCCGTCAAAGAAAACTCGAGCCTGTTGAACGAGCAAAATCAGTCCAGTGTCAAAAACTTCAGAATGGAAAAAACAAGGTGGCTTTCAAACTGCACAGGACAAGAGTTTATGCCGGGAAGTGACGTAAGCGATCAAAAGGTGCGTAGTGTCGAAAAGAGTGATGATTTGACCCTATGCTCGAGTGAACACACTCTTGCCGACCCAGTGTATCTAAGAACCTTGCAGATGGTGGCATCTAACGTAAATGCAGAATCGAGCGTGAGTGGTCGGAAAAACAGGAAAGTAGAGCTGGGACATGTTGGTACTTCAGGGGCACCAGATAACCTTTTCCAGCAACAAAACGTGAAGCAGCATTACACTCAGCCTGATGGGGCTGGATCCGGAATGTGCCAGAGTGCCAATCATTGTCATGGTTTGACGATCGACACAGGGGCAAAAGCTGGCCAGCGGACTTGCGCTGTTGGGTTGACAGTGCTTCACAGCACACAACAGGGGAATCTCCTTGTATTGAATTCCACACCAAATAAGGGAGGGTTGAATCCAGTGATCGAGATCGGTATGAGCGAAATGTCAGAGTTTAGTTCCTTTGATCGGAGCGTATCGTTGTCAGCTGCACAAGAATCAATTCACCATCAACCGATGATCAACTCAATGTGTCCTGTTGGCACCGGACGGCATTTTGCGGAACAACCTCAAGCTACAAGCGCTTCAGTCCTCAAACGGAGACAGCGGTTGCATGCAAAAGGTTCGTGTGCCGATGCATTTGAGAGAGAATTATGCTCATTTTTGTTTTGACAAAATGATGAACAGAAATCGAAAAAGCAATTTATTTTATGCTGAAGCTGTTAACGCTACTTAATAAATTCGAACCGTCTTATTCTGCATAACTTGTAGCTTTGAACACTCCGCAGAAGTCATATGGAAAGATCCAATAAGCCTGAATGCACTTAAGTCACAGTGAATAAATGTGAATTTTAGAGCGGTTACTTGCGTTGGCAACTCAGCTCCACCGTTGTTATAAGATTAAATGGTGTAAGTTTTCCACCATCTGGCTGTTTTAACAAATAAAAAACATGAATAACTACCAAAGCTATTGTTAACAGGAACTATAGTACTGACAAGCACTTCGGTTTCAAGCATCGCCACCAAGCGTTTTAAGCTCGAAGCCATGGCCCTGGAACGTTAGATATTTTACTGTTGTTCGCAACAAATCACAATCATTTTTTTTTTTTGAGTCGGCTCATGGTCCATATCACAAAGACAATCGAATGTCACAAGAACACAAAAATGGTTAGACATAGTGCATAACAGAGTAGGTGTTAGTTGATAAACACAGTCAACACTAAGAGGAGCAAAACACTGAAACAGCGCACCAGCTATAACTGCATTCAATCATTATCAAACAAGAATCCGGCAGTAGGAAGAAAATGAAGACATATTAACTTTCGGTTCTGAAGTAAACTGACAAAAACGGGTAGCATAAATCATGTTTAAGCTAGGTTTTGTACATTTGAAATACGTCACTCATCACTTAGCAGCGGTTCTCGACCTTTAAAACAAAATAAAGTCTGACTCTTGCACTGAAGGTATCGGATAGCAGGTGTAAGTTAAAAGATTTCTGATTTTTAGTAAAGTTCATGCTTAGGTTTAAGAGGAAACGAAACGAACAAGCAAAAATCATTTTTTAAACAAATCGTTACGGGTTGTAGCAGCACTGGCAGATGTCACGTTGCTTTGCCACTCCAATGCAACTGCATCAAAAGGTTTTCGCTAGAAAGCGAAGGTCCATTACTTGATGCAAGTGGCTGCATTAGCGCATTTTTCAAGCCTTCAAGACGTTAATGGTGCACACCACACACCGACAGCTAACACAAGTGAACGAAAGCTTTGACAGTTTTTTCTTCTGGCGAAGATTTTCTTTTTCACGCTATGCAGCTGCTCGTTCGTGTCGTGCAAATGTTCTCGCACACATCCGATCGCAATGTAACGTAATCTCAACCGTGTAGTTGATAGTTCGCTTGTAAAATTTTGGTGAAGATATACTAGACGACATATACAAGGGTTTGCATTGCTCGATGTTCTTTTTTCTTGAAAAAGAAATTCTTCTTCGCATTATCTGACATTGATTCGAGTGTTTTGCAATTTCAACGTAGAAGCTTTCAATCTCCATCAAAACGTACATATTTACTTGCTTTTTACACCAGCATTTTTGACTTTCTGAGCGGACGCTGCAATTGTAACCTTTTCAGAAAGTACTGCAGTAGTTTTTTAAACAATGGCAAGAACATGCGAAATAAACCTGTGTTCTTTAAAACTTACTTTAGTCTGAATGCACTCCTATTTCCGCCCTCTGGTAGCTTTTTTCTGTTTTTTTCATACGTTTTTTGTTATCTTTAAAATTTTTCTTCCAATTTTTGTTGCACCCAGGCAAATCAACGCACTTTTAAACTAAAGCGACAGACGACTTCCACTACTGCGTTACGCAGCCCTCGCCCAAACCACGTCTCTCATTACTTTTTGATGAACTTATCTGCACACATTTTGGATGCTTCTGTTCGACTGCTAGATGATGAAAAGTTGTTGTGTTAAAATTAAAAGTGCTAAAAATATTTTTGACGCTCCTGCCTACGTCAAGGTTTCGAAACACATAGAGCAAGAACTTCATAAAAAGTAGAATTTTGCAAATCAGCATTTTGCCCTTCGATTGTGAATGTCTAAACGGAAAAGGCCGGAAAAACGAGAACAGAAAATACGTAATTCATGGAAAGTTTTTTTGGCAATAAAAGTGTTGATTTTCCTATATGTCAAACGTTTCCTTTCGGTGATCATGCACTTACTTTTCGAACTATTCGAATGTCAGATATTAATATTTACGCTGGTCACGCAGAAGTCTTTGCGAAGACGAATACTGATGTGGATTCGGAATTTGAGGAGTCAATTGACGAAGTGAAGCGCTCATCCGATGAAGGCAGCGCGTTTCGCTACGTGGAAAGAGACGATACTGGAGTGACTGACGCTGCGAGACATCAGAAACATTCAGACGCAGACCAGGACTTTCGCATCGCGGTCGAGAGCCAGCACTCACAGAAAAAGACTTCCAGGCTTTGCAACAAGTTCAGATGTACGTCGGATGTGAGCTCCACTGAGGTACTGACGTTGCGGAGACGGATGGAGCAACTAAGTCCGTTGGACACCACACGCAAACGTTCTTACGATGTTCAAGACTCGAACACCGACGACAGTGGTGCTGGAAATTACGTGGGCAGATTAAAAAAAGCACGCGGGGTTGGAATGGCAACGTTTTGCAAAGCCTTCCCTTTCCACTTCGTGTTCAACCGAGAAATGAAGTTGCTGCAGGTCGGCATGGCGTTCTTTCGCGCAATTGACACGTGGAAAGCGAACCAGATCTTTTTCGGGCGCCGATCGAGCAAAGAAAACGCAGTTTTCTTCGAACATTTTCGAATCACGAGCCCGGGTTCGCTCGCCGACGACGCAAACGTAACATTTGAGCGAATTCTCCGTCGCGTCAATGAAACCTTTTCCATTCAAGTCATCAATGGACGCGGAAAATGCGGAGAAATTTCTTCAACGAAATCCAGACGAGGCACTGCAATGGAGGTGAACACCGAGTTTTCGAAATCTTTAAATGTAGATGAAATTCTTGGTTTACCAGTTTAGCCGGCCTCCTCATTCCAAATGGTAAATTCTCGTTTACAATTCATAGAAAGACCAATGGGCGACTGCACAAAATTTTTAGGTTACTTTAGTGGTTTCACCTCTCTTCAGCTTCTAGTCTCTCTGGAAGAATTTAGTTTGAGGCAAGCTTTGTGATATTTGGATGAAAAGCAACAAATAATAGCACTGTATAAGGACGTTGCAATAACACAAAAACACCAAAAGTACTGGTTATAAGACTAACGAGTTCATTTGCACAAGGTGTCAAACACTGGATTCGTGATTCAGATCTGTTCTTAGCAAAACAGATTAGATTAAGTTAAATTTCTTTTTCTGATATTTCAAGTTCAACCGTATCTTTCTTTGTTTTCCCTTTTCTATTTGCATATCACGGGAAGAACAAAGTAATTGTACCAAAAGACATGCAACTCTCAGTGCAATTCAACATGGTTACGGTAGTTTTGTCTTACAGAAAAATTCTCTATTTGGAATAATCCTATAATCAACCGCACTTCCCTTTATGTTAAGTTTTTACCCAATTAAAATGTGGTTTTTCTGTATTTTGCGCATTTGTAGGTTGTGATACACTGTCCTCATTTACGTCAGTTTCTCACTATGCATTATATTCGCAAAATGTAGATTCATGCCAGTATTTATTCCTGGTTGAAATGTAATGTGATGGGGGTGCGGAGTGAGTCGTAGGTTTTGAGTTTCCAGCAGAGTGAGAATCCTCGTCGCCAATAAAACTCTGTTATGTTTTTCCCTGGCAGAGTTTCGAAACTCAGAGTACCTTGTACAAAATGCACTTTACTTTATTCGGAGAAGACAACGGCAAACAAGGCAGACAGTTCCGCTTACGGCTTTCGTACAGTAGTGTACAGCTGCAGAGCGCGTATCGAATAGAATGAGTTACTAGCAAAGGCGACGGTATTTAGCGACCGACCACGAGGTACAGAGCACGCAAAACAAATCAACGCGCGGCGTGGAATAAATCATTTGCCGGCAGAAACAATCAGCGCCGCGGCATTTGCGCCAAACGTGCACAAGGAAAGTTCGAAAAACACAACTCTAACAGTGAGCAACAACATTTGCACACTGGTATGTATGTGTTGTTGGTCAAACGCGTAGTCGCACTGTAATGACAATTGCTCATCCTTCACAAGCTTTGCACTTTGAGAGTAATGTTCAAACGAGAAAGTCCAATAAATATACCGGTAATCAGAAGCTATTTTTTTGTGCTCTTCGTATGTTGTTTTTATTTTTCTTGCAACTTTACTTCACCTGCAAAACGACCTTCGTTGTTCCATTCAACGCCAAGATTTTTCGTTCTTGATTCAGATAATTCGGACAGTACAGAGCACTTAAATTATTTCCAGCTTTTTATAGTTTTTATTGTGGTTCACCAAGTTTGTGACATGCCACCACGTCACAACAGCAATGGTACTCCGATCGGTTGTATTTGGCTCCACTTAACGTCACTCCGAGCATCGCTATAGAATTATAAACGCTATTACGGCATGAGTCCTTGAGCGCAGTGTGCTATCAGGCAGGTGACGAACAACACAAGTTTCCTGCAGCACAACCTGATGCCAGGTGACAAATTCCCCACTCAGGGGAGCATTTTACTTTGGACTAAATAAAGCTTGAACGCAGCTCGTGTAGGTCTACCACTTTTTAAGAATTTTCTGCAAACCACCAAATCAGGATTCAAGGTAGCTTCAGCCTTTAATAATGATAACAATAATAATTCTTTAGTGCAGCCTCTTGGTCCATATCGCAGGCACGTCGCACAACACAAGAGCACTAAATATGGTTAGCCGTAGTGCATTCACAGAATAGGTGTTTGCACACGACCAACACTGATAGGAGCAAAACACTTTAACAGCGACCCAACTGTGGCGTCGTTCACCCATCATATTACAGAGAAGGGGTAGTGGGACAGAAATACAGGCATTCTAACATCAAACTTTGAGGTAAACAGCTAACAGAGAAAAAAAGTAAAAGATAAGCCAGAGGAGGTGCACATTGGCGTGAAGAGGCATGCAAATTGTTCCGACCTAGTTTTCAAATCCTTTTCAACGCATTTATCATGAGAACGACAGCCAACAAATTTTCTTGAATTTTAAAGCGGGATTTAGCGATTAACGTTTTACTAATTATATGTCTTACTTTTCGTATGCTTGTTTCGCACACATTGACTGCAATACTGGAACAAGCATATAAAGAAATCCTACGGTGACATGAAGCACATGGAAGGTTTTCGTTGTTATGCAAAAACAATACTGATGGCACGCGTACACTAGTACAACACATCAGCAAATACATCAGTTGCTCACCGTCATACAGGAGCGTTAAATAATTGAGGAAAAACGAAGATTTGTAAAAAACATCAGACATTTCAAGAGATCGGATAAAAAAGTTATATAAAGATACACAGCATTGTATAAAGCGATACAGATTATTTCTCAATAAGGCATCAAAAGTCTTGATACGAAGGTTACTTTGGTGTGGACGAACACTTGCATTTCTGGGTATGTATGCACAATTCGGCAGGCATTGTTATATGCAGCGCGTAAGCGCTTTACACTAGCCTATGTGCATTTGCTCCACAATTGGCAAGCACACATTGGCATGCAGTAGGCACGAAATAAAGTGCTTTTAACTGCAGGTGAGCACTGATCGAATGTGCCTCAGAGCTTGTTTGCTGCACAGTATAGCGATTTTTTTATCGCCCTTCAGCTATGAATTTAACAATAACATTATGATCGACCTTTTGTAAACTTCAATTTTGGTTGATACATTTGCAGGGGACCGAAATCAGAGGTCAGATGTTCCATGTTGAAGAAAGGGATTGTTTGCTTTTCATGGGATCACCTAACCTGCAAAAACTAGACGAACTTAAATGCACTGGCATTTACATTTCTGACATACCTATTCATGACGCTACGCGAGACGTCATACTGGTGGGGGAGCAAGCAAAAGCGCAAGAAAGTTTGAAGAGGAGATTGGATAAATTGAGGTGAAATTTCTTTTCTCTTTCAGTCAAAAATAAGTGGTTATGTAATGTTGGGGGTGATAAATGAAGTTTCAGCTTATTGAACCTTAAATATTTTATTCTTTTCTGTAAAATACAGGATTTGAACATGTACTTTGAGATTTGGCACTCTCACTACCCCACTTTGCTAGCAACAGAGCTGATGCCATGTTGGGATGTAAAGGACGTTTTTGCTATGCCTTTTCAAATTTCGATTTTTGAACAAATTGATTGATGCCAAACTACATTTTTCATTAAGTACCGTTCATGGAGACATAACGGAAGAATTATTAAGCAAGAAACGTACAGATCATTAGACTTAACTCCGTTCAATTTTTTCAAAAACGCTCTAACACGCAAGTTAGAAAGAACATCATTTTTTCGGTTTATTAAAACAGGGCCGCAAATCTTGAAAGCAAGACAACGAAAAGCTCACATCTGGCATATAAGAGTATCACAGAGCAGCATAAAGAAATAAATCTGAATCTTTTACAGTGCTCTGTTCTTTTCTCGTTGGAATAGTTGCTCTCATTGCAAACTTTCACAAAACTTTAGCTAGTTTTTGTGTTCTGAAAGAGCCCAAAGATAACTTCATACTGTAGTTTTGCTCAGGAAAGCGCTGGGCAGATGTTCAGACACAGGCCTTTAAAATTGATTTTACGGTTTTACGACGTATAAAATCATTGCAACGGAATGACTCAAACCTTCGCGTTTTCCATTGTTACTTGGCAGGAAATCTCTCGAAGAAAACAACAGCGCGCTTGAACAAGAACGACGACTGAACGTCGAGCTCCTATATTCCATATTCCCAGCAGAAATTGCCGAAGACCTGTGGATGGGCAAGCAAGTTAAAGCGAAGCAGTTGAAGGTGATTGGATTTTCTCCAACATAACGTTATACCTTGTGTACCGCAAAGATTAAATAGAAAAGAGAACAAAAGATAAAATACAAAAGAGCACAGCACCATTTGCGCTTACAGATTTGCTTCTGCATTAAGTGTTTTGTGTTTTTACACACATTTACCAGTTGCCTGCCCTTTTCCAGGTCTTTATATAATGTTCGTCATGAACATTAAAAGTAATATTGTGTTTGTACCAAACAAGGAAGCATTTAATGAACTGATCCCAAAAGGACAAGAGCGTGGTGTAAGACGAATCAGTGCTGGCCACGAAGCAATATCTTCACATTCCATATGGTGCCAGTCACTGGCGGGATTCAAAAATTTCACATTGGCATCGGCAACTGCTTTCATGCATTTCCAAAATAAAACGTTGGAGGTAAACTTTTGCATAAGACAAAAAACAAACATTACTTTCATTGACACAACGGATCATCGATATATCCACCGCTGAGAGGATATTTTAAATATTGTTTGAAATATTGATTTCCGAAACTGTCATGATCCAATTGTTTCAAACCCTCCCTCGATGTCGAACGGCTTATTATGAAAACTGAAGCCACCCCTCATTTCTTTACTTGTAATTTAGCAACTACAACAAGAAACAATGTATAGATCGATTCACTACCAAATAGCAGAGCCCTCTCGTGATGCTGACATGGCTCATTGTTTGATCTTTTTTAACTTGTTCAGTAACTGTGGGCCTTCGAGCACAAACTTGTTCTTGGGTGACTAAAACCAAACTGTTCTCTAAATGCATGTAAAGTGGAATCCCGATAATTGACTTAGTTTTTTCTCGAATTATTGCAATCACCCGATCTCGTGCGGCTAGCGCAGTATTGCATGTTTTATATTATATACCGCATATTCCGCTGCTGTACATATTACTACATATATTGTATACCATAAAAATCCGCTGCTGTTTGAACCACCGGGGCATCTATGTCCGCCAATTAACGAATTTCGTTGAAACCATTCAAATAAATTCAAATTATTGAGTTGGCCCTAACTGACGAGTGGCAAAGAACCCATCAGTATTGATCCATCCGACTCTAAAGGCACAAGAGACCAACACCATATGTTCAGGTTTTTGAACCAGCGTCGCGGTTGGAAATATATTTTTATTTCATGACATTCATTTGCATCACACAAAATCACACACAAAATTTTATTCAATTTATGTATACTTGCACACAATCCGTTTGATAGAAATAACTCATAGCAAAAAGTAGTAATTCCCTTCATAGCAAATGCTGCTATTCTACATTCGCAGTGACATCTAACGATGGGTTCGCCGAAAGCCCCGCTGATTCAAACGTGCTTTTGCTGAACCCCCCTGACCACTCCACTGGTTCCATCTAAACCGCAGGGGTCTCCAGACGTTTTTATCTGAGGGCCACAAAAGCTAATAAACAACAGTTCAAAGGCCGGACATCTTACGCAATGTGATTTGTTTCGGGATATGTTATTCTACGGAATCAACAAGTTTTTCGAAAAATATATTTTTTCATTTTTAACAAAATGTCTTCGCAGACCGGATGAAACGGGCCGTAGTTTGGAGACCCCTGATCTAAGTTATTACTCTGAACTGAAAGAAAGAAAGAAGCCGTTTGAGCAGTTGCTCTGTTACAACCAGGTTTCAGCAAATTGGAACTCTGAGCGATTGAGATTCTCAGTGAGCAAATAATATATTTAAAAACTACGGTGCTTGTTGAATAAATGTAATTTAGAATTCAGATTTTAATTTACAGTCTTATCAACGCTTTGGAATTCAATATTTCCAGCAAAAACCTAAGTTGAGTAAAAGAATGATGTCAGTGTAAAGTAAACCCAAGCAGTTTTTGAATGCACAGTTAACAACACAATCAGTTTAAAAGTTACTGTATATGGTCGTTCGAGGTATGCTACAAATTTTGATTACAAAGAATAAGCGAACGCGTTTTCTCTACAAAATGTTGATGCAAAGTCGTGATTGTAGTTGCTGCAAAGTAGAATCGTTGCGCAGTTGCTATGAACAAATTCAAGTTAACAAAAATGTTTCACCCTCGTCGAAAATACCTTCTGGAAATTTCTCCTGTGTTGTTCCTTTGGCAAAGCAATTTGTTTGTCGTTACTGTCGCTGGTGGGCACAAGCAAGCAGCGGCTTGACATAAATGAAACACGTCACATTGTGACGTCGGCACAGTCGCACAGTGACTAGATCAATGAAGCCTTTTCCTGATTTGACGTGTTTTTCGGCTGATTTGTGCTGCGATGACTTTAACGCTCGACCACCGCGAGAAGTTTTACAGCTGAGTTAATAAACTACACTCCCCATAAAGCTGCGATGGTTGCTGATGACGTCAAACGCATGTCGAAGTTGTCACGGGCGTTGTCGAGGCGCGATCGGTGGCGGATCGGCTTCTGGCTCCGGTTCATGAGTCATGCAATATTGCTCCCATATAGAATATCGGCAGCTGGCAGTTTAAAGCCGGCTTTTGTGTAAGTTTGGGTCTGTCATAGTTTTAGCCTCATTGCAAGCTGCGCTGACGACGACAGCTTGGAAAAACGGAATGACGATCACTTTTATTGAATTGAAACTTTACTGCTCGTAATTTAATCACTCAGATGAAAGCGATGGCTGGGCCATTAGAGTTCGACAAAGGCCTCCTAAATAAGCCTCCTAAATACTGTGGAGAAAGCGCTCGAGACTAGAAGTAGGCTAGCCCTGAGTTGCACGTTGCAATTGCTTTTCATAAGCAAATCTCTTTAACTAGGTATGCCGTTTCAAAAAAATCTGCTTGCCAAAGGCTTGATACTCGTTAGTTGTTTACAAACATTTGGGAGTCTTTATTGCGTCAACGTACAAATCATTTCACTGTTGAGTTGATTCAATAGAGGCAAACTCGGGAGAAGAGTTGACATAACTTTGGAAATTACAGGACTCTTTTAGATTATGATTTTGATGAAAAAAGGTGTAATTCTATAATTTTGACGTTTGAAAGACGATGATTAAGTTAAAACGGCAAATGTTGTAAAAACTGGGATTTGGAAAGATGTTCTACGCTTTCCTTCCCACTCACTGCTTTTTTATCATTTTAAGTGCTAAATATATTTGGTTATTTTGGTTTTCTCTCTTTGTCGTAAGCTTGTTACTTTTGTACATCTTACCATATGACACTCCAGATGTTGTATCTGTTTTTCAGAAAATCACAATGCTTTTTTCTGATATCGTCGGCTTCACATCAATCTGTTCAACTTGCACACCAATGGAAGTCATAGCCATGCTCAGTAATCTTTACGTTCAGTTTGATCGTCAATGTGGGGTTTATGATGTTTACAAGGTTATTTCATTTCACTTTACTTGTCTCATGGAGGTGTTTGGGAAGAAAATATTGGACTGTGATCAACACATAGGCACAAAGTGCGACTGCTGATCATATTAGCAAGGCTGACAAATGTGCCTACATGTTACCCATCAGTCCCTTTGCAAAGATTGACCAGCTACCACACCCAAAGCATAAAAATTTTAACGAAAAACTGGAGGTTGCCCAAACGTATAAACGCCAAACCCATGCTCATGGATATGTGGCATAAAAAGTTATTTGTTCAATAATGCACAACGTATAACTGATTTCAGTGCTTTCATTTCTAGAACCATTGTTAACCATTCTAGAACCATTATGACAGTGTTCTAGAAAACCTTTCTTATACATGTACTTCACTCAGTTTTAATGCATTTTTAGTCACGAAACATGGTGTAGACAACAAAAAATAATTTTCTTATCAATTAATCCTACCACTTAAAAGCCCACTTCGTCCATGGCTAAAGAGATTGCTCAGAACCGCACCTTTGCAACTATAATAGAAATTGTGCAGCTGTTTGGCCAATTTACACATAACATTTGTTTCAATGTAGCTTGTTACAAGTAAACGCAAATCAATACATTTGCAACAGTTGAGATCTAAACCTTTATTGAGGTTTCAGTTCTCAAGGAACATTGAGGAGACGCTGCGATTTTTTAGTCTAGAATATTTCAACTGCAGGTCCTTGGAAAACACTTGACTTTCAATCCAATTAACTGTTGTCAACAAAAAATTTGACAAGAATCTGAATAAACTTACTAAATTATTTTTTGATGCCGCAATTACTTGAAAAAATGACTTTCGTATAGTCAACACCCAGGCTTTCTGGATATTTCACAAAAATCTTTATGTTTATGTCGTCAAATGTTCAGTGAAACAATGACAAAATAGTAAACCCTTAAAACACACTCCGTGCTATGTTTAAAAAACAAAAATGTTGTCCTGAACTGGGGTCGAATGAATTTGGCAAACCAGTTATAATGCAAATTAGTTTCACCATTAATTGTGTGTGGCCGTTGACTGGCAGCTCCACCAACACACTACTGCCATCACTTCCAACTTTGCTAAGCGAAACAGGCCTTTAGTTGCATTGCTGAAAGAAGGAGCTGAGTTCCTGGAGCTGCAAGAAGTAGCCATTGCACTTGCTGCCCTTTAACGTTGCATCAAGTTGTAAGTGTTCTAATTACTGCAATTCGTCTTTGCAGTCAAGCTTATTTTTGCATAACAGTTAAACCAAGCAAGCGATTGACAACTTTGTAAATGCAACAGCAGAGTTCATAATGCTTTTTTAACCAGGTGGAAACCATTGGTGACGCTTACTGCGTAGCTGGAGGCCTTCACAGTGAGGCAGACACCCACGCCCAGCAAATTGCCTGGATGGCCCTGTTCATGATGCAATGCGCGCGAACGGTTTGCAGTCCTGAAGGTCGACCGATTACGGTAAAAATGCTTGCGTAAACAGTTTCAGTAAAACGCGTTCGTTTGCTTAGAACCTTGAAAAACGCAGCCATGCCTGAACGACCTCAAAACCTTTAGTTGTGAAAGATAACAAAAGTTTATTCTAACGTAACGGTTCCTAAGACGTAATATTCAAATAGGGCAGTTTCTTTTCGTGAAAGAAATACACACTTGTGAAGCACCTTTTGCAGGCCTGCACAACTTACGGCCCGCGAGAACTTTCGCAATTGCAGAAAATGTCGCAACAGCCCGAATTCGGATATGTAATCAATTGCCGTTCCAGATTTTCTTTCAAACTACAACAACATGAAATAGATTTTGTGGCCTGCGGCCAATTTATGTTGGTCAGTTTCGCCCTTCGACCTTTCTGAGTTGTGCAAGCCTGATCTTTTGCGTGCAAACAACATAACATTTTCAATTAAGCATTGCTTGCAGTCCACTACTCAGATTTATAGTAAAGCAAACGAATGCCAGCATCGCTGCAGGACGTTCACTCCAGGTTGCCTTTTATTGGCAGATGCGGATCGGCATTCACACTGGTTCAGTCGTTGCAGGAGTGGTTGGCACGCGAATGCCTCGATATTGTTTGTTCGGTAATAATGTGTCGATCGCGAACAAGTTCGAGTCGCACAGCGATCCCGGACGGATATACGTCAGCCCCACCACTCACAAGTAAGGCGTTTTCACCGACTGTGTTTCAGAAGGATTTCGGACTATATTTTGTAGATTCGAAGCCTCGGCATCTTTTTCGACGGCGGCATGGCTGAAGTTTCGTAGTTAGAAACGCACATTGTAAGTATGCATGGGGGCCGGATTTCTGAAGGCTGTCCCAGCCCGGCCTGTCGTGATTCAGGTTCAGCACGGCGTTATTACAAAGCGTCCTTACTAGTACGACTAAGCTTGTTTCTCAGAGAATGCGCAATCTGAGATAAGCTTGGTCTCTATACACAGGCGTAGATATTAAATAAAGCGAAGTGGCGCAGGTATGTTACTAAAAAAGCACCACGAGTCATTCATGAGCTGTCATTTTCACAGCTTGGACCAGCAAAGCCAGTGGTGTTTTACCCCGACCGAGCTCAACAGTTGTAATTGCGCAGAGGGTCCCTTCAAAAAATTTGCAACAGCTTCACCCACCAACCAGCCATAGCANGAGACCCACTGTAGCCTGCTATGCATCTGGGAAGGCGAATGTGGACTGGCAGGCTGTGTTGATGAATGGATCTTACTGGGAGGAAGAGTGGGCATGCTGAGATTGTTAGACGGCTCCCTGTTTTTGATTCGGTTATATGGCACAAACTTAACTGCGCAGTCCCAGGAATTCGTGGAGATACTAGGCTGGAGTGATGCCCTGGGAAGGGTAAAATCTAATAAATCCATATGACGCTCAGGCGCGACGTCATGTAAACCACGGGAGCGTGAGGCACCACGAAGAGAAAGCGCCCTAAGAACAGCACTTACATGGCCGTATGGCAATCAAGTGGTAATACATTGATCTTGTCAAGTCAGCTCCATTACTTCTTGATGCCACTGATTGTAACTCTGCGTGCTACCTGTTCTATCGTCTTGAATTCAAACCGTCGAAGCAAGGGGCCGCAACACCCGCGATCCATTAGGCCAGGGTGACTTCAATGCACACACTGGAAACAACTGTGGGGTATGGAAGGATGTGATTGGTCAACGTGGTGATGTTAAGCAACATGACAACGGAAAATATTTTTCACTGTTACTGTGCTGCACCAACGCACCTTAAATTATCGTGAGAGCTTTCTCCCAACACACAGATTTATATCATGAACACCTTCTTTCAACAAACACATTTGTTCAATACACTTTCGTTCAACACAGAATTATACACAATGCAGAGATTCGTTTGGTCAACGGTTATTGGTTGATTTTCTATTTAAGCATTGCGACCAACCATTGTCGACCCATTCCTCCCGCAGGAGTAGGCGGATTTTCGACAAGGGAGATCAGGTCACCCTGCTGACATAGGACATCGAGGATAGCGTTTCAGCTAAGAAGGCTGGAGCTGTATTTGTCGATCTCACAGCAGCCTACGACACTGCATGACATCTCGGCTTCACTAGCAAGATGCTGCAACTGCTACCTGACAGACACATGGTCCGCATGATCATGGAGATGTTTGGCAATCGCAGCTTCACTCTTACCACCGGTAACGGCAAACGATCCAGAAACGACGCCTCAAAAACGAAGACCAACAGGTATCCGTCTCTGACCAGCAACTACCGTCTCCAGNAAGTATGCGTATGCTGACGACCCAACAATCACGCATGCTGATGGAGACTGGCAGGTAGTGGAAGNGATAGCGAGCAAAAATATGGCAACCGTAAATGAATACCTGCTGACTTGGAAGCTAAAGCTCAGCACTATAAAAACAGTGTCGGCACTCGGAAGTCTTCCACCTCAACAACAAGGAAGCTAAACGTGAGCTGAAAGTCAACTAGAACAACGAAATCCTGCCCTTTTTCTCCGAGCCTAAATACCTCGGAGCATGGGCGTCCGCAGCGGGTGAAAACGGGAATCCCCGCCCCCCCGCCTGGAAATTGGGACTAAGAAGGAAAAATTTCTGGAAAACGTGAAATCAGCAGTTTAATTCCTTTTAGTTGGGTTAATTCTTGCAGTGACAGTTTATTTGCCGATATGACATTCACACTGCACAAGAGTCAGTTTCACTGTTTTGGTAACATGCAGTTATGACCTTGCAGTTTACTAAATCCGCTTCTTTGACTGCAGAGGTAGTTTGCGAAACTCGCGAGCGAACTGTTCTACTGCTGGCCTTTGTTGCGTAACAATAACATAGCAGCAGATCTTCGAAGATGCACTTCAAGTCACAGTAGCAAGCGTTTTGCCACTTGTAACTATAGAATGCAGACATCCTGTCAGGTAATGCTGTGAGACAGTGACTTATAATAGCGGTAAGCCACGTAGGTTTATACCAATGGTGGGCGAACTGCGGGACGTCGACATATTTTGTTTGACTCTTCTAGATGAATAGCAATATTTCAAATTGATAGAGAGTTATTGCCTCATATTTACCGTTTGTTTCATTTATCAATGTGTTTACACAAGTTCGTGAAGTTAGTCACCAGCAGTGACTCTGCAAGAAAATTTTACATTTAGCAAATGTTTGTTTAAGTGCGCATGCAATTTAACAACCATGTAGACACACAACTAGTCAAACGTTTCAAAAGGGTTATGAGACATATATACGATATCAAATTTGGAATGTTGCAGGTGCGCAAGAATGAGATTTCACTGCAAAAATGCTCTGGTGGTTCTGCGCAGTTGCGCACCTTAAAGGAAACGTTGGTCACCAGGGAGTCTGCGCGATTTGATAGACCAGGGGTGGGGAACCTGCGGCCCGAGTGAACATTTGATATTACCCGCATTAGAATCTTCGTCACCTAATTTAGAGTACACAATCACGTCAAAACGAAACTCCATGACAAGCAGATGCTTGGATATTATGTCAAGAGAATCCTTTATCCCCAATAGTTAGATAAAGGTTGAATTTTTGGACTAAATAAATTGTTTTTGCGGCCCGCCAGCGATTATCAACTATTTTTGCGGCCCGTGACAGTACATAGGTTCCCGACCTCTGTGATAGACAGTGATCCTAAGTCGCAAGTTAGGCTACTTAAGTTCAAGAAGAAAATTAAAAATTTTTAAAGCCACAAAACGTCGAAAGGATTGCTTCGTTTTCCCACTGTCAGATTGAGAACGAATGTTTTTCGCGAAGAGGCAAATGCAGGCCACAAAGTGGAAGAATACTAAAATAAATTGTAAGACTACTGGAGGAGGTCCAAGCCAGATTTGAACATTGCCAAGAGTTAAAACCATGTTTTGCTTTCCTTGTAAATTCATTCAGTGTTAATGTATCGGTGATGGCTGTTCAATTCCCTAACCGTTTGTTACAAACTTCTCTGCTGTAGAAATAAAACTGACCAAAACGCAAGAATATCTGGCTCAAAATAACTTTAGTCAATGCCACTCTGGCGACAGGTTCCAGATAGTAAATACCCAAAATTTAATATACCAGTGTATAACTCATTTATGTGTATAGCACAACATATTGCTGTGATTTTTTTCCCTTTAATGAAGTTCGTAAAATCAAACCATGGTGAAACCCTGAAAAATGAACACTTGGGAGAATTAATTGGCACAGCTATAACAACGTACTGTCCAGAATTTCGGGGACTAGAAAATCAAACAAAAACGTAATACTGACAATTACCGTACATCAATTAATGCAAAACTTGCATTCTTTACAATATTTGTATTGACACTGCAAAATGGCTTTGCGGCACACTGTTTTTTTTCTGGTTTTCTGCAAATGACTTGAAAAAGTTTGTCCACCCCTGGTTTTTAATATGTGTAAAGAAACATGAGTGAAAAAGAAGCATTGCTGTCAACAAAACGCATTTTTTGCAACCAATGCTCCCTCTAAAGGTGAACAAATGCGCAGTAGTCTACCGCCAGACCATTTGTGTAGTGAAATCTCATCTCGCGCACTTGCAAAATTCCAAAGCATTGGAGAAGCATGAAAACAAGGAGAAGCTATTTGAAGTAAATGTGTTGTTTGTTCGTATTTTCATAAGATTATACACGTATTCTAAAAATTCACAAAATTTATAATTCATTTCGAACTCTGCTAACTCAGTCTTAAAAAATCCATGCTCACTTAAACAAAGAAATGCTCACTGTAAAGTTTTCTTACAAGTAGGCAACTGTTGCCGTAACATTGAACATTTTCTTTTTTCTATACCTCCATTTGCGTTGCATCGTCACCAACCTGAAAAAGATAAGCAAAATGTTGATTTTGCACCCCCCTGAAAAAAATTCTGCGGACGCCCATGCCTCGGGGTAGCGTTGCACAGTTCGCCCACGTATAACCGACACCTCGCGTCACTTCGCAAGAAGCTGACATTTCGCGTCACGCTCTTGAGTCGGCTTGCTGGCTCCGGTTGGAGTGCTGGAGCAACAATGTTGCGAACAGCCACCTTAGCCCTGGTGCATTCAATAACAGAGTACTGCGCGCCTGTCTGGTGCCGCAGTGCTCATACCCGCCTCATTGACCCCGCCATCAACGACGCCTTGCGAATTTTGACTGGATGCCTGCGTCCTGCGCCAGCGGACAACCTTCCCATCCTCGCAGGCATCCAAACCTGCTGAACTTCGTCGCAATGGAGCCACACTGTCTCGAGCACCCATGCCGTGTAACCTGGGCACCTGCTCCACTCAGTGCTCACCTGTTCTCGTTCTCAGGGTGCCATTGCACGACGTCTCAAACAAATCGAGACACCCGTTTGTACCCGCCGCACAACAACTCATCAATTCATCTGACAGCAACAATAACATACGTGCGGCGCCCTGGACGAATCACCAGTGGAAAACGGAGTGGTTGGACAACATTACGAGACTCCGCACTTTCATCTCCGACACCGGCATCCACCCTCCCGGAATGACCCTTCCAAGCAAAGCGTGGTTCCGGCTTAACCGCCTCCACACCGGTGTCGGACATTTCCGCTCCTGCTTGCACAAATGCGGTATGGCCCCTCTGCGGCTTGTGGGTGTGGCGCAGAAGAGCAAACCGTCGACCATGTTGTCCTCCAATGCCTAAGCCACCGACCTCCTCATGGACTGCACGGCCTGACGGCTCTGGATGATGAGACATTCGAATGACTGCTCAACACCTGCCCCGAGATCTGGTACGGCCAAGCAGTGGATTGAAGAGCTGGCTCAAACGACGAAGAAGAAGGTTGATTTCTGCATTGTTTCAGCTGACTTTTTCCAATCATTGTTGGACATTCGTAAAAAAAGCGATGTGGGACTGTCGACCGATCACCACCTGGTTGCTTGAAATTTAAATCTAAAAAAAACAACCAGGCTTACAAGAACGTGCAGGTCTAGGAAGTCTTACCGAAATTACTGGCTACAGCCATGGTATACAATGTCATAAGAAAGAACTTTGCGGAAAGAGTATGGTCCTTGTTTCGAGAGCTCCAGGAATGCACAGCAGGCGCAGAACAGAAATGGAGGTTGTTGAAAACCAGTTATAATTCTTCATCTTTTAAGGAGTTCTTTTAATCCACTGGTATGGCCGCACTACAATTCGGGAAATGGACAGAAACGACTTGAACAAAATCGAACCTCTGTATTTGCGATACGCTGAGACGCGAAAGTGGAAGACCAAGCTGTGAAAAAGTCCAAAATGTCATCTTGGGACATTTCGGACATAAAATATGGCACTGGCAAGCCAACAAAATGTTCTGGCAAACCATCCAGCATCTCCGCTGCAAAAGATCTAACATTGCTAGATCCATCAAAACGAAGCGTGTCTTTGTCAGCAATGAGGGGTCAAAGTTGACTGATGGAGATAGTATTTCAAAGATCCTTTGAACCAACCATTTTCATACCATCAGGCACACAGGATGAGGAAATTGTAAACGCTACGAATGAAGTCTTCACAGTGATCAAAAACACTGAAGACTGGGAAGACAGCAGATTGCCATGTAATTTGACATGAAATCTTTGAAGGCCTCAATAGAGGAGTTCATTGGCTTACTCGTATGTGTCAATTAACCGGGCGTTTCGGAAGGCATCAAAAGATTGGCAAACTGAAGTGATCAACCCCATAAAAAAGAAGAGAGACAAGAGGGAATGCATTAACTACCGGGATATCTCTCTGCTTAGCTTTGCTGGAAATGTGCATGCCAAGCGCCTTGAGAATTAATGCTGCTAGATGCTTGAACCAAATGCTACCCAGCGTCCTAGTGCAGTTTCGTCCAGACCGCAGCACTACAGACCAAATTGTAACTATGCAACAGTGATTCTCAGCGTGATCCACGTCAGGTGGAACACCGGTGGTCCACAGACAATTCCATAAATCCTTGATATAACGTTACTAAAAATTGTAACCTGAACTGTACAATAAATTAGGCAATACCACCTGTGTGCAATGCAGTTTCGACTAGTTCATGAGGTGTCAGCATCAGAAAGTGATCCATCAGATCTGTTAAATAAAAATAAGGTCCATAGGCAAAAACGGCTGTGAACCACTGCTCTACAATAAATTTTGAAAAATCTTTGGAGTATGCCAAAGACGTTTACACGTGCTTTGTCCACCTCTAAAAAGCATATGACTGAATTCCTCAACAACTGCTCTCGGCCGCCTGCTGCTTGCCAATTCTTATTCATAAGGTTGTGTCCGTCTCGGTGGTGTTAAATCACAACCATTCACCGTAGGAGTTGCACTCAGAAACGTTATGTAATTTGATCCTCCTCCTCAGTGTCTATACGAAAAACAGTCAAGTTGTCGAGGATGTCACTGTTGGAATGTGCAGGATCAAACGTTGATTTCTGCAGACGGTTTGGTGCTGCTAGCATCTTCTGAACAAGGCCTTCCACATGCATTGATCGGTTTTCAGCTGCGTGCAATCAAGCCGGAATAAAAATCAACACCAGTCAGTCTACGCTGCAAACAAACGGCAATACACTGCAGCAGGTCGAGAAGTCCAAGTTCGTATTCACGAGTGACGGAAGGCAGAACAAGGAGATTGACAAACGGGTTAGTACACAAAACACAGCATAAGGCCAACTTCATCGTTCCGTGGTCACGAATAAGGAGCTTTCAAACACCTCAGATCTTTCAAACACCATTTGTTGAATAACCCAAGCAATTTCGTGATAAATGGCTTTGAGTTTCAAATATTTGCATTAGTGCAAATTCACAGCTGACTCACTTGTTCCAACTGTGTTAGCAATCGGTAAACACTTGCAAAAGTTGTGCACTAATTGCATCGATAGTGAATGANTATACCCCAATAACTTTCTGACCTCGTTGTGGAAATGATGTTAAACGCTGACCGCATTTTATNTGCGGTAAATGCTTCGCCAATTTTCGAAAAGTAAAAAAGCATGTGANTTTTACACACGTCATAAGAAATCCAGATAATTAGCTGACACGTACACAAAAACAAGATTTCTTACCTCNTAATAATAACTAGTGGAAATCAGGAGCAACGTGATCGAGTGTTTATGGTGGTATANTGCAATACATTCAGAACAGTTCATCCTCTCAAGTACTTACGCTTGGCCATCTCCATAAATTTTATATAAATTTATTTTGTGGGAGTCTATTAGACTCCTTCTAATACACTCATTTTTGACCAAAAATACCCAACTAAGCAGTGAAGTAGCTGGCCACTGGGCCTGTCACGTTATAGCTTGTGTGGCTTAATTTCAGATCCTAGTGGGCACTTCAGCTTGTTTCATCGCTGAGGAAAGAACTCGTTGCATCACAAGCAAAGCACTTGCTGGATCACAAGCAAAGCACTTGTTGCATCACAAGCAAGGCACTTGTTACATCACAAGCAAAGCACTTGTTGCACCATCGGCATTGCAGCTATTCAATTAAATGCAAATCCTTCTTAAGAGCTGGGAAAGCCACTGTCGTGGCTTTGAGGCAATTTCGTGCATAACTCGCCGACCGATCGCTCTAGATCAGTGATTCTTAACGTTTTTCTTATCCTTTTTGTCACGCAAAAGTTACCAGATTTACCCACAATACACTCAATCGTGCTCATTTATTGAAAATGCGAAATTAACAACCTCTTACAGTTTAGAATGATTTAGAAAAATTTACATTGGCTGTAATTTACGGTTCAATAAATGTACCCACTTGAAAGATAAAATTTACCCCCAGGTGAAGAACCACTGCTCTAGAGAGCAAGAAAGACATCATAAGGTGCGTATTTCATGTGCTATCTGGTTTAGGAAATTGGTGCCTTTACATTTGAAATTTCGGGTTGCAGTGTGACGTGACCAGGATGCTCTGTGACGTCATTGTAACCTATGCAAAACTTCAAATGTCCATTTACCCTTTTTTTAACTAAGTATACATGAAAATTCACATCTTACGTTGTCTTCATTGACTCTCTAGCTCAATCAGTCGACACGTTATTGCTGAAAAATGCCTCAAAAGCCATTGCAGTGGCTTGATCGCGGTACATGAAGTGCAAGCAACATAAAAATGCACACGAAAAGCAAACGCTAGAGTCTTACTGCAGCGCTTCAATTTCATTATGCCCTTTATTCGACATGAAACATCTGATGCTGCTATTGCATGATTTACAGTAAATGCGAGGTGTGTGGGTTTTGTATGGGTAGGGTTCAGGGTGAAGTAACAACTCGGCCCAAACCCCGGCTAGAGCTTCCGCGGCGTCCTCCAAATACATAATTTCGTTAAAGGCTTGCGAAGTGTGCAAAGCTTTGTATTTTTTCAAAGCTCTTTTATTTCCAGGATTTTATATTGTATTTGACAATCTCATTTTCAACTTTTGAAAAAATATGTCACGGAAAACGAAGACGTCGTTGTGATTTTAGGAGTCAATCGTGTCGCAGTGGCTCAGGCAGAGGTGCAGTCAACAGAAATGCAAAAAAGCGGCTTTCTGTGGGATTTTTTTTATTTTCCTTAATAAGGCTTTTCTACTACAAAAATGCAATTAGGGTTGAAAATCATACCGTTTCACGTGCGTAAAATAACCTTTTTTTCACGCCCTTACCATTA
>JGI24158J21664_10001307_pt1 | contig 27633 bp, 15 predicted proteins | sample Ectturendosymbi3_FD_21664 | JGI IMG/M metagenome (IMG submission 21664) | reverse complement strand
GCACCCCTGATTTATAGCATTCTATTCTCTGCATCTCTGCATTCATTACATTCTGTGATTGTGCTCGTATCAGTCTGACAAGTTTGCCATTGTTGTATTTCTTCAAAACATATGACGACTGCCGTAGTATCAGATGAAATGTAATGCAGCTTTGCCATAATCGTTTTACTTAACATAACCCTGATTTTTATTTTATTTGATTCCAGATTGGGGTTGGGCTTACATCATGTGATTTGAGCTATCCTATTGAGCAAATAAATGGAAAAACACTGATTTGTTCTACTGCTTGCTTCAGGCAAAAAGAGGTCTTTGTGTAATACAAGGTTTTCGGAACCGCTTAATTTGTGATATTAAATGATGAAAAATATACACAAATTTTACACAAAATGTCATTGCAGGTTGGGCAAGCAATACCACGATAAAAGTAGCGGATCAGGACTGATCCGGAATCAAATTCCAAATTTAAAGACTGGAATTAATTTCATATTACCGTCCGCTCAACTCTACTGTGCACGTACTGTATGCCTTTTGGCTCGATATCATCCTACACACTTGTTTTAAAAGTTACACAATATAAGGGCTTTTAATGCAACTCTGTGTAAGTGTGGCACTGCGCCAGATACAGTTGCCCACTTATTAAAACGTCTCTTGCTTCTATGGAAATGTTCCGCAGCGGACTTTTGCACATATAACGACGTGGCCCGCGAGTGCGTAGATTTTTGGAAAGATACTGTGTGACAAGGCACGCTCATCATTATCATGTATGCCTGCCTAAACTGCAACGTATACAAAGATATTGACGTTGTGATTCGCACGTTTCATCTGAGAGTGGTACTTACCACATGAAAATGAGGAAGAGAAGTTATCGAGTAATTATTCCATGCTTTGACAACATAAACCCTTTCCACAAACCGAAAAAGTGAACAAAGCATAGGGCAATTAGAAAACTAATTATAGTCAGCTGGTTGATAACACTGGTAACCTTTACATTAAGTAGTTACGAAATAGGTTTTCAATTCTAAGCGCAAACACTTCTGATCCAATTTACAGAGGTTTGAAAAATATAAAGTAAGTTGTNGGCTCTATTTTGCATTCAGCTACTGGAAATTCATGCGCAAAAGTATTGGAGAAGCNTTATTTGTCTTTACAAACAAAAACTTCTTTTTACCTATTGTTCTCCAATTCTGAGGTCAAGAAAATGTATGTTGAGTCCTAACATTCAAACGACTGAAGTCATGGTTGAAAAAAACAGACCCGCATACTTCAGTCTTTCAAGCTTGCTCATGGAGCGTAATTGCCAGATGTTCATGAGACGAACAAGAACTCATTAAAATCGTCAAAACATAGCTCGATATTCTTTAACATTTAAACAGAGAAGCATGGGCTTCGGAAGAGGGAAAGGGGGGCCCCTGGATTTTGAAGGGCCCCCCTGGATTTTTAAATTTGACATTTTCCTATGAAATTTTTAGCAAAAAAGGTTGTTTTTTTAGCTTCGATTAGGTAAAATGAAATTTAACTAATTTTGACCGCCGCTGGAACATCCTTCCGACGCCCATGCTAAGAAGCATTTAAACAGTTCGTTTCGTAATTGTTTTGTTGAAGTGCTGCTGCAAGCGATAAATTTCCAAGCCTCTCCGTCTCTACAGGGCATAGTGCGGCCGGAGTTCGAAGTAGTCGCTAACAAGAAAAAGTTCAATCCCGTTACGGGTCAATTCGAACCATACCTGTCAACAGGGAAGCGTGCAAGACGTCTGGCTCTGTCGTGCTCTACGTTCCTGTTCATGGTAACAGGATGTTTCTGGAACTTGTTATAAATCAGCGCGCTTGGATGGTTGAATTGGTTTTCATGCATGAATAAAGCATGCTTTGACAGATTGGGGTAAGAGAAGCCAACTAAAATTCATCCAACATTATATGTCGGGTACTGCAAGAGTGAGACTGGCCTGAAACGCAGACTCGTAAATGTAATGTTTGTCAAAATATACCAGTTTGTTCAAAGTTTAACTACATCGGTTTCTTATTTTGCCTTTTATGCAATCCATAAAAAAGTGCATCCAACCCCGATGGAAAATGTTTGATACAACTAACGTGAGATAATTAATTGTGGTGATCTGGCAGGGAGACAAACACAAATATCTAGAATTTTTTGCAAATGTTTAATGCACTGTTTTATTTTTAAATCAAGAAATAATTTAGGATTGGCAACGCTGTGAATCAATTGTGTCATTACGTTACCTTCTAGTTTGTGCTGCAGTTTAAGTAGAAGTAAAGTATTGTATCTTAAACTAACACTATCTATGGAAAGGAATCCTTTCACAGCTAATAATAAAGTACGTGCATTTTACCTTCCTAGTAGCATCATCTGCTCTTATTCCAATAGAATCATTGGAGTGACTACAGAATTCAACGTCTTTCATCATATGTTTTTTTCATCGTCCAAGCTCTAAAATCATTAAAGTAAATATTTTAATAGCGTCAGAGTGGCGCAATCGGCCATCAGTTTTGAACTATCATCATACGTCGGGCTTGCCAAGGACATTTTACTTGTAATATTTTTTTCCGGTGTAAGCATTCATGACAATTTTTTACTTAAAAGATTTTTGCGTTGTCGTTGAAAACCTCAGTTGCTGTTTTCTGAACAAACAAAGTCACTATTTCAAACACGCATCTGCTTTCATAAATAAAAGTGTTTGATAACATCTGGTAATTCCGTCATATTTGACACCTCCAGTCCGTGTCAAGATGGAACTACTTTTAAGTATCATATGTCTTTTTTCCACGGCGTTACAAAATATTGATTTTGTATCTCCAGCTTCTCCTGGTGATTGCCGCACTCTTCGGCGTAATTGCCTACAGGACAATTTTGACTCAACTCGCCTATTTGGGAACACCTGACGGATTCTTCCGACAACACTCTCGAACACTTATTTCCACCTCAGCTTCTTTGATCAACTTCATCATTATTGCTATCATGGACGTAGTAAGGGGAAAAAAGTTTGACGTAACACTGTTTAGTTTGCTACCAAAGACAAATACTAATACTAAGTGAGTGTACTCAGTGAGTAATGAAAGGGAAAGGGACACCACATCCGACTGTAACCTGGTCGAAGAAGACCGGTCAAATCTATAAGCGATATAATTTTGTAGAAGATAACACTTTTCACTCTTAAATTGATGGTGGTGAAAGTTTATCAATCATAACAGGATCAGTTTTCTAAAAATACGGTTTGTTTTTTAGCCTGTTGGCAGGTTTACCGAAGTATGTGTTGTTGGACTCCAAAACAGGTTTTGCAGACCTGCAATGACTGACATGAAGAATGCTCGGATAAGAGTCATGTAAAGTAGAGATGGCACGGGTTGCTAACAGTCCAGTCTTCTGGCAGTCCGCTATAGGTTTTGAAATAGTCCGCTAACAATTTTTTTAGCGGTGACGTCATTCCGGGCCGCTGCGGTCTGCTCGCGAATTAGGTGAAAATTTTTGTTTTTGCAAAGTTTCAAAGTCTAACAAGGAAATGTTTTGCTGCTGTTCTCTCCATTTCACCGTTCTGCTAATGTTCTGTTTCACTTGTTTCCACGCAAACCAGTGAACCATGTTATGAATCAATCGAAGCAACAAACACTTTCATTTATAGTCTGGCGCTGTCGCCGAGGTTTAGACAGAACTGTCACCAGAAAGTTTTCAATGGGGGGGCTTTGCCTTTGTGCTGAGTGGCTTGACATTCTAAAAATGGACAAAAACTCCACTAATTTATAGTGTTTCATGTTTCACATTTGGGGGGGTTTGGAGCTTTTTTGGGGGTACTAAGCCCGCCCAAGCTCCCACGTGGCAACGGGACTGTGGGTTTAAGTTTAGGACAGGTGTTATCAAACTTTCTCTGGCCATGTACCCTTCAGCATTTCGATAGATGAGCATGTACCCCTAAAATTTCTTATGACAAAAAGGCTGTAGAAAATAACAAGAATGTACTTACCAACAAGCATATAATGATTTTGACAATAATATTCACTGATGTATGTATAAATATTTCGAAATGAATAATATGTAAACATATTTTTCCTTCCATTGCCAACCTCAAATGTACCCCTTCAGATAGGCAAATGCACCCCTACTAGCATAAGGGTACATGTACCCCAGTTTGGGAACCCCTAGTTTAGGATTAGGTGTTAGGTTAGGGTTAAGTTTTAGGTTCATTATGTTACTAGCAAGTGTAGTGCAGCCTAGCACACACTTGTGTGTTAGTGTCACGTTACAGGCGGCGGACGAATAAGTTTTCAAAAGTGCTCTGGCGGACCTATAGCCATTAAGACTACATGGTTTTATTGTCCAAAAGACAACGAACTGAAAACTTAAGTGTTGTGGCTTTGCTTTTGAGTTTACGATATATTGCNGGCCACGGGCCGGTCCGGGCCAGAAAATAAGTCGTGGTTNACCATAGACGGGTCGGGCGGTTTATTATTAGNTCCGGGCGGGCCGGGCTGCAAAAGTGCTGGCCCGTGCCATCTCTAATGTAAAGACTCAGAGAACTGCGTTACACGCAAGACTGCTTGCAACGGTGTCCGTTCAAAACAGACCACTCATAACAGAGCACTCACAACAGACCACGTTGATAACAGACCTGTTCACAATAGACCCGTTCATAACACACCACATTCATAACAGACCCGTTAGGAAGGTTGTCTGTTATGAATGGGTCTGTTTTGAACGTGGTCTATTATGAACGGGTCTGTTACGAATGTGGTCTGTTATGAAGAGGTATGTTTTGAAAGAGAACCGCTTGCATCGTCTAAATAATCACCATGGGCATTTCTTAATTGCGATGTTAATGTGTCCGCCAAATTAAATCGCTGTAACTTCAGACGTTCGACAGCCTCATTAAATATTAGTCTAGTTGAATACTCCACCTTCAATACGTAGGGGAAGACGATCTTTTCCTCTGCTGGTATTTATGGAGAAAAAGTTGCAAACTCACTTTTAAACTGGGTGGCAAAACGCCAATGAGGTTGAAAACTCATGTCAACAGAAACAAGGGTAGTAATAATCAGCAACCGTAAAATTGCGTTCGTAGATCAGTTTGTTTGTGGATTTTTTCGCAACCTTCAGCCTGTTGAAGCTCAATTTTGTTACAGTGATTGCATGAAAGCACACCGTACCATACGCCATTGCTTTACGGTTTGACAAAAATATGACTCTTATAGTACTGTATGTAACAATTGCATTTCTAAGAAAGTATTAAATGTGTTGCGGAAAAACAATGTACTTACTGCTTTTTTCAGATTTATCAAAAGCTGGCTCTCAGACTCACTAATTTAGGTGAGTTATACACAAAATTTTATTTTCACATTTCACTGTGGTCATTGTATTGTTGTTAAAACCTGTTCATGAAAGAGTTTCACTTAAGACTCGATTTAAATATTTTTGACTCCATTTAGCCCTCCTTTGACTGGACACGTCTTGATAGACGGACCGCAGCTTGGTACTTGCTTTTGCTAAAAGAACAAGAAATAGACATTTCTACTCTAGTCAATGTTTTTATTCTTAAGCGAAAAAGTAACATAGTTTCAATTTAATTTTATATTTTTTTAAGTACAATTTCTGAAAAGTGATGCAGTTTTAATACAAACTTGTTATGAATTACCCACTGCAGCATCACTGCAGCAAACAGCGGTGCTGAGTATCAAAGTACAGCGTTAGTGCCATCTATGCATGTGTTCTTTGTTAGCGCAACATAGCTACGCTTGTATTCTTTCATCAATGAGTGTGTTTCTTATTACCGCCAAGTGTGCGTGAGTTGTACTTCATTGTTTGTGGGTATGGAGACATTAAACATCGACATTAAACGAATTTTTATGATATTGAGGATTTTTGACAATACGTCTGGTGAATCTCGTCGTCCTGGTTCATTCCGAACAGCTGTGAAGAATGTTTGGTGCTATCCTGATTTTTCAGCAAAGTTTTTTACTGCGATCGTTTGTCTAATACTATTTGTACTGGTCATTTTTAGTCTACCATAACTGTTTTAAATAAATTTCCACTTTTTAAGGTGGTTTTTCGTTGACGTACTAAAACTGTTTGTGAGCTGAAAACAGATGCAGCACTGCAACACTCTCAGCCTCAGTTTAGGTGACATTTTCCAAGCCTTGGTCTGATTTCAGCTAAAACGCAGCTCGTGACCACACGCCGCAATTTTGTACTGCCTTCATGTTCGTGTCTAATAGCAAGAGATCAGAGTGCTTTCTATTCATACGTACATTTCAGAGGCACCTCGAACCCAAGACGAGTTCGAAGATTCGTACACCTTGAAAATGTTCCTTTTCCAAGCGGTTAATTACTACTCCTCGACGTGTTACGCTGCCTTTTTCCGAGGTCGTATTATTGGAACACCGAGGTCTTATTATAGGCTGGGAGGATTTCGGAATGAAGAAGTAGGAGCAACTGAGCGTTTTACCTCTTTGTGTTATATAGAACCCATCCAGTTTTTATGCGCATAAACAAATAGTTCTCAGTGCTTGACAGCCTGTTTGAAACGTACTGAATAAAACAAGTTTTCAGTGTTTTTCTTGTTTGTAAAAAAAACATTTCAAACACAAGAGGACGGAATTGCAATACGACCAATGAAGTTTTATCCACAAGCGGTAGTGCTTGTATCACGTGTCTTGCTGTTGGGAAGTCATAACGCATAATAAAAAGATTAAATGAATCCTTGGTAGAAGTTTTGTTCTAAACGCTTAGCTACTTTTTGTTGGACATGATCGTGCCAGATTATTAATGGCGTTTCTACTGACCGTCACGTGGTCGTTATTTTTCACACTGGCACTGATTTTCATCCACAGTGCGATCCTGCGGGATGTTTCATCGAGGTTTTCATTAATCTTGCGATTGTGATGATACTCAAGCAAGCGTTGAACAATGCAAAGGAAATCATTTTTCCGTAAGTAATTGATACAGTTCGCTCGCTTTTCAAAAAAGCAATGAACTGCACAGAGTCTTCCGTCCGTAAAAAACGTGTTTAATTATAGTAGTCACAGAAGCGTGGCAGAACTATCAAATCATATCTAAATGATCTGTTTTTTCCACAAACCATTCTCTAATTTTGGCCATTTTCCTTGCTTAGTTTGCTTAACTTCCATCACTTACTACAGTAACTCAGTTTATTTCACTGTCAAATCCTGCATTTTGTCAAAGTACGCAAGTTGATAAAACCATCTTGAACTTTTGCTATTTTTTCTGTCTTCAGTGTAGAAAATTTGAAGGTTTCACATACCAGAATACATCTTGGGAGACTTTTTAAGCCACATACATCCGCTTATTCGAAGTGTGCAACAAAAGTAGTGGTTTTAAAATGTCGCAACGTACCTGTACAGTAAGCATTGCTATGGGTGCAGACCTATGCTATTTTAACATTAAAATTTTTAAACAGTTCTTTCGTTGAAAATCTCCGATTGCAAACACCATTTTGATTTTTGTGTTTCGAAAGGTTGATACTCAACGCATGGAAAGCAAGAAAAGCAGGGAAAGTGAACAATGCTGCAATTGAAGACGATAAAGGTGCAGTTTGATTCAAACTATTCACTGCCGAGAAACACGTTTATTTCAATATCCTAAAACATGTTTTAAATATTGCCTTAACTCATGAAGGGCAATAGCAAACCATGCATTTATTAAAAGCCAAAAGGTCACTTCATGCCTGATTTTCTGTTTCCAGGCCTCGGATAGCTTGCACTCCAAGGCCAATGTGGCATAAGGTCATGCAGAAAAGATAAAACACTTCAGCGCTTCTAGAAAAAGCACATGCATTTGAAAACTTTTTTATTTATGCTGATTTTGTGTTGTGTGAAAACGAACAAAACGTAGATAATAATGTCTCTTACATTTTTATGTGAAAGCTGTGTGTCAGTATAATGTAGGTGAATAAGTGCGTGAAAAAACGTTACAAGATGATGCTGTGAGGCAAAACCTTTTCGCTGTTCAAGTGTAACACCAACTTTATTTTGTTTAACTGCGCTACAACTCAATCAGTACTTAGTGATATTTGTAGGTGTTGGAGTTGAGGCAAGCAGCAACCAACAATCCGAGAAGTTTATCGAAGAAGCAACTATTCGCGATTTCACGTTAGAACCTTTCGGAGAGCTGGGCCTGTTTTCGGAGTACCTAGAAATGGGTAAATGCTTAAAATCTTTGATTCAATCTGTTGCAGACCTGTGTTTGATTAAGAAAAGCTCGTTGCTGTGTTAATCGCATAAAACTGTAATAACGTGGTTCTTTATCCAACAATTGATGTAACACAGAGAATTGTTCTTTTAAATCAGACTTTTATAACGCTGCAAAAAAGCGACAAATATTAAAGTGGTTTCCAGCATGTTTCAACGTTGATGTTAAGCCTTTATTCGCAGCTTTTTAGAACTTTTAACTGATCGATTGTTTAATGTTTTACACCTCAAGACACATTTGAATTACTTTATAGCACACATTTCCTATCATCAAAATTACTTACAAATACCCATTATATTTTTGGCGAAACACTTAAATTAAAAATTGTGGTAATTACTTCTATATGTGCACTTCTTTTCACGATCGAAGCAAGAAAAAACATCCTGTTTCAAATCAAACTTGTAATAACTTTTTCGAAAAAGATTTTAATAATACTAGGTTTCAGCTTGTATTATTTTTATGAGAAAATATAATACAAACCTATTTTGATATGCGTGTATACTAACTTTCTTCTTCATTTATAGACAGCTGACAAGCACATTTAACTGCTAACTTAGCAGTGCTAAGTACACATTATTGTGCACAAGTAATCAAAGGAACGCAGGTGACGAAACGTTGAAACTGAGCCAAATAACCAGCGCTAAGTGTTTACACCAGTCCTTAAAAATTTGTTTTCTTATGTGACCCAGATGGCTTGAAAAATCGTAGTTTTATGCTATTCACAAATGACAATAAGCAAAAATCTATATCGAAAACGTTGGCATTATTTTTTGGCTGATAACTGTTTTGCTTTCGAAACGCAAAATGTTAGATTGTCCAACCGTTCCAAAGACTTGGAGGCCGCAACTGTGGCCCTGTGTTCCACTACAACCAGAAAGTTCCAAATAGTGCCCGTCTGGGGACTGACTATTGTAAATAGATTTTCAACAATAACTTGGAACCGCACTTGGAAATCTCTCCACAAGCCACTAGCGAGCCTTGCCGCCATTTTTGGGAAGCACTGGTTTAGTCACTGGCTCTATAGTTCCAAGGTAAACTGTGCTTGGTGGCTCTATAGTTCCAAGGTAACTGTGCATACTTACACCTTGCTGACGCTGATATCACAATCGTAACCCGGTGTCAAGCGAAATTTCTGACTTGCTAAATTTCTGTCTTCACACCATGTCCGTATGCATAGACTGATATTCTATATAGCAAATACGCTGATAAAACTGATTATTAGGGGTTAGGAATTCGAATTTAGGTAAGTGTGCTCGGTTACGGTTTTGGTTAGGGTGAGAAAAAGAAAAACGATTGAGTTCAACGACTAAGTACGAAAATTTTCAATGGTTAAAGTTTTTCCCGCGCTATAGCTTGTTGTGCGTGCCTGACATCTAACCAAAATGTTTTAATTTACACAACACACATCAAAAAAGTAATTGCCAGACTTTATTTCTTTATTCTGAGCAGCAAAATAACTGAAAAAACAACAGCAGGTCAGAAATTTCGCAGAGGTCAGAAATTTCGCTTGACACGGTAATACTGTACTGAAAGATACGTAACGTCAAACTATTGATACAAGACCGTTGCTGAAGTTTCAAAATACGAAGCCTAAGTCCTGATGCAGTACGCGTAACATATGAGATACTTCATAAACACGGGCGGATCAAGACTTGGCGTTTGGAGGGCTGCCAAAAGGCATGCGCTAAAATGCATTACCAATTTTAACGTTAACATTGTTAACACTGTCGTAGTATGCGTAGTATATACGAATACTTAAACATTTGAAAGGTTTCAAAAGTTTTGCAAGCTATAGATTACTCAGTTTCAACGCTAATAATTTTTCTAAGTTTTTCCTTTGAAATTGAAATAAAAAATAACGTCATAAATTTTTTTCGAGTCATAATAATGCCAAAAACACCAACGCAGATAGACTGTGAAAGGCCAAGGGAAGAAGTGCTGTTGTTATAAAAGAGCGCCACTTCAAGCAATCCAGTGATTGTTTATGTGGGGCTATTGCCCCATCCCCTGTATTTTCCACTACGTTATAATTGTCAGCGTTTTTTCAAACAAGAATGTTGATCAAACAAGGACTACGTGCTGCATGGAAAATGTTGAAAGGCAGAACAAATGTTAAAAAATGCATTTTCCCAACTCTGGAATTTCATGTACTTTTACAGTGAACAGCTGAAATTCTGCAGCACGCAACTTCTCATTAATTTTACTGTGCACTTTTGTGTGTGGTCCTGAAAGATACCTGGATTACTATGTCAGTATGCTGTTATCTCAAGAATTAAACCCTGAGGAAAAAGGTGCCCACGAGAGCTTTTCTTTTTTCATCCATCTTATAAGATTGTAATTTTCAAAACGAACTTTGAAAACTGTGCAGTCCGATTTGTGCTGCTAAGACGATTTTTGATACCTTTTGATAGAAACATAATCCACTGTTATGTTTGGTATGACAAAGAAAGCCGTGTTTGCCGTAAATATAGCACTGCACAGTTGTTTTGTTATACATGGCTAGATCACTGCAACAAACAGTGAAAATAAGTCCTTCGTATGAAGCAACATTCGTTTTCCGAAGCGGTTTTAACTGCATTAACTCTTAACAACTGCACTTTGTGTGCTGCAGTCATTCAGTATGGTTTCGTCACACTCTTTGCAACTGCATTTCCTCTTGGGCCACTCTTCGCTTTGCTTAACAACGTGATTGAGATACGATTAGATGCCTACAAGTTCGTGACTCAAACACAGCGTGTTGTTCCCGAAAGGAGCAATGATATTGGTAAGTTCTGAACTGTATCAAACCATTGTAGGTTGCTAGAATAGGCAGAGAGCTTGCAGTGGTTTTGATCGGTGCTTTGGATTCAAAAACGAAAAAGCAGCTTTCTTGAAAGCTTTTAGATTCTGCTCAACGCAGGGCAAATTTTTGCTCCGTATGTTAGATGTGATGTTTTAAGTAAAAAATTATTGTCGTTCGCTTACTTTGACAAATTATTATCACGGCACAAGACACCTTTTTCAAAGTCAGCCTTTTGGAGCACAATTCAAGTTACAAGATTTCACAATTTACATGGTTTCCGAAATAGTTTTCGAGATACTTTGTATTAAGTTGGAAAATTGAGTCGAAAAGATTGCTACAAACTAAAGCAACTTTAAAAGAATTTTTGAGCATATTTTGGTTGAGTTGCACGAACACCCAGATGAATGCTAACCTGTTCCGTTTTTATTTAAGTTACAGATCGTTCCAAGTCATTCAAAAAAACAGTACGTCTCAAGTTTTCTTCAACAAGTCCACTGTAGTGTGTTTGTTGATATAAATTGTGCTGGAATTGATTTTTTCAATATAATTTTGCTCGAACTGCATTCGAAGTTTTTGCCATAATTTGTTTGAAAAGCATATCTTTCTAAACTAGGCAAATCTTTTTAGCACTTCAAAGACTTTTCAGTAACCCACCTACTGCTATCCCTATTTGAGGCTTTTCCTGGCAATATAGCTTTACATTACATGTCTAAAGAATGTTACGCAAGTGAATTTGTTTAGCAAAAATTTTTGTGGGAATACCGTTGGTAATCATGCTGGCACAGATTGCAAATGTGACAAAGCATGAAATGATTTTTAGTTGTTTGATCAACAAATTTGAAATGATTTGCAATTAACAATGTTGAGTTGCTGTAGAAGTAGACTATTCGAAGTGATTTACCCGAAAATGTACTACATTATGACATGTAGTTATAGACGGAGGTGCAGTGGGGCAGAACGCCTGGAAACGGCGTTCCCACACTTTTTTCATGTTTTTGTTTGTAATGTAATGAAAGTGAATGCTTATAAATTGAAAACTGGTTAAAAACTGAATTTGAAGTGCTGTTGAAAATAGCTAGTTATTTTTGTGCGTTCCCACAATTCTTTTTCTTACCACTACACCCCCGGTTATAACAGAACGGAAACAACTATACCTCGCAAAAAGCACTTTTGTGGCAGCAAATCCACAGCCACAGATTTTCGGAGTGTTAAGCTGCCCAATTAAAATTTCAGTATCTGACTTTGTTTTACAAAAGAGGTACAAATCAACGCCCTGAGTCAAACAAGCACTATCTTCAAGCCACCACATGCGTATCTGATGAAAAAAATAACCTTAATATATCATTTCAGCAACTATCACGATATCCAAACGCTATTTCTGTCTTTTTTTACTGCAAGTACAGTTCTCCAGTGTCTCGTTTGACCAGCTTTGCCAAATGTAAAAGGTCTTTATAACATGAAGTTTTTAGCAACACATGATCTTTGTCGGAATAAGCTTCAGGACCAGCCAATCCAACCAGTAACAGCCAGTGATGGCGTGACTGGAATCAATGACTCGACCCGAGTCGCACTTTTTAGTGCCTCGAGTCAAGTCACGTTGAGAAACGATGTGGTGGTGACTCGACTCGAGCTACGTTTTTTACCGAATGATTCAACTTGACTCGAGTCACAATGAATAACTCGATACTCGAGTCAGAGTCATTTTTACAAAATCTCCAAACGTCTTATTGACCAACACAGTTGGTTTGCACACAAGGAAATGAGCTTTTTTTACTCAGTGACGAATGAATAATATTTTTTGTTGTGGCTGTGTTTCCTAGTGGTGTTGTGAGATGGCATGGGCCTCTAAAATGGCGGTTAATGGCAGGTTTTCAAGGGCCAGTTAACCGCCCAAACACTTGTTTTTTCTTGGATACAGCTACAGNCCGCTCACTTTTTCAAGCACTTGCGTGGATGTTGAGGATATTTCTTTTCTGTGACGTTAGTTGTCGCTAGCATCGCCCTCTGGTGGAATTTCTGTCGGATTTCCAAAGTTTTTCTAAGCTCTGTGAGCGATTAGTGAACAACGCTTAAACAGTACTGGTAAATGCGAACTAGTCCATATTTTCCTCTCAGTGGCTCAGTTTCAGAGGACCTAGCTTCCTAAAACCTCTGCTGTCAGCGCACACTGCAAATGAACACTACCACTCCACACCACCACGGAGCGCACAAGCACAATCTACAGCACAACGAACACACAACACACACAGCATGCATGTACTTTGGGGACGAGCCCATAAAACTTCTGTCCAACCAGTGTGCACAATTGCTACAAAAACGAACTTTGAAATGCATCACTTTACCTACAGAAGGTCGAGTTCAAAAAATATTTTTAAAATATTTAAAATTCTCCATGCATCTCATTTATAGCAACTTTCAATTTGGCAAAGTTCACGTACAAGTACAATGCTAAAATGGTATCCTACACCTTTCTTTTTATAATTTTATTTCAAAACTAAACAACATTCATGATTATGGAAGAAGGAAACAAGCATCAGCAAAACTTTGTCATAAGCGTGTTAGACCTGATTATGGAAAAAAACGTGGCAATATGTAGAACGTGATCCGAACTTGTCATGTGACCACTTCCACCAATCGTGTTCGACTAAAGACAAAATAGCTCCAGCAGTGTTTTTATCTCATGGGGTACAATAGGCACTGGTTTTTTTATGGGCCGAGCCGGTACGGGCCAAATTTTAAGAGGGGTTACAGGTACGGATTGGGTTACGGATTTGTTGTGATGACTCTGGGTCGGTTCGGGTCATAAATATGTAAGCCCGTGACATCTCTATAGTGTTATGCTAGTTTTTCAGGATCAGTGGTTCCGCCTGACTCTGGGGTAGAGCTGAGATTTTGATTTTCACGGAAGAGCCAGTGGCGCACAATACATTGGACATATTATCTGCTGAAAACCGTGAGGCATTTCGAGTCCATCTAGGACAGCTGCCCCTGCGACCATCTCGATTGGAAAAGCGGGTACGAAAGTGAATAAAATAAATGCCTACAATCAAGGTAGACACTAAACGACATTCCCACATGGAAACTTTAAACTAAGGTGTGTTTTTCGCCTCCCAACAAATTTTCTTCATGACGAAAATCATCGTTGATCTAATCGCGACGTGTAGTCGCTGTACAACCACTTGGGAATTCTTCAAAATTGTATTCTCTGACTTATTTAACCATGGGTTTAGGCTCCTCTGAATATAGAGCTCTAACGTGTCAAAACTATCTCATCTTTGAACATATTGCTTTGGAAGGAGCAACAGAGCATGCTGTGGTCTACTCTTACTATATTTTTTCCGGCAGCGAATTTTTGTTAAAAGTTCGTCATTGTAAAATCAACTTTTATGGACTGTTTTTCGGTAGGAAACCCCAGGCCACAAACGTTCCACAGTGGGTGCAAAACAAATTCCTGGCTGCAGTATTTATCAGCATTTTGTAGGTTCAAGAGCAAAAAAACGAAGTAATTCAGAAACATGTCAATAGCCACAAAACTGACGCATATACAGAAAGCAATCCATTGGGAATGAGCGCCATGTGCCCACTGCATTGAAGCGAAAAACTCCTTGTTTTGAGTACTGCCAAATAAAAAAGTTTTTGAATTTATCACAATGTTTAAAAAAACTTCTTTGCCCACCCAATATTAATTTTGTCTTACTCGGGCAGGGCCTAACTGCGGTTGACCACTGTATCGAAGAACAAAAATTTTCGATAATTTTATTGTCGGTACCATAAATAAACTTAGAGAAATTGGAGAAAAATGAGTCTTGCCTAGATCCGAAGTCACTGATCAAAAACCTCTGTAAAGAGGTCTTTTGCAAGGTCTCTGATCAAACTTGTGAAAGTTTCTGCGTACACAAGACTAAAGACAACTCGTGCTCAGCCATGTTTGTTGTAACTCTGAGCAATAATGCCCATAGAATTCTGTTTCAAGTTACATCGCGTGTAATGTTTTGACTGGACAAAGAAGGATCTGGAGCATAAATGATTGTTTACACAGGATTAGCCTATTAGTAAATGCCATAATAATACATTTTATGAAACTAGGGTAACAAAATTAACGAGGCTATTCGGTTTGTTCCAGATGAAATTGAGCATAGTTAAAGCAGGATTCATTCCTTCTGTACAGCTCTAAGTGCTTGCGCATTTGTCCAATTCTAAGCTTTTACAGCAAAAGCCACAGGCTACTTGTATTTCAAGACTACACTTAAACATTTTCATAAAGGCATCATTGCTTTAGCAAACACACCGATAGCTTTGGCGGTTTAAGGTGCGTTGAAGTGTCCGGTCGAATTGATCAGTTACCATTGAATGCCACTAAAATAAACTTACGTTTTTTTCTCATAGCAGAAAAGCCTTGCAATTCATACTTCCTTTTTTGCAAAACTGTTATCTGTAGGTATGTGGTTTTCAATCCTCGAAGGCATCAGCATTGTAGCTGTTTTGTCAAATGGACTGATTATTGGCATTACATCGAAGTTCATCGAAAAGACCATTTACTATCTTTTGTACAGTCCTTGTCGTACAACTTCGAATTATACCGGAGGGTAAGTGCTTCATAAAAAGGTATTGAAATTATATTTTTATATTTGAAGAATTAGTAAAAGATATTTCTATGTCTTGCAATAAACCGTAATGTTTAAAGAAAACTTTCCGCTGATACTCAGTTTTTTTGACAATAGAATATTCTATATTCTATAGGAATTTTATAGGAATTTTTTGTATCTAGCATAATTTTAATTTTAGAGAGTAGAGAAAACCTAATCTTATTTTCATCGTAAAAGGTCCACAGAAACATATTGAAGCACCATCTAAGCAACATATTCATTAGGGTCTAATTCTCCAGATTTCTGACTTGAACCTGCGTATTGTACAAGAAACCACAGCAAGCAAAATCATGATGCTTTTCAATCATGGAAAAAAAACGTGATGTTTTAATGCGAAGATGTTTTGAACTGCAGATGCCTTGATGGTTTTCTCCGAAGCACACTGATTAACATATCGGTGACAGACATTGACAAATCTCCTCCTTACAACACATCTATATCGCGAGTACCTCCAGTATGCTGGTAAATCATTTGGACTATATGTGGCGCTTACGCCTTTTTGCAATGTCTTCTCCGATAAGTCCTCTGACTGAAATAGATGTGTATTATATTGAATGTTGCTACACTTTTTGAATGGACTGCTTTATATGGGATGTGACACATTGTAAGTTGGTGAAATTTGTAAAATTTATAAAAGGTATTTAAAACAATTTGCGTGACACTCTCAATAACCTTTCAGGTATCAGACATCGGATCCCACTCACTACTTCACAGGATCACTTGATCACTGGCACGTATATGCTGGAATCTTCATCTTTTTGTTCGTTTTTGAGGCAAGACGCGTTTGACATTTTGCGAGTTTTTTCTATTGACAGCCTAAACGTGACTTCTCAAAATCACTCAGTCGATTTCGAAGTTTCGATACACCTCTGCAGAATGGATTGGAAAAATTAAGCTTCTGCTCCACAGCAATGTGCTGCCTAAAGAGTCTTTAACCTCATGCATTGCGCTCTTTACAAATTTTTGCAGCTACGACCTCTGTCACACCAGATCAGTGTTAATATCTGCCATAGCAAAGTTGAAGGTGGTTCTGCTACAGTTGGTCTATTAGGTTGGTCTGGACACAAAAGCAATAATTTATTAATAATTTAAGCAATAATTTATCTTTGCATTCAGCAGTTTCAGTCCTCTGCTTCAAGTCACCTCAGCTGATTTTTACTTACTGCTTTAACTGCGTTGTTTGTTTCTCTAATTGCAAAAGTTTTTGTAAGTTTTGGTTTGTTTTTATAGTACAAGCCTATTTGGTCCTCATGAAGAAATTGTCTATTCCAAAGTAGCTGTTGAAAAAGCCAGTGATGTTCCTAATTATGCTACGGAGCTACAGTTTGTGAAGTTAGGCGCAGCTCAAGCTTGAGTTTGATCATTTCAGCTGAAGTCAATATTGCTACTTAAAAAGCAAACATACCTACTGTATATAACAATCGAGGTCTAGTTTTCCATTATGATTGCTTGTTGATCTGCTTCGTTTAACAAAATTTAATCAGAGCCCTGAAACAGTTTCTTCACAACTGACCTGTGGAAAATCTTGACAATCGGTAAAACCGGTTGCGCAGCGGAGCTCTCGATTAATTTCGTGCTGTCCACTTATCGACAGAATATTGTCTTCGGATTGAAGATACTCCTGGACATATTGATACCCGACATACCCGGCGACCTTCTCATTCAATCACGACGCCAAAGATTGCTCGAAACCAAGATGTTCTACAATCATGCTAATGAGAAGGATGATAAAAGTAGGATGCCGTGGTGTTTCACAAAAACACAAACACGAGCTGGATAATTTTCGGTTGTTATCGAAGCGCACCTAATTTGCTTTCATCCGCAACTTCCTTTAAAAATACGCTCTTTACTTTTTTATTTTCCACTGATGCTAAACTTACGAAAAAAATAATACCAAGCACCGCATGGACAAAACCCCAAAGTTGAAACAAAGCTTATTTGCAATCAAAGTTTTCTTTACTTGGCGAGGCACGAGTGAATTGACCCATTTCACTCATTAGTCATTATATATCAGCAGTTGCTATCGACGTATAGAGGTATTTTTTGCGCAGAAGCAGACTTCAGGTCAGATTTATCCGTGCATTCGATATGCCACGCTTCTCCACGTAAACACACAATGACTACGAGCACATGCCGCGCTTGTGCTCGCAGTGCCTGTCAGTAACTAGAACCACAGTGTTCGTCTTTGTCAAATATTTTTGACACACGAAGCCGTTTGCAGCTTGAAAGCTTTCTTAGAGCATGCTGTGGCCTTACGTGTTTGTTCTCAATGGCTTTCAGCTCACCATTTCAAGAAGGAATCGTTGCCATCGTTGAATGGGCGCAAAGAAGAAAACTCGAACGACGAAGCAGCGCAGACGAATGGTCAAGAAACAACTTTGGTCTGAAGTTGCGTTGAAGTTCCCTCTCGTGCGCAGATGTATCAAGCAAGCACGCGCCTTTGCAAACTATGCGTTGATCGCTTCCAATACCTTTCATACCATACTTATAACATATTGTCACTTGCTTGTGTATGATAAGCCGCAGCAAACAGAACATCTCATAAATGAACATGCAATTCAGCATTTGCACATAGTTGGCACAGCAGCTGTAGGCTAGACAACAAGCCATGTGGAGGAGTTGCGAAAAATGTGAGCCCAACTTACGAATGCTTGACACATTGTGCACGTCCAACTCGAATTCTGGAGGGCTGGATTTCTGAAGAATTCTGAAAAAAAGCTGAACCCGAATTAAGACCCAGCCGGTAGAAATGCGTATCTGTCCAATCATAATATCACGTACAATGCAATGAAGAGAGCGCACGATCCCGAGAAATTTAAAATGGAGAAAACACAAGACGTAAAGTTTAATTTTAGGAAATACAGGTTACATAACGATAAGATTCTTTTCTTTAAAAATATTGGCAACAAAGTGCAAGCTTCCAATTTCAAAGCTTTTCCAGCTATTCTGCAACCTAGCTTAGACGAATTAGAGCGAAATGCTAGTATTTCTAATCTAATTTGTGAAAAGCTTTTGTGCTCTAATTTCACTTCTAATCTAATTCCCGGTTTTACTGAAACAGTTACTTTGTCCAAAAGCGTTATTCAACGAGTGATACAAGAATGCGTCTCGCGTACGTAAAGCGCAATAAAGAGATGAAAGTGTCATGTCGTAATCACATTACATCAATATCACTTAAACCAGCCATACAGTCATGATAGACATTGTAACGAGCAGTAGCTAGTACGTACTACCAACATTTGAGAGTAGCACCAGCTCCATCGGAAAGAGTTTTCAGTTAACCAAGCGAATTGTACAGCATGAAACCCGCTAATCATTGCCTATATGCGAATGTTTGCCATTCTCATAATTATGAGAATAAATTCTTATATGTCATGAATTGAACTTACATTGAACTTGATTTGGTTAAATGTAATTGTATTTCTGAGCTTAGTTCAATTTCTACTTCTCGCGAATTCGATATTTCTAAGTTCGGAAAACTGAGTAGCTCTAATTTTAATTCCAATCTAATTTAGAAAAACTGAAACAATTTATAGTTGCCTAAGTCTGCTGCAAACTTTGTTTATTCAGCATTTAGGCTAATTACGGCGTTTTATCACTACCAAGATATGTCGCGTTTGAAGCAGTCTTGTTGGTATGAAAAATAACTAAAGCATGCACATTGTTGAAACGACACCCTTGTAATCCCATTGCGGCAGCAGTTCACGTTCAGAAAAGTCCAAACTTTTTGTGTCGTATCACACGCAAACGTTCGTTTATCGCTGATGCATTTGCATAAAACCTTAGACATGAGCAGATCGCTCATTGCAACTTGTCGCTGTTGCCTCAAAATACGAAACTCGGACTGCCTGGGTCTACCAGTTAAAACCAGCATTGCGGTATACTTACAGTTGGAAATATTAACGGCGGCTGCCGTCTTTCCGGGCAGACAAACAACTTTGTCCAGTTTACGTCTTTTCTGTATGATTTACAAGTCACGTTATTTCAAGTATGTTGTACACAAGATACTTGTTTGCATCTGCGCGAAGCACCCCGCCTTAGACTGGTATAATTAGTGCAAAACATATGACGTGCTGGATGGCAGCTGGCTTTCATTTACTGGATTTCTCCATTCGCAGGACATTAGCAAACAGTGCCAAGGTATTCTCGTAACTGTTCAACTTAAACATTTTGCCACGATCACCTTTCAATTGTTATTTTTCATTACATAAACCAACCAAGCACTCTGTTGAGCACTTCTTTTGCACTTGCTTTGTGAATATTTGTCCAGCCCTGTCAACTCGCCAATCAGTTCATGAATCTCTTATCTGTCTCATTCGCTGTTACATATTTTTATGCTCATTATCTGCTTACTGCAAATGCAAATACTGAACCATACAATAAATTACGCCGGGTACTGCGACTAACTTCCGATGAGACCTTTGCGAAATGAATCAAGGTTGAATAAAACTNCTAAAGCCATGGCAGTCTTTTGGAACACCGAGGTAAGGAAAAGCAATCTTTTTTATGCGAGAGCTTAATTTTTGAGTACANTAGTGTTGGTCTGGTGACAGTGAGCAAAAATGGTAGAAAATTNTCTTCCAGTTTCAATCCGAACANTTTGTTCTCCTACATAATAACAGTAAATGTCNGTACTATTACGTAACATTTAATTGTCTCGGAGAGATCACGTCCGTTTGAGCATTTTCTGCAGTGCGTTTTATGAGACTGTTTCAAAAGTGAAGCAAAGCAAAGTAAAACCTTTANAGACTGCATCATCTCCATTCGACAAAGGATATATCGATGGAAATGCTCCGCAAACGTTACGTATAGCCAGGGGTGTAGTGCTAAAAATGAAGTGTGGGAACGCACACACAAACTAGTCATTTTCAAATAAAATAAGGGTGGGAACACGAAAAAAGAATTGGGGGAACACCCAAAAAGTAACCATATTATCAGTAATTGCACAATTATGCTAAGGTGCTGCGCAAGAGATAGCTTGCCATTTGATCATTTATGCAACGTCTGACGATATACACAAGAAATCTAAGTAAAAATTCACATGTTCAAGTCAGGTTACTATGAAAAAGTGTGGGAGTGCCGTTGCCACGAGTTCCCGTCCCACTACACCCCTGCGTGTAGCATCTGAGCTTGATGAACGTGATGAAACTCCTATGAACAAATAACAATATCTTTATTTCTGGATGTTTAAGACAAATATAAAGCACAACTTTGGAATTGTCATTGACAACTCAGAACTGCGTTCAGCTGATGGATGCGTTAAAAGGGAGAGCTAAGTGATAGTTTATATCTCTCACAGTCGGAATCGTGATCCTGGTGGGAGTCTCAAAACAAAAATCAAAACTTATACTGCAGCATTTCACCACAACGCAGAGCAAACGTTTTCCCCCGTTTTGGAAATCTAGAATATAATTCCCATATTTTGTGAGATGCACCGTCATAAATTTGTTACTAACCGACTAATAATGGCATGAACAATATTCGTGGTTATGAGTACTAGTCAGTGTAAACAATTTTGGGAGCACACTATTGACAATGTGTCATACTTTTTCAAGAAACGATGTCAGGACAACACCAAGCAGAAAAGAACGTGTAGTTTTGCTGTTTCTTGTGTAGTTTTGCTGCAGTATACAAAATTTACTCGGATTAAACCTCGCTTTCAGACAGTGCCGCTCACCCATTTCCGAAACATTTCTCGCACTGTTCAGCTAAGCGCATGCTGTTTCAACACACTTTGCACGAAATGAGGAGTTTTCGCTTGCAGTGCGAATGCGATTGGGCGTTGGCGAAAGCGTACGCAGCAGTTTTACTCTTATCGTACTCTCGATTCCTTGCCCGAAAGCATTGCTTCGGTGACATTTACCAAAAGCAGCGCCGCAGTTCACGCTCCCATCAATCAACGTCCGTGGCGCGAAGCTTACCAACACAGACAAGCGTAAAGCTTTCAGTTTAAATGCGATCGAAGCAAGTTTTCCGTGCAAAATTTCCTGTCTTACCTTGCAAATATTTTACTTATTTGAACAGTGACTTCGTTGCGCGTTTGCAGCACTGCGCAACATTTAACAACAAATGTGTGCGTTTTTGCAAAGTCGTTCCGATCGATTTTTAAAACATTTAAAAAATTGAATAAATTTACAGCAAGAATGCACATAAGAATCACAAAAAACTTGTTGACCTTTGGCAAAATTTATAAAAATTAATAAAGGATGAAGTATACCAACACAATATTGTTTCCTATTATTTTTTACGGTACCGAATACCAATAGAAATATAAACCAAAAACCATTTATGGCATCAGAACATACACTAAACTCAAATACTAGGTTCAAAAGCATAATGCAAACAACCTCCCTTTGCGCTGCCAACTGACTGTAAAGTGTTAATCAGAAATTTTGTTGTGAACGAAGAAGGTGTATGATAAACGCGTTTAAAATTTTTGTTTGAGGGGCGTAACACTTTCAGATGAAAGTGTTTTCGGATACCTATTTCGCTCTCAGATGAAATGGGCATTTCTAATACAGGTAAGGTTATGACCAGATGTCATGACTTAAAAAGCAAGCAGGCAACATTTTGTGGGATTAAATCATGCACTGACTGTACAGCAGATGACTTTTCCCATAATAGGAACACTGTCGCTTCCGGGGATCAATCAGCATTCTTAGTTGAGACGTAAAATCACCGATTTTAATGAATTTTATAGCCAAAGCCTCTGAGGCTGTATAGCGACAAACTAAATCTACGCTCGTAAAGTTTAAATCAAGAAATAAACAACAAAATCTTTGACGGCAACAAGCAATGCAAATCTTCGTGTTTATGATAAATATCCCAACAAAGTTATGAAAATGGCGTTCTTGTTCACAGATTTAGTTTGTCCGAAAATTAAACTTGAAAGAGAAAAACTTTTCTTCCTCAGCAGAACAAGGTCACGTGCTTCATATTTAATTACTGAATTGGTCTGACTGCAGAAAAATTGGGTATGAATTGTCACGTCGTGGTGAGAGGAGTTTCAATTTCTTCAGGCCCCATTAGAATAAAGATGATTCAGCAAAATAGATTTCGAAGGATTTGCACAAGACAAAACTGATACGTCAGTAGCATACCCTTTCTAGATAATTTCTTCTAAGGTATGCGCAAGATGGTCAGCATTGGTCTGATTTGAAAGGTAAAAACGCAAATTAATTATCATTGTGAATTGAGCAGATCCATCGCTAAAAAAACGAGTCAATGTCAAATCAGCAGTAGCGCAGTCAAGAATTTTTTTTTCGGGAGGGGCCAGTCAATGATGTCGTCAGTCACTGACGTCTGTCTAACAGTTGAAAATTGATAAAAAAAACACCAGTAAAAATCTAAGCAAGTTTGTTTCGTGGAGGGCCATTGCATTTTCGGCCTCATTCTGGCTGCGCCACTGCAAATCAGCAGAAAACATTTAATCCGTTGGTATGTAGTTGTTAGAAAGCAAATCTGGAACGCACCCGAGATCAGTAATCTCTTGAGTCGTCCCATCTGTACATATGCAAAGCTAGTTTATTGAAGTCAGTTTCGCTTCTCATGTATAATGAAATAGGAAAGATTAGCTCTGAAAGGTCAATGAGTACGTTTTTGGTTATCAGCGTCTCCATGAACCAAATGCAAACTAGGGTAAACCGGTTTGTTCGGTTTAGTTGCGAAAGGAGCAAGAAAAGGCAGTGCAATTACAGCAATTTTTCCAAAGGTAAATTGCAAATAAAGTGCTTACAAGAGAAGAACAACTGATCAGAGCATGCTTGAAACGATTGGAACGATGAACAACTGATTTTAGAAGATCTGTTAAAAGGGAGAATAAGGAAACCTGCTTGTTTAGAACGATTTGAAATCTTAACAGAAGTTCTTCAACTCGAAATTATGACAAAATATGTTGCTTTGAGCAAGTTTAGTTTTATTTCGTTTAAAAAAGTTTTCTAGTTTTCTTAAAAAAGGTTTCAAACTTTTTTACATTTTTGCCAGTTTGCACAAGATCAGCACAAGCGAAGTTTGCGAGAGATATACGGTTAAAATTAAGAGGCAAGTGTTGCGATGATGTATATACTGTAGATGCATTTCTGCACAGTTTCAATTTGAAAAACCACTTAAAAATAGACGCGTAACCTGAGATGAAGTTCCACTGCAGATTAAAATATTTTTGTCGCATAAAAAGGTTTTAGACTTGGCAAGCAATTCCATTCTTTTGAAGAAATGTCTAAAAATTGCACCAAACTGTACTAGCCATACAAAACTTGTGCTAAAACGTATTGACATAACAATACAAATTCATTCATCGGGAAATAAGACTCATACATTGTCTGTAAAAAAAGAGCAACAAAATGGTATTCTTAGATAAAACGTATGCCTCCAGCGTAATTTGTTTCGATCAAACTTCTGAGATTCTTCTTCTGCACAGGATTGCAGCAGTTCGATCCTCAGCGGACAATTCCAAAATCGATTGCTTCTTCTCCGACACTTGACGCTGTTTCTGTGGATTTCAAATTAAAAAGCCTTCAATCGATTTCTTGAAGATAACAACGACATTGCCGACAAAAAGTAAGCCTTCCATACTTCAGCGTCATGCATCAAGACGGTGGGTGACGAAAGTGACGAGCAAAAGAGTCTGCGTTTGAATCACAGGCAAGATCACAAAGGCTTGGAAGCGAGAAATGCCTCTACGTTTTCGTTTGCGTCGCTTCAGAGTTCTGAGCCGGTGAGTAGCCATGTAAACTTAGCTTGTTATTGTGGAGGTTGTAGTGACAAAAATAGTTCTTCTTTCACTGTCCAAGATTTGCAAGAAGTTGTTTAGCAAGAATGTAACAATAAGTTACTGGAACTAATATTTTAACCCAATGCGGTCGGGGATGAATGCCTTGAAAAAAGTGGAGCATTTGTTTATGAAGAGCGTGCAAACAAGATTCAGTAGCGAAACACAAGTTTATTGAATGAGGAAACATTTTAAGTTTGGTGTTACTTCTTTTATGTTGCTGTCTCTAAAAAGAAATAACAAGTAAACAAAACCATGGAGCCCATCACTTTGGGAGCATTTTTTTGTTTTGAAATTAACTGGTTCCAAAAAATCTCACCATTTTAAAGCAGTAAAGCTTAATATCTTAATGAAACAGCAAGCGTGTTCAGTTCATGCGAGTGTGCTTAGCCTATAACATGTGCTATTGCATAAGACCTCTTTGCGTCTAAAGTCACCATGCTCTTCGTTACCTCTTTTTGTTGGTTATAGGTCAAAATCTTGTGATCATCTGATAGCGAAACCCAAGTTTACTTTTTCGTGTTGTTTTTTAATGTTTTGTATTTTACTGTAGAAAACATGTTTCAAAATGCACTATTTCCACGATTGGCTAAATGTCCATTTTCGTGAGAAATAGCGTGGCTTGGAAGGAGTGTGAGCTGGACCCAGGCGGCACAAACTATGTTTTCAACTAGCTTGCGAATGACATCGATTTGTAGCAGAATGGCAATCATTCCTCTTTTGCGAAATTTGACAACTTTATTTCATTCCAGTCAAACAACAGCTTCTGGGGAAAACAGCGTTTCAAATCTTATGATAAAACTGAATAATTTTTAATAACACCCATTACCGCCCTTTCAGACTCGGAGCCGATTTTCTTGCGTTTATTGGGTGTTTTCCGTTCAACGAAAACGCCCAAAGCGGGTTCAATGAGCTATGTTTTGGTTGATGTCGTTGACTTTGAATTTGTCAACTAGTAAATTATATTCGTTACAGAAAAAAAACTAGTGTCAGAGTGTACTTGAAAGGTTTACTCATGCTGGTGACCACAGTTCGTCCAANCAGTNAAANNNCNNTTAAACAACGTTTTTCTAGCAACGTTCACGGAGTTTAACTTCCTTACAATTTTTTGTAATAAGCATATCTTGTGAATCGCTCTTGCACTGGGTTCCGCTTGGGGGNCTAGAGTCACGCAGGAATTTGCAAACAGGAAAACTTTAGATTTTCCCACATCAGTGAGCAGTAGCATGTNGGGTAGNTTCAGTTCATCTTTTGTGGCGGGCTGCAATACTTTTTGCTGCAGGTACTTCAAAGACATTTTGTTTATGACTGGTTGGAATATTCTGGTAGCGAAAACTTGTGTGGACACAATTAAACCACGAACTGGCTACAANAATCGCAATAATCCATGTCCCTCATTAAACTTACACTTTATTCCCTTTCTCCAACTGAATTAGTATAAAAACTTGGAGACAAAATCAGTTCGACAAAGTTCATGACTGTCTTACGAAGGCAACTACAATGAGCAAGAAAACATGCTTCAAACTTAACCTTAACTTCACTTTTTTAGTAATGTTGCTATTACTTCTACATCTTTGTATATTTGCCTTAGCAACGAAGGGTTTTTACTGGTTGTGAGGAACACGTTGTAGTTTACAATTCCACGAAGGTCCTTACTAGTTGAGGAATCAACCTAGTTCTTGCAGAAACATGGGAAAGTCTCCCAAAGACTGACGTCTTGAGGCTCCCAGGTCAGAGGAACGCGAGATAAAGGCTCCCACCATTTTGTCCGTCAATAACTCTCCAGGGGCACTCTAAGCTTGATTACCTCCTATGTTCATGTTCACATATACAACAAATTCTTGAATACACTTGAATGCAAAGTCAGAACAACGTAGCGTTAAACGGTTCGCTATAGAATAACGGTGAATAACAGCGCAAAGGGTTCAGCAGAGCGACCGGAAACAGCGATCAAATGCCGTGATGTACGTTAGCAGGCTATCGTGTCAACTGTTAGACTGTTCGCAAACAAGTACATTGAACTGAATTACGAATAGAATATTGCATGAAATGAGGGAATAAGAATGCACAAAGCCTTAAAATATGAATGTATTCACTATAGCAATCAATGCCGTTACTTTAAATCAGAGCAAGTTGAACTGCACTCACCGAAGGAAAATTATTTTTAGAGTATGTGGAAGTCAAAAAGTCAGATCTTATCGCTAGCATCTTTTCCTATATCTACGTGTCTCCTTAGCTCCACGAGGGTTTCTGTCAGGAAAAAGTTTAACCGACAGAACAGTGGAAGCGAAGGATTAGAGCCGGGAAGAGCGGGCAAGCTTCACACGCTGCGTGTGGCTAAACGACTCGCCAACGTCTATAGAATTACCTCCGCGTTGTAAACCGCAGAAACAGAGGAAGCGAAAACGATAAATTTCCATGTCACACCTAATTGGTTGGTTTCCGTGTCACACCTAATTGGTTGCTTTCCATGTCACACCTAATTTGTTGAATTCCATGTCACACCTAATTTGTTAATTGGGGGTTGAAAAAATTTCCAATGCAATGATCACCAATTTGCAGGACGGGATTTACCTATAAGCTATATCGGCTTAAGCCTAGGGCCTCAAGATCCAAGCGAGCCTCCAACAAACTGTGGTGGGCATAGAGTCAGTCATAGGTGTAGGAGCAGGCAAATTCTTGGGAGTGCGTAGGATTTTTGTCCGAATTTCCCCAAACTTGTCAAAACAGTTTCTGTGCGCTTTTAGCCCACAAATTTTCTCCCACAAAGACCATGAAGACTTTTTTTTGGTGTGACCTCCAAAAAAGGTCTTAATGTGTTTTTCTGCAACCGTTGGGTGCCATTTTTTAAGTCAAACAACGTTGAGCGCCATTTTTGCCCAGATTTTCAGTGATTTTGACCAAATTTTCAGGGATTTTGTTCGCATTTTCAGAGTTTTTACCCAAATTTTGCTCAGATTTTTGACAAATGAAATCTTTCGGGGGTGCGCTTGCGCCCCTGAACCGCGCGACCGTTTCGTTGCGACTTGCGTTCGATTCTTAGCAGTTTGAAAAAGTAACAAACGCGCGAATCGTGAACCTACCAGTTGCAACCATTCGGGTGCGTTTTACTTGACGTGTTTTGAGATTTTTACATCAGTGGCAAGCAGGGGCGGAGCCAGACATTTTCATTTGGGGGGGCCACTGGAGGGGCCAGTTTTGCAACAAGGGGAGCTGTCAATGGTCTGTG
>JGI24158J21664_10001306_pt1 | contig 27644 bp, 18 predicted proteins | sample Ectturendosymbi3_FD_21664 | JGI IMG/M metagenome (IMG submission 21664) | reverse complement strand
TCAAACTTACAAAATACTGTATGAGTCAAGGTTAGACTAATTGTCAGAAAAAATCACATTAATTGTTCAAAAGCATGCCAAATGGAAACTCTTACCTTTCAATAAAAAACTGTTTGTATCTGGAATCTCTGTTATTGTGCGTATTTTTTTTAAGACAAAAGATGTTAATGCATAATTTTTTTTTTCTAACCCAAAACATAGTTGGCCCATTCAGGTTAAATTGCCGTGTTGGCACTTTGGAATACATGAGACATGAGTTAAGGGTTGCCGTTTAGGCACTCGGTCTATAAAAGGTTCGCCATCACCGGTCTAGGCTCTAGAGATAGTTGTTGCCAAGCCCGAGCTTTTGCCTCTGATCTGTGCCCGGCGTCCTCAAACATCGAGAATCTCGTTAACTGTTCGCCTGGTTCTTCTCGCACTCTACCGTCGTCTCGCTGACGAATTCACGTTCACATTTTCTCAGGTTCTCATAAAAGTGGCAACCGGTGTCGTAGCCAACACAAAAATTGGGGGGAGGCAAAATGTTTGATTTTTTGCGGGCAACAGTAGTTTGTTTGGGATACCGCCTCTCAAACACAAAATGACTACATGTGCCAAAAATTTTGGGGGGGCCGTGGCCCCCTAGCTACGCCTATGGTCGCAACGCACTTTTTCGAGAAAGTTAAAGCTCTTGGCCGGTTTCGGTGGGTTGCCAAGGCAACAATTATCCTTTCTTACCATCCACGTATTTAAAATCAGAACATTTACCTTGAGTTTTTGTTCCGTGACAATGCGATCTATGTGGTGCCAGTGTTTAAGACTTAGGATACGCACACGTACCCTTTAGAATTAGATGGTCTTTTCATTTGAAAACTGTATGAGGTTGTTACCAGCTTGCGCTCTGCACAGGGAACTCGGAACAGTTTGCCATTTGAGTTGAACGTATTTCCTCCATCTCAACTATAGAGACAGCCGTATGTCAGCATCCTTATCCACCCTTGCATTTAAAGCAGGGTTTTTTAAAGGCGTTTTAGGGACCCGATTCGGGTCCCTAGAATCAGAGAAAATTATCATCGGGTCCCAAAAATCAGAGAAATCGGGTTCCTAACATTTTCCTTAAAAAAACCTGCTTTAAAGCATCGGAAAATGTCATTTTCGAACCGAAACCTACGTTTTCGAATGGCGCGCGAGATTGCAACACATGTGTTGTGCAGCAACACAGGTGTTTCCTCGTGAGCAAAGCTAGTCGTACACAGGAGCCATAAACAACGATCGTTTGCACGGACCAGACAAAAGGGGGTGGCCATGACCCCCACTCAGTTGGGTCAAAACTTTCACTCCGAGACTATCTAACCCAGGGGTGGGCAATTGTATTGGTTCGGGGGGCACTTTGAGGAGGTTGCGATTAGCGGAGGAGGACCGTACCTTCCAATGGAAGTAGAAGCAATCTTGGTTCAAATTAGCCTCAACACTAACATTTACCGTGATACTTCGGAGGAAAATTCAGGTTTGGATATTTTCCTGAAATGCTTCCGCATGCGGCCCGCGGGCCTCTATTTGCCCGCCCCTGATCTAACCCCTGATCTAACCGTTTTCACCACATCAAAACGTTCACAGCTGTTTCCTGTAGGGACAAGCGGAAGCACGAGAAGAGTCGGTTAAGTTGACAACTTTCATGTCAGATGCCCGGATCTACGCGGTACTTGACCAAGAACTGTAGACTTTCGTAACACGGCGCTACATTTCAAAAGAAACTTTGCTGCGTGGGAGACTTAAGCACGTCAAGATGGCAACCCTTATTCCCCCTCCAGTCACTAAATCCCGCAGACGGTGGAAGGCGCTTTCACCTGTGCACAGATTGAAGAAGAATTAAGTCTTCTTCGGTCAAAGTGCTCTCGGACGCACGTATCTCCTGAAGCAATTCTTCCGGGACTTGGAAAGGCGTGTCCGATGCTTGGTTGCTGCAACGACATAGAACTGCTTTGCAAAGAAGTGAAAGCTGTATTGCGGAGAACATAGCGTCGTTCAAGAAATGAAGTTTCTTTTTTTTTACAAAATATAGCATTAGCAAACCGAGCATTACCATGAAAAAAGATAACCTAGAGCCGGTGCCTAGCAACACACACTACTCGGTGCCTAGCAACAGACATTATTCGATGCCTAGCAACAGGCACTGACCGTCTTATGATTCGCTCGGCTTCTTCCATAGACATGTACTTTTCTCCGCCGAGAAATTCTCCCAAAGAAACGACGTTAGTTTTCTTTATCAATTTGCTTTTATGTTTCGTTTTTCCCAATTTCGGAACCTGATGAAGGAAAAGCGTAAAACTGCGCATACAAAAATTTGCACGTACATTTTTGTCTCTGCTCAAAGATTCATTATCTTGCTGTTGGGCAGCCTTACTGTGGTTTGTGGCAGATCATATGAAACTACACGGACATACAAAAAGTTTTAAAAAATCGCGTTCTTTCAAGAAAAGGTTCAGCAAATCGACGACGTCAACGAGACCTCACGTTTTTTTACGCTTATTAGTGCAGATTTTTGGGGGGGCTTTGGTGGGCTTACCCCCCAAACACGGGGGGCTTTGGTGGGCTTACCCCACAAACAAAGCTCTGAGCCCCCTTATTTGAAATATGAAACACTATAAATCAGTGGAGTTTTACCAACCACCCTGCACAAACCTAAAGCCCTCCTATTGAAAACTTTCTGGCGACAGTTGTGGGACAGCTGCTTGCTGTACGTTAAAGCAAAGGCTGGCAATGTTTACGTCCCACGAGCTTCCCCCGCCCTTATTCCTCAAAGTATACGCACTGTGTTTGTTTGATCTTCTCGTTTGATGATTGTCGCGTTGGCGATGTCTGCTTCAGTGATTTCTGTGGAAATAAAACACCAAATACGTAATGGTCGCGCTTCGCCTGTCGAGCAAATGAAGCGTGTACAGTTTCGGTTTCACAAATAAGGAAAACATCCGCATACCTGGCTTGCACAGCACAGGCGGAAACTAGCCATGTTGTACAGATGAGGAGGGTGTCAGGACGTTTTCACAAGGGGGTGGGGGGTAGTACTGGGTGCGTTACCCCGGGCACTGACTGAATGGTGAACGACACGAACGAAAACCTGAATGAACGAAAAACGACTCGCGCCAAACTTGTTTAAACGATGCATTCCGACGAACTTGATAGTCCTGATGGGCATGACCCCCTTCCTCATCGTGCCGGCGCCCAGAGGTGCTGAGGCAGTCGAGAAGATTCGCAGCGACTTCGTGAAGATTCGCAACGATTCGCAGCAAATCGTGAAGATTCGCAACGATTCGCAGCCGATATTGCAGCGACGGATTGATCGGCAGCCTTGAGATTATGTCGCTAAAGCGTCACCGAACTGTTCACTACGTTGCGAAGATTAAGAACCGTGCGATTTGGAAAGAATGGATTTTTTCGCGTGGTCTGTGTTTGCGAGCGAGGCTGACATTAACGACTTCAATCTCGAACGCAAAAACCTGCGCAGCGCGAATACCTCGCATTGCATGCAGAACGAAAACTCAATGTTTCTAAAAAAGTTACCCCTGGACTAAGGTAGTTACCCCTGAAAGATTGTCTTGGCTGAATGTGAGTAAAAACATTTCTTGTTGAGGAAAGTGTATTTTGAATCGCACAGAAACCAAAACTTTCATCGCAAACACTAAGTTGAGTTCCATGTTTGAAGACTGAGATAGAGAAACTTCAAAACAGCCAAGAAAATCAAAGCGAGATGTCTCTGCAGCTGATTGCTGCAGCACACCGGCGGAACGCGCACCTTTTGGCTTCCTGACGATCCGTGGTGGTTTTGGTGCCTGCAGATAAAAAAGCCAGGTTTCCTTCAGCAATAACTTGAAATAAACTACGTTTCGTGCAGTGGCCAGTGCAACTACCGGTTTGAAATATTATTAGCAGGACGTCTTGGCGTGGGCCACGATGAACGCACATGCAGTGGAAAGGAATCCACAAACAAACAATAATAAATGTCGCAACGATGATTATAAACATTTTTTGCCACAAAAAATCAATCTGGGTACACGGCGGTACGCAGGTTCGCAACCAGTGGNGGGGGGGGCAACCGGGCGATTCCCCCCCGAAAAGTTCAAAAACATGTTTAGCTGTTAAGGTACAACAACAACAAGTTACAATAATTTTGATCTCCCCCTGAAAATATCAGCTGGTTGCGCCCCTTCGGGTACGGAATGGGTCAGGCGAATCGGTGAGACAAATTGCAACTGTGAAGAAACTGTTTACGACAGATCCACATGAAAACGTACGAGTGAAAATTGTTGGGAGTTAAATACTGCGGTGAACGTAGCAACACAAGACAGAATGCCGTAGCGGAAGACTCACGAAGAAATTCAAGAGCATGCAAATACGAGAACATGTTTTTTGTGTACACAAAACACATCCGCTAGCGGCGCCAACAGACCTTCGCCAAATTAACTAAACTTCAATTTGGAATTTCTTCGTTGCTCTGTTGGGTATTTTCGAAGCGGAAAAAAGTCTGAAATAAAACAACCCATGACGTTCGGCTTCCTCGATCGGTTTCCGACCTTGCGTTCGTTACCTTGAAAGTCCTTGACTTCAACCATAATCGTTCAAGTTTAAAACCCGCAGTTCTTAACAGGACGGTCACGCAAAAGCGACCTCAAGCGCTTTATTTTTTCAACACTAGGTGGGGCTTCACGTTCTGAAAGAAACCGAACCATATTTTCGCGCCTGGGCATGGATCGATTGCTTTCTGGACGAACTGTTTGGTAACGCTAGCGTTCTCGGTGACTTTGCTTTCCGCGCAGAACGCTGACGTTGCAAGCCACAATGCAACATCTTAAAACTATGCGTTGTTGTTTTTTTTTATTCGATTCGTTGCATTGTAATTCGCACGCAAGATGTCGGTGAACGCAACTCGCTACATTTTTTTACTACGGAAAAAAAAGCAAGTAGTACTTCTTCAACGGAGCTTTTTTCCTTCGACTTTTTGTATTCAAGCTTCTTTTCTTTCATAGCTTTTATTTTCTGAAGGCGGATCTGCAAATTGCGATCGCTTTTCGAATCGCGATGTTGTTTGTTGTCGGCGAAGGCGGCTTCGGCTTTTTTCCGGATGTCACTGGTCACCTGCAGAAGCACATACGTTTACGTAAAGAGCTGATCATGCACACCTAAGCAGGCGAAAGATATACTCTGATAAGATCTTAGTGTCTGATTCTTCCCTTTGAACGAATTCCTTGTGGCAGTCAATGAAAAGGTACAGCCAGGCCCATAGCCAGGTTTTAAGGTTTGGGGGGTAAAGGTTTTGTTATTGTTATATGTTTGTTATAAATTTTCTAGTCACAACAAACTTTGGGGGTCACTGACGCTCAATGCCCCCGTGGCTACGGGCCTGGTACAGTTCTTACATTTTTGAGGCAAATCGCGCAAATTACGTGAGAACGGGTAAAAAGTCGTTTTCCACAAACCAGTAAAATCCGATCAGACATGGGGTAATCGTAATCGATTACAGTTTTTTTGAGTAATCGCAATCGATTGAATCCACCAAAAATGAAATGTAATCGAATACATTGCCAATTTAATCGTAATCGACCATTATTTTCGCGATTAAACNTGGTAATCTTCATCCAATATCAGTGTGGGATGAACCGCGATTGTGGTGGCTGGGCTCCCTCCTTNATCATCATTTGTTATGGTTATACTTAAAAGCACTAGAGTTTCTGTATGCTTTCGAGGAATCAGTCGACTGCCATGTGCTTTCGTCTTTTTGCGATGATTCAAACTTCCACATATCTCTATTCAAGTACGTACTTTCCACGATGGGTGTAAGCAAGGAATCGATCAGCAAATTTTTAATAGGAAATTGATTTCACGTAAAATTACACATCCTCAGTCCTTAATGAATAATTGAATAAGGACTGAGGATGCGTAATTTTAAGTGAAATCGATTTCCTATTAAAAATTTGCTGATCGATTCCTTGCTTACAGTTACACCCATCGTGGAAAGTACACACTTGTTATGGTTATGTTTCACGGGAGACCATTTCCCCGTCTGTGTGCGTTAAATCCAGATAGTCCAGCGGTCAGCAGTGTTTGTAGCGAATTCTCGCTTTGTTGCAGTTACCCTTCCTGTTGGACGCCAGAAGTAACGTAGCGAGTCTAGTCAGACGTAGCAACAAAAAGAAGAGCTTTACGTAAAAACGGGTTGACACTTCGCCAACTGAATAGCGGGACATTACGAGGAGAGGTGGTGGTTTTATGTACATATATTCAGAGTGAACTTATGAATGTAAGTGCTGGAGTAGGCTATGTATATAAATTAGTACAGTAAGTTGTCTACAGTAAAATTTTTTTCAGAAGAATAAGATACTTTAATCCAAGTCGAAAGTACTTTGCCACAACACTGATAACTAGCATGTCATGCCTGATCCACCAGATACTGTTAAAAACTCAACGAAACTAGTGAGGTTTTGTTGACCATTGACATTTGGTCCAATAGACAGATGAGCAGCTATATCGGCGTCACTGCTCATTCATTTCAAATTAAAAGTTGCACAATGCCATGCTGCCTTGCGGACGATCGCAATCCGCAGTTAGAAGATATAGTTTTTGAAATTATTATCAAACGAATTTTCAGCGTTGCTGAACGAATGTTCAAGCCTGAAAGATGTCATCTGACTGTTAAAGATTTGAAGCCTTGATGTTTATCAACTGTAACAAAGATTTTAAACATTGATCATTTTTGTTTAATAAATATTTGAAGTGTTTGTTGCAGTGGAGTAACTGACAGGAGGGATGAGGGGCGGTTTGACTCGGCTGGCCAGCTAAATGTAAAACCAGGCCCCCACTTAACTTATATTGCGGTTTTAATATTCTTTTAATTGGTTTTCAGTAGGTTGTCGCCTTTTTGCGTTTTTCTGGGATTTTCCGTTGAATTGGGTTTTGGTATAGTTAACCACACCCGGATGCATATAGTTAACCACACCCGGATGCATATTTACAAAATGTAACCGTATTCGAAAAACAAGTAGTTTCTACAGATGCGACTGCCATAAAACGCTCGGTTTGTCATCAATTGCCACCGACATTCTAGCCTACGGGAATGTTTGAGGTTTGATATGGCGAAGGCTTGCAGNTCGACTCTCACTTTTGCTACTTTCGTTTTGGCAGTTGTGGTTGCACGTTTCAATTCATGGTACTGTATCACTTTTTTTCCAAACTTTAGGTTCAGGGGTTAGCACTAGGTTACAATTAGGGTTAGGTTTACCTGGAAACTACTTGTTTTTCGAACACGGCTACATTTTGTAAATATGCCACCCGGATGCACCATTATTTCTCAAGTTTTTTTTTCTGAGTGTTGACTTGTAGGTCACATACAGAGGCCAATTGGCCTTTTTCAGCACTAACTTTCCCTCTAGCGCAAACCTCTGGTTCCGCCACTGGTTTGTTGACTGCACGAACATCTAATTAGAAACTTATTGTAATTTTTTTCCGATGCTTGATCCTTACAGATTAGTAATATCGTTTATTGCATTCATTAATATCGTATGTTGTCTGAAAAGATAATTAACATCAAACCATGCAAATGGGGTTTGTTTTCGTTCTGAAGATGTTTCAAGACAAATGTAATCGCGATTGTAATCGTGATTACTTGCAATGTAATCGTAATCGATTATCGTAATCGATTACATTGTGATTTTGTTTATTCGTATTCGTAATTGAGCAGGTGGCAAGTAATCGTAATCGATTACATTTGTGCTTGCAGGCACAAATGAAATCGATTCTTCGACCGTAAGAATCGATTTCAAATCTAAACACAACCTTAACGTCATTTTTCAGCTGCACAGCATCTGACACTACTTCAACGCACGGACCGTTTAGGGTGCCGCATGCGCGAGATTGCGACGGTTATTAGGGGTGTTCGTTCGCAACTGTCTGGATTTTGTACGCCGGAGTCATCACCTCTTTTTTAACTTCATTATCTTCATCGAACATCATTATCTTTGACACTGTTCCACGGCACCCGTCCGTAATGCACTGCTGACCAAGCACTTCCTGCAAAGTGCGAAACAAGCCACGTGTTATCTGCCGCGTGCCTGTGCACGCGTGATATCTGCCGCGTGCCTGTGCACGCCGGAGCCAAAGCCCAGCGGCACACCATGCTTCAGAAATTAAACAAGGCGTTTGTCAAGACAGAAACACGCCAGCATGAGGCACTGGTAAACGCCGTTGTGCCAAGGAAACAACGGAGCAGGTAGCAACCGACCACCCGGTTGGAAATTGTCCTCGAGCTGTGCTACGTGCAGTGATGGAGTCTCGAGACCCAGTTTTGCGAGTCTCGGTCTCGAAGGCTACAGGTCTCGAGACTTTGAATATTGCAACAAGATGGTTTAGCAAAATTTCTATAATTAAAAGTTTTTTTCTTTGTTGTATTTTCAGTTAAGAAACAACCAAATCGTGGAAAATGTGAGAAATTCGAAAAAAAATTCAACTCAGAAGTGATGACGACATCAAAAAAAAATTTGGCAAAATGCACAAATTTTGAAGACTCGAGTCTCGGTCTCAAAGTTTTAACCAGGTTTCGGTCTCGTCTACATCATTGGCTACGTCATGAAAAGGACAAAAAACGCAAAAAGCCCTTCAGCGCCACCTACCGTGTCTTGACGCATTGTACACACAGGGATTTGTTTGACTACTACCTCAAGATTCGGAAAACTTCACATTACGCAGAAATTGAAAGCTATAGAAAAGTGGGCAAACATAAAAAAAGTGTATGTCACAGTTAAAGTCTGTTTCAATAGTTCAAAGTGCAATTCTGGCATTCCGAAACTTTGCAATGTTTTTCTTATGCTCGGAACGGAATCGCTAGACTTCCCTTCGCAAAGAATAACGAAGGCATATTACTCAGGACTTCGTCAAACTATTTTTCAAAGAGTCACCCAATAATGCATGGGCAACTGGACGTGCCTTAATCACACAAAAACAAATTCAGCCCACTCTCTGGTCAGTGGTGCTATTGATAAATGCGATTTCTACGACGACATACAAACATCTGCGACGTCAGCAACACGAGTTTGCGTGCAGAAGTTGTGAAGTTTTCATAAATCAAGGACGAGCCTGTTTTAAGTGTTAATTGTTTTTCTCGGCGAACTTTTCAAAACCCACTGAAGTGTTTGCGAAAAAACGCGACGCTACCCAAAATTTGAGGCTTAAAAACATATTTGTCGCGGTAAAACAACGGAACAGAGAACGCACTGCTTAAAGTTGGTCTTTCTTTATCTGGTTGGTTCAATGTAATAGTCTGCATGGCAGGGGTGCACAGTGAAACGGCACTACAGACAAAACCATTAAAAAAATAAACAAACAAATAAATGCCAAATAAAAATAGAAAAATGCGTTACAAGACGACATTTACCCAAGTAAGCATACGCACTAGAAATTTTGTATGACAACATAATCACAACGAAAAGACTGGTTGACACAATCCAAAATAAAAAAGGATCATATGACCTATCTTCACACTTTCGCATCCTGGAGGTAATAAAATGCCTGTTTTCAGGAACTCTCAGCAGTTTTCAAACCACAAAAAATGTGCAAAAAATTCCGATCTTCTCAATGGCTCTGTTAGTTGTAACACGCGCCTTTCATGAACAGCAGCCCGGAATCCCTCTACACAACCGCCACTCACCCTGTCGCCTAGCTTGCTGTAGTGAGCGTGCCGAAATTTCGCCCAGCACTTTAAATGATAGCACATGCGGCATTTCCAATCGCACGTCACCTGAATAAATCCCTGCAACATGCAAAAAACATCCAAATGAGCGGGAACACTGACGCTATGGGTGTCGGGAGAACCACTGGAAGTTTAAGTGCGTTTTAAAGTGCGAAGCAACCCTTTTAAGAACGTGGTGACCAAGTAGGTGCGCCGCCAGAAGTTGGCGCACTCTACTGTTTTGAAAAAAGCGTCGAATTCTGCTCTTGTGAACTGTCACCGAACGGGGAACTGAATTAAGCGCGTTGTTCTTTTTCTTATCAAACTCGAGGCTTAATTGAATTAAACCTCGAAACAACTTCAGAACCATGTGCGTTTAAAATACATCGTCTTTGACAAAAAAACTACAATTCTTTCAATACCCACCTTAAATTGGTTTTCACTTGTCCACTACATACGCTTGCAAGTCCCTGTAGATCAGTGGTTCTCAACCTGGGGGGTTCGCGAGCCTCCAGGGGACCACGGGAAGATTTCTAGGGATACTTGGATCACGGCCTACTTAAGATACGGCCGGATATGTCACATTTTGCCGCCTGTTATTAACAGGCTGATTGTCAGCCTGCTAGGTCTGACTGAGTGCGAATGTGGGGTGTGTTTATAAGTGGCTGGTTCGGTGAATTTTGAGTTTATATATTTAAAGCTTGGCGTTAGCTCGTCCATTAAAGCAATCTTACTGTGGCATGTGCATACTGAAGCATGTGCTATTTAGCACCAGAGCCGTAGGCCTGCTAAGTTATTATAGTATAGGCTACTGCACCAGACCCAAGCCTGACATGTCTGGAAGTTTAAGTGTCTATAATGCTGTAAGTATGTATATATAGAGAGCGTGGTTTACATTTCCCGGAACCTTTACACATTCAAACCTTAGATTATTTTTCAGACTATGTATATTTAAACAAAAGCATGGCAAAGCTTTAAAAAAGTCCCATAAACCGCTTGTATCATCACTAGGGCAACCAATTTTTTGACCTAAAAACTTAAAATTTTGACTTTATAATTTGCAAATTTTGACTTTATTTTGACCTATAAATTTTCTGCGTTTGCAACTACAAAATAGTTCAGCCTTAGGAGTTGAGGTTAACCCAGAGGCATATTTATGCTCTCCCTATGCTTCGAAATTTTGAAATCTTTGGTTGTTAAACTTTGGGGTTGAAATATTAATAAGTACATAAATAACTACAGTAGAGTCAAACCTGAGAACATCATAAAGTTGAAGCGTTATATGCATAACGGATGGAGCATTTACCAAACCAAGTACTGTAAGACCATGTTTCTTGCCTCACCATGCCTATGCTACATACTATTCAATCGTCCAATAGTGGGCAAAACAGCATTATTACGCTAGAAGTCGCAACAAACTCACTATTACTACAGAATTGGCACTAAATTTGCAAAAACATATAAATATCTGTTGTTGTAGTTTCAATGAATTATCGATGAGGAGAAAAAAACTCTGTTGCAAGAAAATTTTGACCAAACGATAAATTTTGACCTAATGATAAATTTTGACTCTTTTTTTTATCTAATCACTTGGGATTCCCTCATGGTATGAGCGTGAAATTTGGTTTGTGGACGTTTCATGAACTTTCAAAACAGCAGAAAATTTTTGACTTTATTGACTTCTGGTTGCCGTAATCATCACAACTACAGCTACAGTCATGAAACAAATGTATATGATCGAGTTTACCTGCATTTTGAAGCAAACCAAATCGGCCTGTTAATGATGGCCTGCAAAATGTGACATATCTGGCCGTGTGTTAAGTAGGCCGTGGTTGGATGGCAGTTGAGTTTTCATGTATTATTATTTTTTAATATCCCATACTGGAGGAAAATGCGTGCCGATTGAAAACTCCGCGTAGATTTTGCCTGATCTTGCGTTGTTGTGATGCAACAATGAGAAATCCACGGCTTTGCTAGCTAACCTGGGTGTTTGGGTTGATTGTTCTATGACTCGGGGGTAGTTAACGGGAAAAGGGTTGAGAACGACTGCTGTAGATAGTTGGAGTAACGAAATTCAGCGTCTCATTTCAGTTAGGAGCTTGGTGTTATTTAAAAGGTTGCTCGAAGAATTTAACTTCCCAACCTGAGTTATCGCAATAACAGCGTTACCATCTCTTCGGTTTGGTCAGAAGCCAACGAACATTTTATCCTCATTTTTTTTTTGTTTTCATGTTGATGACAGCAATTAGAGGCAGGCCGAAGAAATTCGCTTCTTGCCAGGGCGGTTGAGGCGGACGCTCTTGCCCAAGGCTCACTCGGCCGATTCACTCAGTGGATCGAACACCCGACATTCCAACTGAGTGGGGGACACTCTACCACTGAGCAATCCTTATTCTCCTTCCACGTACAACGTCGCGTGCAGGAACCAAGCGAAGTTGCTCAGAAACCCTGATGCGGTGGCACTCGCCTCGAAATCGATGTCGTTCAAGTACATTTCCCGTCTTCGGTTGTTTTCTTTCGAACACAACGAGTAGTGGCACGTGGCTCGTGGCTGGGGAGGGTTCCGCGCCAGGGCGAGAAGGTCCTTCATCATTTTGCGCAGTTTGTCGACTTTCGATTCTGGTATCGCTTGCACCGTTCCTGAAGCGCATAAAGGACGCTTGTTTTGCCACGAGTATGCAGGGTTGCGGAGTCGGAGGTAAAATGTCCGACTCCCACCTTTCTGAAATTTCCGACTTCGACTCCTTAACATAAATTGAATGAAGTTTGGCTGCCAAGATTCTATAGCAACTAATATTCAATGGAAATTGTTGTGCACAGCAAGAATTCTCAGTTTCAACAAAAGTTTCATAAGAAATTACTATTTGAACAGGAAATTCCCAACTGGGCAGCGTGATGCAAAAAATGATCCAATTGGACTTCCGGAGTCGGACAAAAAAATCCGACTCCACCCAAAAACTTCCGACTCCTTACGACTCAGCAACCCTGCGAGCAACACGAACTCAAAGCTGGCATTTCGCTAATACAGAAAACTTCTTTTAGTGTAAAATCCTTTCCTGGCCGTATAATGGTGAATTCTCTCCACTACACGGCCAGGAAACATTCTAACTGCACGTTGTGCTTGATGACCATGCAATATAATACAACTATTTTTGAAAGAAAAGCAGCTTATTTCTTTACTTATGGTCTTTAAAACCAGTTCATCAATAAATTACGTCAAACACCTCCTACCTCATACAAAACGAACTCTTCCCAAGTATGTTGATCATGCAGTTCAAGCAGTGCACGTATTTGCGAGGGCATTGCTATGGTAACGGAACGGGTTTAATGCAAAACCGAAAAGACCATTAAAGGAGAACTTTCACACATTCTGCGTCATTACTGCCAGAGCAAATTTTCAATCGAACAAATACGTTCTTAAATGCAAAAGCTTTCCAATTCTTCCCATCATCGACACGAAGCAACGTACCTGGCCATGATAAGGACTCTCTGAATGCCCTCTTGTTCATGAAGTGAAGACCGTTCTCGACCGGGTTTAAAACCGATTTATAGCTGCGCATATAAAATAAGCCAGGTGACGGTGGTGCCTGAGCATCGTGGCCTCTTTGCTCTTGTGTTAGAAACACTCTGCGCGATGTTTGCAGTCCAAATGATGTATACCACCGAACGTCACAATGCATACCACAGAACGTCACAAGCAACGTTGATCTCAGCGCAACGCACGCGCTTCGCTCATTTTCTTGGTTTCTTTCATCTTTATACGAACAAAAAATCAGCAACACGACGTATTTTTCACTTGGTGTACGCAGGGGCGTGCCGAGGCTGGATGGCGCCCGGAGCAAGAAACAAGTTTGACACCACCATGTTCGAACCTGAGGTCCTTTTTATTGATCGCATGCAATGCGACGGATTTCTTTAACGACAACTGGCGGCAGGCCGAAGCCTGAATAATGCTTTTTGTCGGGGCGGTTGAGGTGAAGGATCTTGCCCAAGGAGCGCCACGGCGAGTCACCCAGAGGCCGTGGATCGAACACTCAACCATCCGATTGAGAGGTGGTCCCTCTACCGCTGAACTAAGGTCATTCGGGAGAAAATGTACTGTACTGAAAAAAGTACTTGCGACATTGTTGGGACCTTTCGGCGGCCCACAATGATTCGGGGTCCGGGGCAATGTGTTCCCCTTGTCCCCCTCGGTGCGCGCCAACTCAGTGTCAAATGAAAGAAAAAATCGTACTTACTCATTTAAGCAATAATGCGCTCGACCGAGTGCATAGAAGGACATAGGATGAGAATACACTTTGTCGTTCGTAACGGTCGTTTCGATTCTTTTAAAATATTCAATTGAATGGACCATTTCGTTCGGTTGATTCGTCTCCAGCGACGCCATGCCCCTCGCGTAGATCAGTACGAACTTTTCGACGGGTTTCAATCGACAGCTCTGCAAGAAGTGAAAGCTGGATCAGGTCAGGAGAGGAAAGACTTACTCTCTTCACGCAACCTTCAGATCAGAGTTCAGCATAGCGCAAATGCTTAGAGGCAACTGTTACTTTAGCGACGACAAAACGCCAATTTACCACCAGGTTTAAGTTTGCCGAATCCCCTAAAAACTTGTGACCTTGCAACAAGAACATAAGACGGCAGTTTCGGACGTGGGTATTCACAGCTTATATTCAAATAGCGCTACACGAAGAGTTAAAACCGAAGTGATTCTCTTGATTCGACGACCTTTCCTACAGCGCGTCGATATTTTGTTGGCATTACAAGCAACCGCAAAGGGAAACGTTGTCAGCCTCCGAACAGGAATAACACTGGGTGGATATTTGTCGCGTTGCGGACTCTGCATATCCAATGAAGAAATATCCAGTGCCTGCAGGTTGTGATCATCACAAAAGAAATTTTAAGAGACCCTCTCAGTGTGACATCGGGTATGGTGTACCTTGCTGAAGCAAAATCTCGTGCGTGACAACCACGAACACCAATATCTCACACAAACAGTAAAGTAATTTGGTGAAGAAGGTAGCGCAAGACTAGCGCCGTGATAGAGATAAAACAACCAGAAAGATCATTGGCGACTAAACTGATAAACATAAAGGAGTTTTGTTAAACCACAAAATGTACGACCTGGTGCGGATTGTATACGAGGATGATTATGGCTTTGCTGGACAGTAAACAAAACTACTACACTTTCTGAAACGCGGACACTACGTCACGAGCAGCGTCACATCCACTCTGTTAAAAATGAGCATAGTATCACCATTTGCAGTAACTTATAATGGAGGGAACACGCATCATGGCGAAAAGTAAGCGAATGATCATCGATAAGGCTTACTTCGGCTCATCAACAAGTTTTTTCCCACCCGCTTCATCCCAACAATTGAGGAGTGAAACAAGTTAGTTCAAGAGTAAGGGACGCGCTTGGCCCCGACCCTCTAATTTGAGGCCAAGAAGCAGCGGGTCTCTGCAGGTCATCGCGCAATTCACGTACAGAGCAACGACAACACAACTGAAAGACCATGCACTGAGTTGATCCTACGCCCTTTATGCGCTCCCACAACTACTGCAAGTCGCAGAAGACCAAGGAACACCACAAAGGTCATATCTATTCTAGCGTAGACGATCACGCGCCAACAATTATTACAGTGAACGGCATCATGACATATCTTCTAAAGAGCACAAATCGAAACCAAGTTCGCATGAAGTAGTGTCGGCGAACACGAACACGCATAGATATATTTTATGTGAGAATAAACGAAGATTAATTTGATAGCATTTTTTTGTTATGATAAAAACCAGCGTACTAAACAAAGACGGAGACACGAGGACAAGCAGTACGCCATGTAGGTAAATTAAAGATCCGCTCAATCTATCAGCAATATCGCGGCATTGGGACACAAGAGGGTTGAGGGTACAGTCAAGGTAACTTACACACATTGACTTAGAACTGCGACATCTTTTAGTCGCTCCTGATCCGTTCATGAGTGTGAGCACTAGTGAAAAAGCATGACACTGCGAGTGACAAACAGCGTCCTTAGTTGCCGAGTTATCAAAGCTTAACTGACCTGATCAGTTGCTTCTGCAACCATGCGCAGAGCATGGTCGTAGTCGGAGATCGCATCGTGGTAACGTGTCGCCAGCAGGGCTTGGGACGCTTGGCTGACGAGGGTTTTGTACGCTTTCAATTCAAACGGGACGCGAACGGTCGAACTCCGTGCGGAAGTGAACTGCTTCTGCGAATTGCTTTTCTGCGGTGAAACCGTTGCAGGTCACACGACGCGATGATTTGGGAAATTCTTATGGGAAAAACTTCCCCTTTCGCTCCACACATGGGTCTGGGCGACTTAACATGAGAAATTGATGACTTAAAGCTTTGCACATTATAGAGTTGAACTCGTCGCCAGCTCAGAACACATGCCGTAACCTTCGAACTTGAAAACAAGTGCAAGATATGCTTACGAGGGTCAAGACACGTCGTACCATTAAGCAACATGACTTGCTTGATGTGAACTAAATGTTACAACGACAAACGTATAAGCAACAACAATAGACGTTGTCTTTGGAAAACAAAATCATTATGTAATAACTACCCTACATATATTGGCGCGGCATGACATGCAGTTGCTGCAAACAAATAATGATGGCTAACACACGAAACACACCGTAAAAGCTTATTTTTAAAAATTCTGGATGACTATAACTTTCCTGGAAAAGACTCACTTTTCTTCGCAAACGGCATCTCGCCGTCGCTTCGAAAAACACAGCAGCATTTCATTCTAATTACGTGACTTCCACTGAAAGGTTTTCCGAGTCCTCTAGACTTCAACCAGCCAATCACAACAACAGCAGTGCCGTAAAGACTCACGTTTTTGGCGTCGCTGCCTTTCGCATCGTCGTGTTTCTTCTGTTTCTCTTTCGTTTTGCGTCCTTTGTGTTTTCTGGTCTGAATAAAAGCACACAAGCCTTTCCAAATGTATGAACGACGACGATAGAGTTCGATTCGGGCTTGTGCAGAACAAACCCAAACACAGCAGGCAGGGTGCATTGGCGAAAGACAGGCACAGGTCTTTCGGAGGAGTCCACTGTGGCGTTTATGAGCAAGAAAGTAACTGCGGCCTGTAACCCTCTTTGACACAAGGGTTCCCAAACTGGGGCACACGTACCCCTAGGGGTACATTTGGCTATCTGAAGGGGTGCATTTAAGGTTAGCAATAGAAGGGGAAATTCTTTTTCCATATGATTTATTTCCAAATATTTATATTTTCAAAAATCATATACTTGCTGCTAAATATATAGTATTAAATATAAGACATAAAAACAGAGTCTATCTTTACAGTCCTAAAAATCTAAAAGTTCCATTTAGAGTTCAGTGGATTTTTGCTATTTTACTCAGCCTTTCTGCTAAAAAAATTTTGGGAGTACATGCTCATCTGTCGAAATGCTGAAAGGGGTGCATGGTAAGAGAAAGGTTGGGAACCCCTGATCTAAGATGTCGGTCACATCGTGTTTTGTTCTGTGTCATCGTGCCTTTTCGTCTATTTTCGGCAACTTTAAATATTTTCGAAACGACCGGTGCAAGTGCAACTTGCAGCGTAAAGACCGTGGCGCAGTCGCATCAGAATGCAGACAGACTCGGTTTGAGGGTAAAGTAAGTTGAACACACGCATTTTATCAGGATTCATTATCCCTGTGTTGACGGCATTGAAATTCGTCCAAGCCTAAAAAGCGAAACGCACTGTTTCGAAAGTCCTTTGAAAACTGAACTACGTGCGAAGAATGCGCAAGCTTAGAGGCTTCAACATCAGAGCAAGAGAAGGTTGCTTGCAGACGCTGGTCAACGTCTGCACGTGAAAAGAAAGCAAGGACANAACCGTAGACCTCCATTTTTCTGCGCGTTATTACAAGTGCGCTGTTTACCGNCGCANTGATGGCATCTCGTTTCGTGACTGAGAGTTTCAGCAACATCGGATTACGCCGAGAAATAACGTTGGAGGCGCGCGCTTGTGAGCGTGCACTGTGTGCTTGTATGTGTGTGCTGCTTTTTGCCCTGTGTGTGCTGCTGTTTTCGGTCATTTTTCGGACATAGACCGTGTTTTTTAATGACCGAAAGAAAGTCAATTCGGTCATAATGTCTGAAAATATAAAACTAGTGTAGTGAAAACTGTTACGGCGAGTTTTAATACTATTGGGACAAATGACGGTGATGTATCAGCGAAAAAAACTGTGTGCACTGAGAGATAAGCGATTCCCGTTATCAGAGACCAGTCGTAGAGGCAGCGTACACAGACAGCAGCACCGCGTTTTTTTCCAACTCCACTGCTACAACTGATTGCACGCCCGCGGGGCTTAGGGTTTATGACGCGCAAGGGCGTAATCGGTCACGGTGATTACACGCTCAAAATTAAACGGTAATGCACACAGGCTGGCATGCCTGTACGAAAATAGAAAGGGAGCGACGAATTTAGCAGAATCCAAGGCGAACGTCAAAGCAGGACAATGCACATCGACGCAGCCACGCGTGAACACAGTATCCTTTGTGCGTTGCACTGATGTCACAATACAGACTTTTGATTAGAGGCTTACAGATTGACCGCGAGAAACTGTGGCGTTGTTCGAATAGAGAAGATTGTTTGGATAGATTTGATGAGTGGTAATGCACTCAGCATAAAGGAAAATTTCTAGGGAAAGGTTTAACAAGTTTACATAAGCTGCGCGCAGCACTGTACAACTACTGCTTGCAGTTAAAGCAGCTTGACCTTCGAGTAAAGTGTAAACAATATCAGAACACTGACTGCAGACACAGGATGGACAAGCGACGTTTAAGGACAGTTTGCCCAAGACGGAACTAAAAAATGTAAATTGTGTCAATTTCACAACACATCTGGATAAATCAAAGGAGAATTACCCCGGGAAAAAGCTTAAGATGTTTACGAAAAGTGGAAATTATCTTTCGTCCCCTCCGGCATGAATACAAGCTACAAACACAGTCTAATGTTCTCACGGAACGACTCTGTTTTCGGGTACGCGAAGAAATCAAACCGTGCGTGTTCCAAGATCGCCGCTTGCAACACTGCGCCGTCTGGACAAGATACGAAATAAGGACGTGTGCACGAGAGAAGGAAAATGATGCGGAGTTAGGCAAGTATTTCGCAATATTGATAAACTTCTACAAGGCAAGAAAAACGTGCAAAGGTTTCTCGTAGTGATAAAANCGCAGAGAGAATTTTTCGGGTCTTATTTTCTGTGATCNGGCCCTTGCCGGGACGGAGTTAAGCTGCGGCCCTGGAACCATCGCAATGAGCAGCACCGCCCAAGTTCAACCCCTCACGTGACTGTGATGAAGATCTCGTTTTGTAAATGGAGCTCTGGTTCAGGATTCGTGAGCAGATTGGCGACTGCTATATATATATATTTAGCAAATTTTAAAATTTGTTATATTTTCAATCTGCTTGGTGTATAAACTTTTGATTTGGTTAATACGGAAAATTTAGCATATACAGTATTCGGTACATTTTTTGGGAGGTTTAGTTAAAACTTTAAACCAAATTATTTGTTATATTGCAAAGCGTAAACAGAGAACACAGCGGTGTTAAAGCTATATATAAAAAAAGTTTAGTGATTTTGCTTAACATGGGGGTATGCGTGTAATTTTGGTAGGCGGAGAACGAGACTGGAAGAGATCTGGAAGGTTTTCAAAAAATTGAACGTAGCTATTGGCACGCGCTTTTAGTCAGCTAATGCACCCTAAGGTGGGAAATCTGCGTATGCGCGTGTCATAAGATTTGGAGGAAACTGACTGATGCAGTTTGCATGGCTTGCAAAGCCGGATTCTGCTGGTGCTACATATCCCTTCTGCAAATTGTGCAAAAAGAAAATTAGAAACCACAAAGGCGCTACTATACAGCAGAATATTGCGGTGGACCACAAAAGAAATGAAAATGCAGTTTGCAGGTGTTGGACAGTTGAGGATCCCCGTGGTTAATAAATCTGTCACTGCTGGAGTTAAGAAAGTAGAAATTGAGGCTGCAGCTTCTTCATGATGCCACTGCACAACAGCAACTGTTGATCATCTCAAGTGAAATAGTACAAAAGCATGAAAAAAGCAGCATTAAATTTTATGTTTGTTGTTAGGTATATGTTTTGTGTAATTTTAGACTAGGCTTGGTATATCCGTTGTGAAGAAGAGTTGGTAACATTGGATCGTGAGCGTCTATGTTTTCACTTGTGGTCGCTCGGTTAGCAGGCACGGCGGCAAAAACCCTCAAATGCTGCGATCTTCTGTGGTATCAGGTTGGCCGCATACCTCAGCACAAAGCCATTCACTCAGACTAAGCAAGGACGTTCCTTGCTGACAAGGAAATGCGATTTGCTGATATTAAATTTTGCTTTTAATAAATCTGCTTCGGACCTAAGCGGTTTTGTACTTAATAAGCGACGGATCTAGTAATCATCACAACAAAAATGAGTATGTATGTATGAAAAGGAGCACAAAAATTTAGCACATTGTACAGTATTTGTTGATCAGACAACGCAAAAAACTGATACAGTAAGGCTTATTTGGCTGGAAATGTCACTCAAGTCAGGAGTTCTTGAAGTTTGCCTCAATACCTCCAGGGGTACTGAGACTAGATGTTGGGTGTATTCAACAGTGTTGGAAAATACAGTCCAAATCTGGACTCAAATCCTCATTCTAAGAACATGGACCAACTTCCATCCAGATTGACTTTTCTAGCATTCGTTCTAGCAATCTAGCAACATTGTACCCACATGAAGAGAAATATTGGTGCTGATTAATATGATGAAGCCTTTGCGTTGATCTTTTCCCACACTACTCTAGTGAATATTTCTTTACCAGTTGTTTTATTTCATACAATTTTTTGTTACTAAGCTTTGTTGAAAAGAGGTATCCAGATTGACGAAAATTTAACTTATGGGTATTGAGGCGTTAAACTTTAAGGGCGACTGCTCTAAGCCAATCCTCTAGTTTTCTCTACATAGAATCAAACATACCAGCCTTTGGATGCGGCTGGTATGTAATTTTTCACAAAAATCGTTTTTATAAAACGGATTTATTAAGCGCATTTTCGGTTTGTTAACCGGCGATTTTTCAACGCAAAATTCCGCCAGAAAGCAGAATGGATTTAACCGGCGGTTGGATTTGTTAGCAGTGGATTTTGATTTATTACCGGCGAATTCTGCTGTGCAAGCAAAACATGCGCTTATTCTTTTCAGGAAGTGCTTATGAAAGCGAGCGGTTTAAAAGTTTTATAATCTTCGGGTCGGAAGCTCGTTCGCGCGATCTGCTGACTGCGCAACTGCACTTCGGCAGCTGTATGAGGAACAGCAACCTGACAGCGAGCGAACAAAGACGAGTTTGTTGCGGGCTTGCGGTTTTCCGTGCAACCGGATAAACGAAGCGGGCAGCGAGTGCAGATCCGGAGATGAGCTTGCGGCATCAGTCAAACAGATGCGAGCTTCGCGAAGCAAAACGTCTCCCCGCACTAGACGATCAGACGTGTGTGTCGTTCGAACCGATGAGTAAATGGTTACAGTCACGCTCCGATAAATGTCGGCCGACGTCACGAGGTACAGTAGCTGCTCGGGAAAGCTTTCATCCATTTGCTAGGCGTTGAAAACCACTTGGGGCGATTAGGGTCGAGGTGTTAAATTCGCTACGCTTGGTTTGCCACCTCGTTTCGCCTACAATGGCGGCGATCAACTTCTTTGCGCCTGCCGACCATAAACTGAACCCGTCAACCCATAACCTGTTTTTCATTTGGGAAAGTCGAAACCAGCCCTTTTTTTGTAAAAGTACCCTGATAATTTTAACAAGCACTTGAATAAAAACATACAATCAAGTCTGCGAAGCTTTGAATATTTTTAGACTAAACCAGCGGAATCTGGTTGCGCGAAACATTAAACTAAAGCCGAACAACTGCATGTGCAGTAGCAAATACAAAGGCAATTCGGTGCAACTACCCTCTCGAAACGACCTTTTTCCCTTTTTCTTGCTTAAGGAGAGCATATCACATGCAAGTAGTTTTTGTGAATTGGCGGGAAAACAGGGCAGCACTGACGTTTTCTTGGTGAAATTCCGCTCAAAGGAGCCGACAGTTTTGTTCCTCGCATTCTTGTACGGAAAAATTACGTGACGACGTGCACTTCATTGGTTAAGTGGTTGTAAACTGTGGAAATATTTTTAAAAACATTCAAATTTGGCAATGCATTGCGACGCCCCCTTATTTTACTGCTCTCCCCAAACGCCGTCTGGATCGGGCAATGATAGCAAGTGACTTTTTTTCTGTGCGCCCATCTTTCGGGGCGAGCACCAAAGCTTCAACCTTAACGTGAAGATTCACAGCAAAGGCAAAATACCGATGCATTGCTGTCGATCTTGCACAAGTCACTGGAGTAAATTTCGTTATTCAATTAAATGGCAAGTATGAGTAAACGAACACCAACGCGCTTGCAAAACAGTCCTCCGAGCAATGTGCGTGCCTCATGCGTGGTTGATTACAACACAGGCACAGCATTCAAACTCTCCCGTTCGGTCGCGAGCTTGGCCACGATCCGAGGCCAAGAATTCCCCACAGATGTTGACCGTTACGGGGCAGTTGTGTGCTGCAGATGAACGTGCAAAGGTTTGGCTGAGCGGCGAGTGTATGTGAATGGCACAATCGATGTTAGAATAGAACCGGGCGCAACAAACTATATTGACGAGACTTCACAATACGTTCTAAGTAAACACATTTGCGAAGAGACCGCCAAACGCATTCCGAACTTGCTTTCAGGTAAAACATTAGTTTCAATCCTTAAAGTTAATTAAAAGCTTTAATTTCACCAGACCAGACGAATTGCTCAGTGATTCATCTTGAGACCTCAAAACAATTGAAACTTATTAACAAGTCGAAGAAGAAAAGCGTAATTCCAACTTGTCCGAAATCCGTAACAGCGAGACAGTCGTTCAGACGTTTTGTTTCACTCCAGACAACTTTCTATCCGAGATGGAAGACATGAGAACGTGCTAAGATTAGTTCTTTTGTGCTGACTTTGTAAACACAGCTAAGCGGAAAGAAGAAACGCTCCTTTAACTTGATGCGAGGTTCCGAACCGGCCAGTTTTGGACACGTCCGAACACACAAGACGTCCGGTGGCCACGACGCTTTGTACGCACGATTTGGAAGATGTCATCACCGGTTGAGGAAAGAAAGGTTGTGACAAAAGCGCTTACGTCATGCTGCAACCTGACGACCGGCAACGCGTTTTACATCTAGGCTTCGCTGAAGGCAACAATTGAATGCCGGCTAAACAACGCATAGCCAGGCTGCGATCAAATGGAATGAGTTTTATCTGCACACAGCAGTTTTCGGCTGACGCCGGTGGCGTTCGGCTGAAACAAGCGGTTCCCACACGCCACTGCTCGAGCGGACGGACGGAAATGGCGCGCGCCGACATTCTCACAGATCGCGCTGAACGTCGCCGACATTGAGCTTCAGCGGCGCGCATTGTTGAGGAAAGTACGACGTTCTCTTCCGCTGCCGTCCTGAAGAGATCAGTGGAAACCGAAAGCAAAAGTGACAGACAAACAAAGAGATATCTTGCCAAACTATTTTTTCAGAGTCCACACACAGCAACTAGATTTCATCCATAAATTGCCGTGAAGTCAGTCAAAACCACGAATACTGCAGACTGCGTGGCCGTGTCAAAATTGCGTCTTGCTGCCAACAAGCATCAAGAAAGTTCAAAGAAAATTCGTAGCAATCATATGTGAATATAACCGGAAAGACGCGACAAGAGACCATTTGTCTGTTTTCAAACAGTAAATTTGGCGCGGAGTAGAAAAATTTTGACGTGTTTTTTAGGCACACTTAAAACGGACAGCCCCATCTTGTCATCAACCACATCCGATTTATTTTGCTCTACAGTACACAAGCCTCGCAAAATTCGGTTCTGGTCTTGCATCCCTTGTTGAAAAGTTGAAAACAAACAAAAAAGCAACAGCTGGAAGTCACTTGACCAACAAAGCAAAATCTAGATCCCGTGCTTAGCAACCAATAGGATAGATCTAATCTTTTCTGTGCTGCATTTCACGCGCAATTACTTGGTGAGTCCCCGAATATTTTTTAATTGGATCCGGCGCAAAAACGCGAGATTGCAGGTGTTATGGATCAACCAGGTCACAAACACATAAATTGAAAGCAGTGTCGAATAGTGAAAATATTTGAAACAATGAAATACAGGTTCGAACAAAACACACATCATCCTGTTTTATTCATTTACGTTTTTTTAGAATTTATTATATAGCTTTCCTATTAAGAAACGGAACGGTGCTGGTGTGGAGACTAATAAATTTGAAGAAATTACTCAAATATTTACCAATTCCGTAGCGAAGTACACAAAAACTTCTTGAAAAGCTCTTTCAAAGAAAAAAAACGACAGACTGTAGCAGTAATATTTTTATCAAACTTATTACACAAAACTAAGCCAAAATGTGCAAAATGGAAAATGCAAGAAATGACAAAAACGTGCATTTGATATATTTTGCCAACGTCGCCATATACACTAAGCACGGTGAGAGAACAAGGTTTTTTCTCCTCTCGTTTGAAGCACCAAGATAAGTCGAAGCCGCACGGCTAACATTTCCTCAGCACTTTACCATAAGCACATAATATACATTACTTGGCTGCAGTCAATGGACATGCCGTGAGGCGCTGTACGAAAGCAAGTTGTAAAATTGACGTGCAGTCAAAATACAAATACGGCGAACATCGACAGATTACATGTTGAACATGCCGCAACGATGTTCACACGCGCTTGCCCGATTGTGGCGGGGCACGCAGGTTTTAAGGAACGATGTGCGCAACGTCAGGAATTTCTATCCGACCGGTTGCTCACACAGATATTTCGGTCGCTCTCGCGTTCGGTGAACGGGGGTCGGGGTCTCCTGTGTAATCGAAAACCCCTAACGGAGATCTGCCTACGATCGGGCGCTGACAACCCGAAACAAAGCCCCCAAAAAGCGCATAACTCGAAGCTTAAAAGCAGCACGCAACGCATCCTGATGGTCATGCATCGGTGGCGAACAAACACAAGACATGTTAGTGCGCTAAGCCAACGTGATTAATCATCAAGACGCGAAGCAGTTTGCTGTATTTTGTTCGCGGGCAGTAGCCGTGTTTACCGCTGCTGGCAGTGACTTAGCACTTGCCTGGTGTGTTTCAAAGCTGGCAAACAACGATCCTTCAACTGCGCAGAATTTCTCCAAGCTGAGGCGACGTTTAAGGATTAGCTGCTCGATTCGCCCCACAAACGAACCGAGCGGTTTTGCACATTAAACGTTCGGCGTGGAGCGAAAAACCCGTATTTCGCGCTTTTTCGAACACGACAACTTTCGCAAGCAGCGTCTTTGGTAATGGAGCGCAGTGATAATGGAAGAAGTCGATCTCCGTTTTTTAAACTGTTTCTCACCGTCGACCTCCCATCGACATGTGAACAGCGTCCCGATTTTTTCCGGCCGTTAGTTCAAGTGCATCATCAACGTGAAACGATAAGGTCATGAAAGCAAGGACATGACCACTGGAAAAAAAACGCAGACGAGTGGCCGTGGCCATCACCGAATGAAGCAAGTGTGCCAAGCATCGGAACATGGACTTAACTTGTGTCTTCGACAATATCAATCCGATTCTTCGGTAAAGATCATAATTTTCTTTCACTTTCGCGACGTCTAGGTTGATTGCGATGGTCACGCATTTCGTGTGAAGTTGTACGCACGCGCGAGGTTTACCTAAAGCTAGTGTACATGTACTGCGGGCTTTCCATTGATTTCCACACATGCGGTTCTGCATACGCTTTTAAACAAACAAACGTTGAGGTCTACATTACAACCGCTAACCCAGTCAGATCGGATCTAAGCTACGATTGCCTGCTGCACATGTCTGACGCGCGGTTACCAAAGAAGACCAATCTGCAATGTTAGAGTAAAAACCCAAGAACAGTTCGGTCTTTATACGGTCGTGCGCACGACGACAAGGGAGCAGTACATTCGCACACGCTCGCTCGATGTCAGCGCAAGCGAACATCTTCGTTCCTGCCAATGTTTGGCGACGATCGCAGTTGAAGTGTTGGGTACTCTTTTATTTTCATCGGGAAGTAACTCGTCTCCACACATGTGAAGAGTTTGAGTCAATCAACTCTTCACCTATGTGGAGAGTAGTTACTTGAATAAAGGTGTGTGCAAGTTTGCATCATCGCACAATGAAGAAAGCAGAGCCCAGTCGGCTGATTCCTCGAGAGCTTGCAGNAAAACCTTGAGCTTTTGATAGTAGTCTTCCATCATTATGGCTTTTATTTCCATCGGGATGTGTACAACAGGGTTGTGCAGTGTTTTGTGAAAACGCACTATGACACAAACGAATTGTCAACCGCGGCAGTTGAAAAACTCAAAGACTTACCAAATCGACTGTTTTGTGCCAAACAAATTAGTGACGTGCTGCTGTGATGTTAAAGTATCTGATCTAGATAGTATTAAAATCATTTTTTCTTCATTTCATCGTTTTTCAAACACCTTGCCAACGCGATTTGGCGCACTTGCGTTGCCATGCAGAATAAGAGTTTTTTACGTCGCGACGCAAGCAATCAAACAACTGAACCAAAACGGCATTGAGTAGTCCAAAAAAAGGTATTCTGGACGTTTGGAATTGGCGAGAACGCGGCAGCGAATGATAAATGTCACAACCCTTGTCATCGGTGGATCGGAGTCGATAAAACAAATAAGGTCAGTTCGAGGTGCGTGCAACCGGCTATAAGCGGCGGCTTGGAGACGGAAGGAGAGAAAGGTTTTAATTTCAACGCCAGTTTGACAATTTCTCATCGTTCGGGTCAAACAGTCTTTCCGTATAAGTGCTACGCGCAGTGAGAGCTGGACTCATTTCAGCCAGCAGAATCAGGAAAGCTACTGTTAAATTTCCAACGCTAAGCCCGCGGCTCATGTTCTCCGCGAGAGCCACCGATGAGGAAGTACTTGTAGACATTTGCGGCAAAGCTCTTCTTAGCGCGCGCGGGCAGTTTGGATAAAAGCGCCAGAAGCCACTCGACTAAATTTGCTTCCTTGAAACTTGAGTCTCGTGCGGTTCCCACCGTAGCAAACTAAGAATTGAGCGGAGTAATTAAATCAGGCCGCAGCATCACTGCATGCCGGTCGTTAGCATTTTTTCAGCAACAGATCCGAGTTAGGCCGTCGTCTGGTTGCAGTGTCGGTGGTCCGGGATATGACACAGGAAACAAACAAGGACGCCTTTCAAGGCCGCCGCGCGCCATCTTATCAGATGGAAGCGTCACGCGCTGCGCAAAACGGGAGAAAACCGAGAAGCGGAAACGAAGACAGCAGCTCGGCGATGTTCGGCGGACATCGCAGGTGTGAAAAACAAAGGGTCTACGGCGCAGTGTCGCGAAAGCGGTCGAGAGGACAGTGACACTGGAGTACAATGCTCGGAGGTTTGCAGATGAAGTCGCGGGGGGGACGGGGACGGGGGTGTACACTGTCTTTGGAAATGAAACTTCGCCGCGGTTACTGAAAGGACTGATGATATGCAGCGCGCATAACGCCATACTGGAAGTACACAACAGGTTAGCTCAAGGTTTTTATAGATGTTTTAGGGACCCGATCCAGGTCCATACCGAGCACCTAACAGTTTCCTTAAAAAAACTGGGTTAGCTGATAACAAACACTTCCATAGCTCTTTCATGTATTTGTATATGAATGCTGCCAACTTGCTTCAAGCCGGTAGAGGTACCAAGATGTCACGTCTTAAATAAAAATAGTACTATTCGGTCGATTTGTTTCGTTCTTAAAACCCCAGTAATATTTCTGAAAAGAGCGAAACTTGGAAATCTTGAATCAAGTCTTAAGAAAAACAACACATGATTCAAATGAAATCGTATTGGACGTTTAAAAAAA
>JGI24158J21664_10001302_pt1 | contig 27660 bp, 17 predicted proteins | sample Ectturendosymbi3_FD_21664 | JGI IMG/M metagenome (IMG submission 21664) | reverse complement strand
TTCTCGACCTTACACGAGTCTGCGGTTTCTTCGTGCGTGCAAGAGTTGCTAACCTGGAATATGTGTGCTCAGTTACTTACTTAAACGTTCCCTCCGCAGTGAGGATTTTTTGCATGTTTCTACTTCTCGACTGTGAGCGTCAATCCCGATGACGGGTGCCTGCTTTATCGAAGCAGGGGGACAAAAGCTAAAGCTTGGCCGCCGGTCGCGACTGGTATTTCAAGTGTGTGCCTCAGCAATATGTTGCAGAACCACCCTCACCCGCTGGACAGCGATGGTAATGGAGCGCAGGGACGCCGGACCAGCGGTAGAGCAGGAGGGTCAGCAAAAGAGTTAAAGGCAATGGAAACTTATAAAACAATGTGCTTGTTTCTGTTCAGCAACAATGTTGACCTGAAACATGGCAACCAGAAATTATTAAAAAGCCATTCTGAATTTTTTGGGTGCGCGAATAGCTACAAAAATTTTGTTTTCAAGTCGGTCTTGATAGACCGTGCAATTACCGATGATACTGTTATGAAAAGGCACCTCCGCCCCCGTTATGAAAAGGCAGCTACAAATGAAAAGGCACCTCCGCCCCCGTAGCCCCCCTTTTCAAAGGGAAGGGGAAATGCCCCCAGTTTCCGGCGTCCCTGATGGCGCGAGCTGTTGCCTCGCCGTGCGATGCGGGCGCCCGTTCCGCGGCCACGTCGCACTTCCCTTCAATTGTGTTCGATCCTTTAACTTACGCCATCGAACATTGGTTTCGCGCAATTGCTGTGGAATCCGACAGACGTGGTTTGTTTGTCAGGTCGCTTCACTTCCGTGTATTTTTCCGTCCGCGCTGGCGCTATCTTACCTGATCTGACATTGAAAAGAATAAAGGACCTTTTGTGGCAGGCAACTGTCTGCCTCTTAAACTGCAGATGGATTGTTATTGACAATGAGTCGATTGGTTCTCGACAAGAAACTCCGTTTGGTTTCAGCGTCGCCATGTTTGTTCTGAATGCAAACCGGAGGAGAATTCCATACCTTTGCAGCACTGCACTTAATTTAGATAGTAGAAGAAAGAAGGGCGATGCTGAAATTCATTTAGGGAGGCAAAAGTTTAACCGAATGCAGTTACCCACTCTTGCTCTTCTGCCATAAGCTTTAAAACTAACACGAGCTTAATATACATGTTTTCAAAAGCGAAACGGCCATGGGAAGACATCGCACAACGTACCATCGTGTAGGCGTATGACATATCACCTTTAGCGCTCGTCGTGGATGCTTGACGCAGAACTTGCACAGACACAGCAGATCTAGATCTCCGATGCCTTCAGCGGTTTCCTGCACGAAGGAAGGGTTAAAGATTTATTACAGTTCGGTTCGATGGTGAACTCTCTGCTGCAACGCGAAAATGCTTCTTAACGCTTGTGGGTTTTCACAAGCGTTGAACCAAACGTCTAGAAGCCTGACTCGGTAAAAATCTTTCTCTAGTCGGTCGCAAACCTGGATCAAGCTCCGTGTGAGATACCTGAACACATTACAGTATAAATTTTTGCAGTTGAAACCTTAAATTCTTGTAATGATCTACAATTCAAGAACCTTGCTGTTATGTGCACAAACATTGCTTATGCCACGCCAGTCACATGGTTTATTTTGAAAGTAAAGCTATTGTGGTGAAGTTAGCGTATGGGGTAAACTTTCATACGTACATGGAGTCAAAACCTTTACGCAAAATTTTACAAATGCCTTGAACAAGTAAGCTGCAAGGCCGGTGCACTCGTGTTGTTATTGAATTACCAGCAAACAGACATTCGTGGGACTATTGAAAAAGCTTATGTCAATGTATTTTTAATCTACACTGTCTATGGAAGGAGATCCTTTCTCAGTAAAGAATCAGACACTTTAAGATCTTGGAGTATATATTTCGCCTACGATGTAGGCATCATCAGCTCTTATTCAAATAGAACCTATATATTTTTAATCTAACTAGAAAAATGAGAAAGTCTCATTTTTTTATTTTCTTACTAAACGTCATTACGGGTCGATTAACCCCAGGGTGGAACGAATGATATTGAACCCGAAAGCCAAACAGGAGTGCTTCAGGATAATTGTAATCGTTTAGGTCTAGGAGATGCTTCCAGTATACTAGCGCAGTTTTCCCATACCTCACTGTCAGCAGAAAACCCACACAATGTTTGCCTAAACCAAAACCCTGAACTGATACGAATCGTTATTGGCTAAATTCTCCATCTTGCATTAGTGATTGTAGGCGAAGTATGAAAAACAACATGTCAACGTTTTGCGGCAGTAGACAAAGATTCAAAGCAACTTAAGAAAGATTTGTAGATTGACAATGAAGCTAAAAGTCAGATTCCAGCTGAATGTTAACATGGGAACATAGCCACCTGAGCTGAGGCAAAAAATTGTTGTGTTTGTTTACATGTTGCAAACACAATGAAGAAACAAGCTGCATGAAGTGAATGCTTATCTGGCCGAACTAATCTGAGCAGTGAAATTTTCGTTGTGGCAAAACAAGGCTGTTCGTCTCGCTACGGATCACTTAACAAGAGCAAAAGTTCTGTGCAGATGGACTAATACTGTAGTTGTCAGCTGATGTCAACAGGTTTCGACCTAGCCAAATGGTTCGTGATGGTGGACGGTGAATATTTTTCAACAAAATATGATGCCCTCCAATTTTCAACCTAACGTTGAAAACGGCGTGTCCGCAATTAACGTTTGAGATCAACATACCTAAACTTGTCCGTCATGTCGTACGTGACCAGCCGGATGTATTGCTACGTGGATCATCAAAAACCCTTATATGCAGACAACAATTACGAAAAGGGCATCTGCATCGGCTTCAACAAAGCCATTGCTTCAAGACTGCGGCGATTCAGCTGAGACCAGCGAAAAGGGCTAGCTTTCTGTAAAATGCTTGAACAGTTTACACAGGGTGGCAAGCCACAATTTAATGGTTAAAGAGAATTATCCTCTGTACTGTATTTGGCCTCAGAATCGCTATGAAACTTGCATCTGCTTTTCAAAATAAGCAATTTTGAGTTGTATTTCCAAATTTTTCGAAATCCACGAAAATTGTTAACCTTCTGCTCCAAGTTGTATGTTTTTGGTAACGCATGGATGTTGGCCAAAAATCTTTTTAAAATATTCTCTTGTACCATTTGAAGCCATGTCATGTAAAGACTATGATCAACAATTTTGCACGTCCATCTACCAAATCCTAATTCACGGTTCCGCGCAATCGTGAAGGGCCATGCACAGGCTAGACAGAAATAAAAGCGTTTGAAACAAATCCGCGTCTAAAAAAATATCAACATTTCACGGGTGATAGAGTCAACAGTACCAGAACAGGTGGCAACAGCTGCTTTTGCCTTTGATGCCCGAACGCTTGTCTATTATTTGCGAAGAGTTTAAGGGATTTTAGGGGATTGTCCATCCACGTGCTTGCGACTTGTATCGCATGAACGAGACTTAGTTCCAGTAGATCGACCATCTCCTCGGTGATTTCGGCCCAGCTAGCTTTTCACTGGGCACGTTTGCTATGCAAAGCCAAGTTGCCTGTAACGCTTAAGGTGTTCGATTTTTACAAAGTTATTTGCAAAATATGTAATATGCCATGCTCAGCGTAAAGAAAGCAAGTAATTGACAAATTTCGTTCTATGCCTATTTTTTGCAGTTAAAGAGAATAACAAGTAATTTTCAGACGGCTAAGATGCATTCCGGATTTAGAAATTAAATAAAAACTAATCTGCTCGATTTTGATATAATTACTTCCAACACAAATGCCTTACAACCTTATGTTGGTGTTTTTCAAAAACCTCAGTTGTTTTGCAAAATTTATGCCCATATCAAACTTTTGAGTAAACGTCTAAAACTTTGGAAATTATTATTGTAACAAACCGTAATAGTTAAAGCGTGCAAATTGCATAACTAAAGCACTTTTTTGGACTACTACCTTCAGCATTTTCAAAATATTTTTTCAAGGTTTGTTTGGGACTTGGGTATAGATTCGCAATTGGTCATCAGGGAAATCAGTGTTTATTTTAAAATGGAGATGGACAAGGTGTGACAGCAAAATAAAATGAAAACTTTTTGAAAAATTTTAAGTTTTTATTTGCAAGCACAGGAAGAAAAAAATAATCATACGCATTAAAATAAAGGGTTGCTACTTTGAATGGGCCCTTACCAAATCTCATGTGAATTCCACTTGGCTTCAATTACTTTGGTGTGGTACACTTTCAGTTGCCTAGTTGCCTGATTGACTTCATGTAGTTTCATGAGTAAAAGTTTAGCCATAGCAGCCTGTGCTACTATGTGGGGTTTTCTGTAAGCTGTTTGAAAAGCATTGAATTTCACATATCACCTACATCTACTTTAATTTTTCTGTTTTCAAGTTTCATGTTATTACCACTGAAAAATGCATCTCAGTAACGTGAGACATTAACGACGAACCACTGAACAATATCTTCAGATTACACCCAGCAGACCGAACTTAACCATTTTTTGGAGAAAGTTTGCACTCAAGAGCTTCTCACAAGACGTAACTTAAACATCCCCGATCTTAACCAACATCCTTCATTGCCTAAGTTCAACTGTTCACGATCGCAGTTCGAGTAGAATTGATGATTGTATGAAAATGTTGGAGCGTTTAACTGACGACATGCACATGAATACATTGAGTAGGAGTTTCGATGCAATCGCAAATATTCCTGAAAACATGAAGCAATAAAACCAATTAAACAAAACTAAACTAAGCATTTCAACACGCAGTCACCTCTTTCTCGTACTTACGTATTTGGCATGGAACCAGAAATAAAATTTATGTGCGTCCTTTCAGTACCTGATGAACATATATTGTTTTCAAGGTGGCCCCAAAATTTTGATAATCTGCTCCTGCCCGATATCATAGGCAAGAAGCTCAGCTGATACATGCGGAAGATTTTTAGGCAACGTCTATCAAAACTAATCAGCCCACTATCACTTTTCCTCGATCTAACAGCATAAACACTCGAAAAAAACTAATACAAATAACTCGACATTCCTTTAATTTGGACGAAAATTTTGAAAAACGCTGCTTAGTTTGGCATTTCGTAGAAATTTCGCTTTTCTAAACATTCCCATAACCATTTTGTAAAAAATACTTTTTCGTAAAGTGTAAAACTTCAAGTCGAAATGTCAGAATTACAAAGAAGTTATCTATGAACGATGAAATCAACAAACTCGTTTTGACCTGGAAACCATTTCATAGTTTATTCATAAATAAAGCTTTGTGCCCATCTTGAGCCCTTTAAGTGGCACACGTGGCACAGACTTCGGTTTAAGTGAAACAAAAACAATGTATTTCGCCGAAAATTAGAATCAGACTTTCGAAACAAGCATTTGCGGCACATGTGGCAAAAAGCCAATATTTTTTCGTGACCTATCGGCATCCCACACGCCTGCGATATTAAGAGTATCGGTAACACATTTGCATTCCACAATTTTAGTGTATACAACTGCAACCAAATGTAACTGCAGACAGAAATTTCTGCAGACGTAAAAGCACTTTCTGCCAAAGTGATTAAAGATATGGAGAACAACCACAAAAAAGATTGTCAAAAGTAAGAAAGTTCTCTCTAATCTGTAGGCTCAAGATGATAAAAGAAATGAATGAAAACAAAGTTTTATCCCACCATGCCTCAGTGACCTAAATTAAATTTATGTAAATCACCACAAAAATGTGTTTCTTTCGTTGTTACGCGCTATCAAACTTCGCTGACTATCAAATGGCAACTTTAAGCTCGAACAAGACAAACGTTATCGTTGACATGCTGGGATAAATTTACCCGAAAACAAAATAGATTTTACTGATTGCTTTCACGTCAGGCAATGCACATGGGCGTAGCCAGGGAGACAAGGGAGACACGCCCCTTAAATTTTCAGCACATCTTGTATTTTGTGCTTTGAGAAGCGGTGTTCCAAACAAAATGCTGTTGCTCGTTTAAAGTCAAAATATTTGGCCCCCTCAAAAATTTTGGCTGGCTACGCCACTGGCAATGCAGTCAACCGGGATTCTAATACTGTATGTTCCATCGGTCATTTGCTATGGCGCACTTCACGACAGACAAAAAGAACAAGCTGCAAATTAAAAAATAATTGCTTCTGGCAAACCTTCCGCTGACAAGGTCGTCAAGCTCGCAAGCTGGGTAGCCGTTATTCGATCACCAGCTTCTTTCGCAGCAGTCACTTCATAATATATGACTTTGTGCTTTTATGTGACACACAAAATAGTTACTATTTTATTGTTTCAAAATATGTTTCAATTTTTTCACAGAAATGATTCCATAAAACTGTGGAGATGCACTTGTTTCTCCTCTACGGCAGGAACAGTTAAATCAAGCTGGTCAACCTCACCTGAACAATACCAAGCAAACCAAACGTCCACATATCAGTCGTCGATATTTTATCCCCACTCAAGTCATCATTGAGCACCAAAGCGCGAACATTAAGGAGAGACTTTTGTCGACAGAGGTGGATATCAGGGAGACGAACGAGGCGGTCGCCTCAACCCCCCTTTTTCAGAGATACAATGTTCCATTCTTTGAGAGTTTCGATCTTAGTTTTTGCATTGTTTTGTTAAAAGCTTATGAACCACACTAATAGTGCCACATTTTAATAAATTCTGAAGCAAGTCATATGTTTTTCAAATTAAAGCAAAAATTATGTGCCAATGTACCAAAAGGGACCCCTCAGCAATTTTAATGTGTAGACAGACAAAGAACAATTTAAAATCAAATGACTTCAAAAACTTTGCAATGTGAAATGGACTTTCACGCAGAAGCAAATTCCCAGACAAAATGAAAAATTTAACTTGCTTGCAGCGAATAAAGTTTCCGTATATCATGTGCAAAATATAGGGCCCTTTTTGATATAACGTGAACAGACATAGGAGCCAGGGGTCCCTTTTTTAAGACTACGTATTGTACACATGAAGTCTCACACATTTTGTAATTTCGTGTGCACAAATATGGACCTGTTTTAAATATGGGCCTGTTTTATTCAAGTGCCCAGCTTCAAAACTTTACAATTTTTGGTGCTGTTGTATGTATGTTATGCTCTTGAGTTTAGTTCATAAATTGAAATGTGAAACATTTAATTCTTTTATCCACCTAATCCCACCACATCTACTTTTTGCAGTGATGTTGTCTTGGGGCCCCTGTCTGAGCGTTTGCCTCGGGCCCCTAAATTCAAATATCCACCTTTGTTGTCAACATCTGTGAAGTCTACGATGATGGAAACGCTGCAATCCTTGTGGTAAAATGCAGAAATTGTTTCGGAGCTATCTCAGATGTAACATCGTGTTAGACAAGAAGGGGATGCTGGTCTACCGATAATTACAGTAGAATTCCACATTTTTAGCTCTGATAGGGATGCCATACGTCGACTTTTTTTCATGAACACTATCATAGGTAATTTCATCATCTATCAACAGCGACTTGAAACAAATTTATTGCAGCTTTTCGCGCATCTGTAAGATTCAAAATGGTTTTCTATAATTTATAGTATTCTTTTTGTGGTCAAATCGGTTGTGGAACATGTAAATCAAACAATTATCCTCATTATGTGTGGGCTTTTGCGTGAACTCAAGTAAACTAATTTTTTGAATCTATACCTTTTCCTAGCTCTTAACTTGTTTTCTGACCCCCCCCCCGCCCTACTGCCGATCTGACTTCCCCCTGTCTATGCCTTTACCGTTCCTTGCATCATAAGCGCAATTTATTATAACAATTGCTTGTTATGCTTTCCTTCCTGAAGCACATTGATTTCATTTACTTTGATACCAATCAATACGCTTTTTCCAAAATTCCTGTTCATGCAGCGAGAGGTTTTGGGTGATGAAAATCAGGCAGTCGTAGCCTTCAGAAATGAAGGGTCTGGCCATCCATTACACAGCATGCAACGCCTGACCTTTCATTTGACCCCACTGTGGCGATTATAAGTAGCGGTTTTGCGACCAGGTAACTTCACTGGAGTATGACGGCTTCAAGATAAAAATTTTCACCGCAAATCAAAATTACAGCACACTTTTTAAAACTTTTTATATTTTTATGAGCAGTTTGTTACAAAAATATAGGACAATACATTTAAATATCACGTTTATCGCAACAGTTTTTAGATCGACTTCGTTTTCGTCTCTCTCTTCCCTATTGTGAAAGCTTTACAGATGCAACGTCTTCTTCAATTATTATTTTTTGTGGACATTGTCACAGACATAGACTATTTTAATGACCCCCAATCAGCATGTATAAAAACAATGAAGCATAGCGCAGTCAGGAAATGCAGTTGCAGGTCCATGAAGGTAAACGAGCAAATAAATAATAAGTTAGCGAAAGCGATTTTGTCTCAAGAACACTCTCTGTTTCGGAGTTGCTCCCTCAAGTTTTGTATTGACCCACTTGCTCTGCCTTTGTCCCGGCGTCTCTGAGTTCAATTCTGCAACAGCGACATCGGTATGAAAGGATCATTGCAAAAATCATGATATGTCATGCAGAAAACTGCATTTGTTTCAGCTGCATGAGTGCTTACACGCAATACAAATGTGTAGGCGTAAAGTCTTTTTGCACTTTTCATGTGTACCCAAAAATATGAAAACTAATTTAGTCATTGTATCGTTATTTTTATTATGCCTGTTGTAGCTTGTAATTGGCGGTCATTCATACCTCAAGCTGCGTGCTGATGCAGAAGCTATGACTCCGTTGATGCAACATAGTTTCTAATCATGGGTGCGACATTTGATTAGTCACAGTCCCTTGATGCCCCATTTCACTCAAAGATCGCAATACGTGAGATAAATATCCAGCAGAGACCAGCAAGAAAAGTGGGAAACAAATTCTGACGAGGTGTGGTCAGTTTCTGCCTTGAACCGCCAGTCCCGACATCGACCTTGAAATAGAGTTGCATTGGAGTCAATATGTGCAGCACCGGCGTGCACGAAAAGCGATCAACAACAACCCATTGTGTCAGCATCGGCTCCTGTTCAGCATGTAAAGCTAACGGTACTGTAGCGTTGAAAGGGTATGCACCTTGTGTCAAATCTGCAAATCGGCATGGCGCTACTGTACTGAACGAGTTCAGGTAAAGCACGTGGTGGCAACTCGGCCTTTCCGAGCTTGAAATGCCTAACGAGGCAAGAGCATGAGTTTTGGTTACACTTTGTTTACGGTTTGGCAACCTGATAACGGCGCGTTGTAAGCAAAGCTTGTTTGCTGAGCACTGGTGAAGTTGCTCCGCCGTAACTGAGCAAATAATCATTGCCAGCAATGGGAAACGGCGACACGCGTTTTCCTTCATCATTACGGCATGGCGGTCGAACGTTTTTTGAACGAACTGCTGGGGGTCAGCTGGTGAACGAAGAACCGAACTGACAAGTCCGAAGTGCGTGATCGGTCGTAATCGATTGCGACGTTGTTTCGTCAGTGTTTGTGTTAGCGATAAAGAAAAACAATACGAGCAGCAATGATAGCGCTGGACATAGAAAAAACAAAAGCGACTATCAACTGTTGTCCAATGCTGTCTAGAAGAATTTTTCTATGGAATAATGCCAATGGAGTAAGGGATTCATTACTACATCTTTAATTCTTCTATGTGGAGTTCCCCGCATGCGTTCTATTTTCAAGCTTTGCCGTTTCATGAAAAATTGCCTTTTTTACTTTCACTGCTCAAAACGCGAATATCTAACTTAGTTTTTCAATGAAAACCTTAAACCTGGGCAGTGGGCAGCAGATATTGTTAGTAACTGTTGAGAACTGAGATATAGCCTGGCATTGGCGCGTCTGTCCTATCAGTAACGTAAAGTGTCGGCATATAGTGGCATTATTCGCATGCTGTCCGGGCATGGGTTTCAAGAACACAAAGGTCCAATCTAAACTGTTTGATTTTCACGGTTGTGAAACGTATACGCGCGCAAGGCGAGTGTACGTGTGCCGTTCGGCATTGGGCGGTTGTATAGCATCGTGGTGCTTTTCAACTGCGCTATGCAGTCAACACAACCACTGCGGTCCTGTTGATATTACTCGCCTTTTGACACTATAATATAATCGCGCTTATATTGCCTGTGTGATTACAGTATACCATATAACGTCGGAAAATCCGTCTCTGTTTTCCAGTGCTTGTATACCCAGCCGTGAGATTGCTGTTAATGTACTTGCTTATGCCTGACAGCTTACTAGCTTATTGCGACAGTGGCAGTATTTTTGACAGTTTGTCAGTTTGCATTTGCTGCAAAAAATGGAGTAAACTGTGTTTGAGTTATTACCGAGATAGAAGGAAGACTTCGGTTGCTTCTTTGTGTTGCGTCACATTCAAGAAACAGGGGGTTTTGTAAATGTGTTTGTGACGCAACAAACGGGCAACCAAGTGTTTCTTTGGACGCACTCAAAAGTTTAATGGTGTGTAAAAGTTTGTTACTTGTTGTTTACGGTTAACTTCGGCATCATAGCAAAGAGATTCAAGATGTACCGTGCTATTGGAATTTTTTCAGATGATGCACAATCTATCCTCCACGGTAACTTCGACGATATGTATAGCTACAGAAAACGCGCAGGCTTTTTCCAAGAAATTAAGCCCAATGAAATATGTTGAAACCATTGGCAATGTTTCATTCAGTTCACTGGATCAATATATCATCGAACGGGAACTGACAAATGTTCCAAGTTTCAACCACTCGTTCCTTTATGCTGACAGTTGAGGTTGAACTGCCCGACCAAACGCCTTATGGCCTGTTCTGCACGTTCAGACAGCGTATCTGCACGGATACACTTTTTTTGATGTCGACAATCTCAGGTTTCTCCGCTGAACGGCACAACGCGGTTTGTTTGACTGCACTTCATTATGACGTGACAGAAAGGATTTTGAATCAAACGGAAGCTGACGCAGGCACATGTACAGAGAAACGCGCGAGCCATGCCGTGACCGTATCAGGAATTTTGTAAGAATTGTACTCGGCGATAAGCTTGTTGGGTCGTCAACGAAAAGGGCCGTCTCATGAAGGCATTTCTAAAACTGTTCGTTTTTGATCAGAAGCCTGTGTGGAACACAATGAGAGCCGCTCCATCGATTTCAGCTTCCTTCCGAACGCTTTTGACAAGATTTTTCATCAGAAAACCTAACCCCCCAAGCCTAATTCGCTTAACAAACAAATTCCGGGGACCGCGCTTGGTCATTGTTCTCGAGCGGCAACAAAAGCGTCGACGATAAATGTCCCTGCTCTGCGCCCGATCCAGCGTCGGATTGCTTCGACTCTTCAAACGCAGCATTATGGCGACGCGAAGGGAACGATTGAAGACGGACGTGGATACGACGCGACCGCGGAAGGGGCCTGAATGGACTTCGTGATGCGGCCGTCATGATAAATCCCTCCAATCTTAAGTGCCTCTCGGCTGCCGTGGTTTCAAGGCCGATTCCGTGCGCGTTGTGCTCGATTCGAAATCGCCCCCCGCGCGATGGTGCAAGGTCGAGACGCCCTTTCCCATATAATCTCGAGTTTTCATCTTTGTCGGCCGCGAGAATGTGTCTACTTCAAGTCGATCGACGCTGATCGTTCAGAGCTTCTGAAGTGTTTCCGCGCGCAGCCCCACACCGATAAGGCTCAGGCCCGAACCTTATCGCGAACTGGAAATATCTGGTCACGTGACGGCGCAACGGTTGATCAGCCTAACAGCTTTCGATCTGACATTTCGCGACGGGACATTTTTCAGGTAGCTCGCATTGCTTTTTCCTGATATATCGTCGACCTCAGGGCAGGCAAGACGCGCTCTGGCAGCGGGAAGAGAAACGGCGAGCGGGGGTAGCTGATCGCGAAGCTGGTGGCGGCCAATCAAAACAAAAGGACGAGGCTAAGCACGTACTCCAAGAAGGGTCGTCATCGCTGCTGTCCTGAATTATTATTAATAAAACTGAAGCAACAAAAAGCGACCGGCGACTTGTGATTTCAAACCTCGGCGAGCATCGAAAGGCAAGTCGTCAGTTACCAGCTGGAGCTCACCCCTCACAGATTTCAGCTTCGTTGAGATCGAGTTTAGGTATAATCGGAAATACAAGAGATATTTTGGATTTTGACTTGCGAAAGCTTGGAGCGATCGACAAAGGGACGAAACCGTGCACATAAAACTGGTGAAAAGGTTTTGCTTTCGGAGACCAAAGTGTGTCGATTGAACATTTTACAGGTGATGCCTACGAAACTTTAAATCTTTATTCTTGTGATTTGCAGCTTTAACGAATAAAATTAGAGGTAATTCAGCAGTGGAACTCCAAAAAAAAATTCAATGAAATGTCAATNGTATTCTCTAAAAATTAATTAGATATAATCACTGAAGTAATTCTATGAATAGAGCAAGTGGTTTTGAAACAGTAAACGGCCAGGGACTTCTAGAATTAAATCTAAATCTAGAATTTACTTAAGGTTTTTCTTATATTTTGATAATAGACAGAAAGCCTTTATGATTGTAATCTATAGTTTAGTTTTACTTGATGTGGGGGAAAAAATCGATTATGAATTTTCGAGTAAGACAAGCTTAGCGCTAGGGAACCGTTTTAGATTTAAATTCGCTTTAAGCTTGCAATACAATGCAAAGCACCCATGCTTCAGACAGCATCCACATTGCAAATAAACAGCGAAAATGTACAACCGTCAGTGAAAGCATAAGTATAAAAGTATGGGGAAAATCAGATGTTTTTCAATCCCTATTATAAAATGAAAAACTGATCTTCCCGAATTTGTTTTCTTCGCTTTACAGATAAATCAACACTACGCAACTACAGTAATTAGCAAAGCTCCTTAAAACCGAAATCTCTAGTCGCAGCAAAATAAACAAAATTTCGATAAAAAGTGAATGTTTTACAATTTTATTGTTCAAAGCAGATGTGCGTTTTAACATTTTACAATTTTATATTCCGTAAGAAATTTCTCTGGATTTTTTAATCAGTTTAGACAGAAAGTCATTTCAAACGATGTGTTTGTCATGGATGTGCCAAATACCAAATTATTGCCAAAATTTTATCATCAGTTGGAACTACAAAAGCACATGATTTCGTTTATACCTGACACTTTGAAATCTCTCTACGAAATTAGCTGAACTGAGCTCGAAAAGCTCTCCATTTTTATTAAGGAAGCTTGGATTTATTCAATATGTAATTTTAAAAGATTAGTTTAGTCCTGCCTATTTCCAGATGGGGTCCGGTTGTGTTTTCGCTCATGGAATGCTTGGGCATTGCGGCATAAGCTGATAAATCAATTTTGAAAAGACGAAAGAAGGTAACTTATTGCGGAAAGTAGTCCAGGTATTGAACACATTTGATATCGCTTCAAAGTCCAATAAAACCGCTCTTTATTAAATATCTCCACCATGCTTGTTCGCCGCCTTCACTTCTCCGTCGTAGCATAGGTGAGAAAAATATTTGGTCTGACGGATTGGCCGAAATATTTAGCACCTTTTCAAACCAAACAATTGATGACACACCTACGCCTTTAACCTTTAAAAAAAAACGACCGTTACCAGCTTTTAGCCATTAAGAATTCAAGGACGAAATCAATATCAAAGTACAATTGAAACCACGGCAATAAAGTATTGATAGATGAACAGGCGCTTGAAATGCAGTTTTAACATTTGCCAACAAACATGTGTCGTACACAATTTAACTTTCTATTCGCGGTTTTGGGTAGAACGAGCGTCAGGTGATAACGAAAGAAGAATAAAACCTAACTTATATTCGCTGTCAGTGCACTAGTGAGTCAGTTGTCGCTGACAAGACAAATAAAGAGAACGTTTTGACTGAAAATGTAGCTAGCATTGTTATCGAATTGGAGATACAGAAACATTTTGTATGGAACGATTTTCAAGATTTCGTGTACATTTTTCTAAACTTTTGAGCGTTAAACGTTGCACGAAGCACGTCTTGCAAACCAGTGTTACTGAAGGTTTATTTGTAAACATGACGTTTGAAAATTTGGACCTTAAATTTTTTGAAAATATCCTTAAAAATATTCATATTTCCAATATTTCAGTTTTCTATGTAGCTTGCAGGTATTTCATTTTAATTAACAGGCAATATACAGGATCGCGTTTCGCTGATATAGACGATAGCGCATTTACAGTTTTTGCGTGTTCGCACAGGTTTTCCCTGTTCAGGTGCTTCCAGTCGCTATGACCGATTCCGCATCTAAAAATGAAGTGGATTCGATGCTCATGGATTGTGCGAGTCCTAAATTGCCTTCGCACGCCAATAGCAGCCTGACTTTGCCAGGAGACATGGACAGGAGGACACCTTCTCCAGTTGCTACTTTCAAAGGAAAGAGTCAAGATATCACTGAACTGATGGGCGTGAAAACCAACGAGAGTGCAGACGGACAGCTTTGCCCAGAGTACAGCTTTTTGCAAGGATTACAGTCTAGGATTCATGGAGAAACTAGAATCATTAACGGTAAACTGGCATGTATAAATAGACACAAAATAGGTCTGTTTTAAAATATTGGACAACGAAAAAAAGATTACCGGTATTTTAGAACTCATCAGAAAATCAATAACGCTGGCTATCACCAAAATAACATTGTGTCGCCCATGTTGTACTGAGAGGCAACTTTTGGGCAATGATTTTCTTTGAAGAAGGAAAATTCGGAATTGCAGGCGATCAAAACTTGTTTATAAAAAGCATCTAAGTTTGATTTTTGAAAATATTCCAAGGTATTTATTTTTATTCTTTTCAAACATAAAATGTTGCGACGTAAAAAGCAGACATATTTGGCGGAGAAGTGGCGCAAACGTTGGTCGTGAAGGAAAATTTCGACACAAGCTACGAGAAAGCATATTGGCTTCCAGCTTGTAATTTTGTCGTAAATTGTTCAAAGCGAAATGAAAGACCTGTTCATATAATTTTTCTAGCACGATTTAAGCCTGCTGCAACACAAAGGTTCGAGGCCAGTGACGATTATTAAAATTAGGTGAAAGTGATGATGCACAAATCTCATGACTATGCTTTTTTCAAAACAAACTATTCACCTCCGTTTTAAAAGGCTCTACCCAAGCATGAAAGTTGTGAGAAACTAAATTGCAAAATCCTCAAAACTTCTTCTTGTGGTTGCTGAAGCCAAATAAACAAACATGGTTAATCTTACTGCATTTCAACAAACGTATATTCAACTTTACCTTTAGCTTCAGGCATAACGTACACCTATTTAAAAAACAGACACTTGGCACGTATAGCCATAGTTTCAATAAGTAAAGTCGAAATATTTTGCATGATGTTTAAAGTGTCATGCATGTTTCAATTTTGGGGGATAACCTTCATTTTTTCAACTCTGGAGTTTTGTAATTCCAACTGTTTTTCTCCACAGAAAAATAACTGCAATTCTTTGGGCCTTTGTTCTGATTCAAGCACGTGCATGACCGATGTCGTGTTTTTTAACAAGGCGGTTTAGATAGAGAAATCAAAAACGTACAAAACAACTTGAAATTTTAATTATTTTTCATTTTTGCCAGAAAATATTCCGGATTATGGTTTTGCAAACCAAGGCGATTCTCCTCGATTGCTTTCCATGGATGTGGCAAAAGCTAGTGCGCAGTCTTCACCTTCGAGAAGCTCGCATCCAGTTACAGCGTCAGCGATCTACTCATCCGTATCCAATCAAACTGACGGTTGTAAACACCAGTCAATCCCATTTGTGCAGCCCTTTGTGACGTTGGCAAGTTCGCAGTACAACGATGACCATCACATCTTTTCTAACAACGCTCAATGTCAGGGAACAAGCGCTTTTCAGCCCTACATTAGTAATGCTGTTTACCCCTTTTATGAGACAAGCAATTGGACAGGCGACCCCTCATTTACATCTTTCGCTGCCGATCCTGTGCATCAAGTTTACGGCGTCCAGGATCGATACAACGCCGGCAAGCCAACCCAGGATAGCTCATGCAAGACAAAACAACAAGACCACTTCGTCTCCGACAAGGCACTTGACAGCAAGGGCAGAAAAACTTTTCATGATTCTACCCCCGTTCTTCCGGGCATACGACTCCCTCCGCTGACGCTCCGGCAAGCCGAGTCAACCAGCAGCCCTGTCAGTCGGGCGAGCGGGATTGTCGACGGCGAAGTGTTTCCCATTCCGCTTCACGATGACTCAAGCGAGCGTTCCCCCGCTGCACTGCGTCAGGTACGTCGACTGGGGCTTAGCTGGTAAAGATGCGATGCCGAGCCGCTTTGCTTGGGCGGCGGTGGCCAATTGCGCGTGCCATTTTTTTCAACGCCACCACGCAAGAAAAACTTTCAGAGCAAGATTAAACTGAATATTTGCTGTTCAAAGTACCACAATAGCCGGGATGTTTCCTGAAGGGTTAGGACCTTGTAGATTGACACTTTTACCTCAAGAAGTTTTTATGTCACCTGTTCTTTGCCCTTGAAGATCCAACCGCAAACATTCACATAGAAATCACTTTGGACTTCGTTAATCTATGATCTAAGTGGTTTTCTGTCAAACATTGACATTATCATTATTCATTATGTCGAACTACATTTGAAACAAAAACGAATTTACAAAAACCAAAACGCGTTTTGCTCTTGCCGCCTTTTAGCTTTTGCGATCATGTCATTTTCCACACAAGGTCTTTGTGACAGATCGCGATCAGTGAGCGATGGTCGGTGGCGCCACGAAAGCGGCCACCGGCCTGGCAGAAACCAAAAAACAAGCTTTTCGGCCAGAAACTCAGTGCGTTTCCAAGATTCGAGTCATGTGTTTTTATCGCGTTATTGCTATTTTTCTGCGCGGAAAGGTTTGAAAACCAAAACCAGTTCGCAAATGGGAAAGGGAAAAAATGAAAGACTGCCGATGAAGCGAAACGAAATGGAGGCTGCAGCGAGGCGAGCGCCGGCGAGGGTCGTGTGCGTTTTCAGGAGAACCGGCGGCGGGACCGGACTTTTCCCCGCTCCGTCGGACATCAAGTGCTCGTGATAGGAGACGGATAGGTGGACGGCGTTGGTAAAAACAGTTGACGAGATATTTTTGGGGGGTCTCGCTGTCGTACATCATTTCCTGCAGCTGCAGTTGCGCAAGTTATTGAGCCGGTGGACTCTTGCTTGAACGGAGTTTCTTTCTGATGTGCGCAGTAAAAAAGTAAGGATAAATTTTTCTATTACAAAACAGTCGGTTTGAACTTTTAACGAAGCTTTGGTGATGTTAAATTAGATCGCCGAAACCAGGTAGAATTCGTCAGTTGGACGACTGTTTCAAGTTCGTATACAGTTTGAGAAAATGGCGTCTTTGTCGATGACGCCATCTTGTTTCGTGGGAAAAAGTTTCCACGTAAAGTGTAATAGCGGCGTGGCATATGTCTCAATACATATTCCGTTTAAAGCGAAAAATTTGGGCCGAGAAAGTAAGACCAGGAAAAACATGTACAATGGTGCAACGCAAGATCACAGAAAAAAGGTTTGGTTTAGCTCTCGTGTAAGTCACACATTCCGAAAAAGTTAAGCTGGCAGTACTGGAAGAGGCTGCAGCTTGTGGGTTGACTTGTCAATGATGGACTCGGGTGGCAAGGACTCAAGTGCTTATGTTTGTAGCACTTCTTTCTGATTGTTACCTCGTCTCACATCATGGCAAGTTGCTGCTGTGGCACTGTTAGAAATTTGTAGGTGTTTGTTTTGAGCTTGTTCTTTGACCAGCCAGACCTTCAGCGATGGAAAGTTTTGAGAGAGAAAAAGCTCCAGAAGTTGTTTCGTCGTTTGACAGTGGTTGTTGAATAACCGTGAACAGATTTTTTTATATCCACTGCTGAGGAAAACAATCCTGTAAGAGATAGACAGACTATGGTCAATCGCTTGATCCAGATTGCTCACTATTTACAAACGTCTAAATGTTGCAAAAATAATTCTAACCCCGACTTTTTACTGTGTAGAATTGTATAGTTTGTTTTATTGATGTTTAAATTACTGGTAAAGGTAAAACACCTGTTCTTGGAGTTTACTTTTAAAAGTGTAGTTTTGCTGCTGGAGGTCTGCGTGATAAAATGTTGACATACTACCGGGAGGTAAGATTTTTTATTTAAGACTTGCATCTTATGGCGCAGCCTATATGCAGCAGTGTATCCAACAGAGGGCAAGTCGTATTCGTCACTGAAGCTATTGTGATTTCATTGCAACCCCATTTAATAAAAATGTATAGCTTGTTTAATTTAGGCGTTAAAGATCGAATGTTTTGACCGAAATTTACGGAGCATATTGACTAATTGCCCTGAAAATTCTGTGTTTTTTAGTTTTTGATATAACTTTGTAGCTGGGGGGACGATAGGCGCGGTCGGGTCAGCCAAATTTTGGGCGGCGGTTAATGAAACATTGCGTAAAACTGTTATGAACGCAAAAAGTCAATTACTTATTCAAATAGGCAATTGTTGCCTCCTCCCCAATATTTTTCTGGTTACGCGTCCACTTGTATCGTTTGAGAGTTGTTAAAAAGCCCGTAAGTACCTTAGAAGAAACAATTAAAGAAAAGCCATAATTTTATATCGAAAAATATAGTATATATTTTACTTTCAAATCAAAGCAAGAATATTAAGGAAAGGCATAGTTTTATACCAAAAAAGTACTTTAACGCGAAAGAAAAATTGTTCAACAGAAAGTTTTCTCAGAGATTTCAAAATTTTCCTTTCCATTGGAACACCCATAAAATTGGATAGGAAGTTTAGAACGATGTAATGATACTGACAGAATGGACCAGACCAGCACCATTCAATGAATAAGTATCTCTTTGCTCAGCAAATAAGAGACGTGCTCGCATTACCAATGTTTGTCCAGCGGGTGGATACAAGAAAGAAAGCACCTACTAAGTCTTGTGTAACCCACACAGTTCAATAGAACAGATACGCGGTTATCTTTGTCCAAACAGAGCGTCTTTCAACCCTACCTTGGCTTTCTTGACCGGCTTGACTTTGACAAAAGCATCGCACCACAGCGATAACTGGGCGACGTGTCACAAACGTCGAGCACTGCCGCCATTTTTTCAAGCACAGCGCAGTCCATAACGTCACCGCACCAACGATGATGTTGAAATCTTGTTGATGCTGTTGAACGCATGTTAGGGACGATGCACGGATTCAAAAATGCGTTGTTTGAGCAAATTATTTGTGGTTCTCTCTCTTCTGGAACAATGAGTTCTTAAGATTAGAAACTAGGATTAGTGTTAACTTACAATAAAATTTCTGTCAATTGTTTAAGTGGGTTCCAGTGACTAAAACTATATGTGAAATGTTGGAGTAATGTCTGACGAATAATCTTTTATGTGATCAGTAAAGCTATTCAACTATTTTGAAAAAAATTCCATCACTTGCATTTTGTCAAATTACCGCTTGATAGTAAATTTCCAGTCTGTGCAAGTCTCGCAGGCGATTTCAGCGATGTTTTCCAAATAAGCCCATGCAGTCCTATCGCATGTTTTATGTCAAAAAATAAATAAAATCTTTACTCTAGTGTTGATCAACCGCGCAGTTGCCAAACCGCGCAGTTGCCAAATAAAACAATTGCAGCAAAATACTTAAAACATCATTAAACAAAGTATCTTCCCCTTATCCCTCCCTCAGCAAAATTTACGGTGATTCAGGTTTTCAAACAACCGCTCTTATTCTCCTGAACATCCACTGCTGTTTTATCAGCAACCATATCAACCGACAACCAAAGTGCTCGCTTGAATTTTTCGGGGTGCTGATTACAAGGCCGGGTTTTGTTCACCACAAAAGTGGTTCTTACCGCACAAATATTGAAAAGAAACTAGAGCTTCCTTTTCAAAACCAACATGATGATTCTCGGTGCACCCTTTTCATTGTGTGCTAAGTGACTACGTTTACCAAAGATCGCAGCTGCACAACTCATTATAAAAAAAACAATTATAAAAAAACAGAATGCTCACCGCTTTCTATCTAATTCTTCGTATACTCTGGAGTAGGGGTCTCCTAACTACGGCCCGCGGGCCAAATCCGGCCCCGTGAAGCCATTTCATCCGGACTGCGAAGACATTTTGTCAATAATGAAAAAATAATGTATTTACGAAAAACTACTTGACTTGGTAAAATGCAACGTATCCCGAAACAATGATATTACGTATTATGTGCGGCCCTTGGACTGCTGTGTAACAGCTTATGTGGTCCTCGGACAAAGACGTTTGGAGACTCCTGGTCTAAACAACAGCAGATACACTCAAGTTTGCTAAAATGATCTTTCAAGATAGAATGGGTTCCGCATTTCTACACAAGGATCTAAGGATTTAAAACATTCTGTCAAGGTTTGAATACATTTTGAATATTCAAAACCACTGTTACTGAACTAAACACGAGGGACAAACTCATCATCACCTCGACCACTTTTCGTTCAGGCAGGAGCAGCTTTTCAAACTGAAAAGCAGAAGCAAATTCTGAGGAAACGTAGTGTTTTCCAATACCTCACTTGGGTGGCAAGGGTAAACCACTCAGTAACTTTTTACAGGTCATAAAATTTCCCACGTCCTAAATAATTGAATTGAACAATTTGCTGATGTTGCTATTTGTTGCTCACTCTACGCAGTGTGCGAAAATGGGATAAACATCTCATTAAAATGGTTCCCCTCCATATCCTTCGGTTTTCTTGGTTGTGTTGCAGTATTCCATGACAACTTATTTGTTTTTGTCAAAACGGCTTAAATTTCAATGGAGGACTCTCTTCTACTTGAATAAGAGCTACTGATGCCTACTTCGTAGGCGAAATATATATTCTGTAAGATCTTAGTGTCTGATTGTTTGCTGAGAAAGGATTTCTTTCCATAGACAAAGATCTCTCAAAGTTATTTGCTTGCAACTATAAAACAGTGTTCACAAGTACACGGGCGTTTTTCAAAATTATTTAATTGCCGGCTAAAATAAAAAACTGAGTCGAAGAAGCAACTGAATTGAATTCAACTTTTGCTTTACTTGTCTTTTGCCTTATATCTGTAGGGTCTGAGGTTAAGCACTAATATGTCCACTATATATCCACACTCAAAGTATTATATAAATAAAAAAACTAAAATGCCACTACTGTCCTCTCTTAGTAAAGAAAAGTGTTTGAGAAAAAGGATCGCATCTTACAAATGTTGGAGGTATCTAGATAGTAATAACAGCGCTGAGGATGCAAATTTCTCGTGGCCAAGCTGCAATAAGGTTCAAAGAACTTGCATAAAAATGAAGTAATTGGGAGGTCAAAACTCAAAATATCTTGAGTTCTGAAGCAGAGTTTGAAATTTCGAAAAATGACTTGCTTATCTCGTTTGCTTCCCAGAGATGTGCTAGAAGTATTAAACGCCTGGCTGAGGTCGTCGTAGTAGATTTGTGTCAGGATTATCTTGCAAAAGGCGAATAATCAATTTTTAAGTGAATTTCCAAGTACATTTAACTTTTCGCGAATTGAGTCTTACTCCATTAAGGAAAGGTTAAGTTGAGGTGATTTTTGTATTTGAAATGTAGTCGCTGCATCTCTAGATCCGACGTATTGCACGTACTTTCCGCTGCACGCTTATTCCCTCTTTACGCTGGATATTTAAGGCTTCAGGCAATTGTGCAGCAAAATTGTGTGCGAGCCCATTGCGAAGCGTATGTATTACTTTATGTCAGTTGTAAGTGTCAGGGTTTGGCCAACTTGTCCTGTTGTTTCCAACGCAGAACTCAGAAGCATTAATTGCAATGTTTGGCGTGTAACACTGATCTCGAATCGTTTTGCTTGCGATTCTAAATTTCATCACTGAACGTTGAAATACGTATGCAATCGAATTCCGATTTGCAGCCTTAATTCTCTGGACAACTTTTTGATCTGCAAGTTCAGTAAATCTTGAAGCCAATCTTCCCTGTTTTTAGCTCAAGAAATTGTTCTTGCAGTGGTGGACTGTTAGGCAACATTCAAGCCGTGTGTAAAATACATTCTGCTACGAATTTACATTTTGGAATTTGAAAGAAGTAACCGTTTGAACAAAACTAGGATTTTTGACCAACAGATTTTGGATGTATGTAGTATGAAGAACGTTTTACATATTGAAAAAGAATGCTTTTAATATATGTGAATTGGATTTTTTTAAAGAACAAACTATGCTCACAGAGCTGAAGCCATTTAAGTCAAAGTCTGCAATCGCGAATCAAATGCGCATTTCTGGTCAGCAAACTCGACATGGCTTGCGACCATAGCTTTCACATTAGATTCCACCACCAACTGCAAATTTCCCGGTGTTACATTACTGCTGAAAAGTCTATCAATGAGCCAAAGTCCAATAGAACGAAAACCTTACGTAAAGCTCGTGTGACTTTTTTAAAATTTAAAGAGATGTGCTAGAAGTATTAAAGCGCTTGGCAAAATGGAGACCACGCAGCATGGCTCGCTGGTTGGCGGTTGAAACAAAAGTAATAAACCATTGTGAAACTTCGGCTGTAAAAGCGAAGCGGTTTCACGCCATTAAGCACACTTTGCAGCAACAGCAGTAGAAACAGCCGAGGGCCAAGAATTGTGGCACCAAACTAATCCTTGTCGCAATGCACTATTTCAACCTATGGTGGGCTGCAAGGCGTCACTGCACCAGTACTTTGCATCTCAGTGGTTGCTCTTTACTTTCCTTGCTAGTGTGGTATTCTAAACCTATAACAAGCTCACGGATTTTTAACTCTGACTCAACATAGCAGAGACCTACCCGGGTGACAATTTTCTACAAAAGTGTGTGTCGGATATTGTTGCGAATTTGTTAAAGAAGAATCAAGGCAATTCAAGAAAATGCGTAGTCTTACAGGCCCCAAAAGCTAAAGACCATGAAATGAATGGAAAGGAAAACGAACCTTTTGCCGACGGTACTCAGGCTTAAATCTGCGAATATTTTCCTACGAAATTTAACGCTCGTGTTAGACAGAGGTGTGGTGTTAAGAAGTGGAAGAATGCTTTGTAATGAACAGCCAGTCCTACCATCAACCAGGAGTGCTAAATATTTTTCTAATGAAATTTCACAAAAACGACCAGAAACCGCCAGTATTGAAGTGCAGCATAAAACAACAAGGTAATGTCGTCCCTTTCCAAGATAAGGAAGCGGTCGACCTCCCTCAGATCTCTCTCCGACCAAAGTGTTGTTGTCAGAGTCAGACATAAATTGATAGATCGTTCAAAAAATACATATGAGGTTTTTGATACTTCAATTTGACAACTGATTTGATACCTGCGAAGTGTTAGAGTGGCTTGGGCACGTGTCACTAAAACTGGTTACCTGGGCGTGGTCTCATCATTCCCGATTGAGTCATACCGAAGACTTGAAAAACGGTACTTGTGGCCTATTTGGGCTCGGAATTAAAGTTATTCACGTTTTTACTATTCCTCGCTTTGTTGCTTCGTCAGAACTGCTCCAGCAATCTTTTACAGGTTATGCCCCTACTTTTTGAATAAAACACCGACGCGAAATACCTGTAACTGATTTAGTTGAAAAGCATTTGAAATGATGAAAAAGGTTCGAAGACTTACAGGCATTAACGAATAGGAAGAACCCACCAACCAAGATGACTGACTGCTTTATCTGGTATCAAGGCAGAAAAGCGAATATTGTGTGAACTTTGACAGCAGTTGAAGTGCAAGTTCAGTGTTCAGCAATGCAAAACCACATTGTTAGGTTTAATGTGTGTTTCGTGCCTTTGAGTTTTAACAAGTAACCGTATCAACACAAAATTTTATATTGCTTTGTATTCGGAATTCAGGCAAAGAGCCCCTCCGTTTTTTATGAAAAAGAAAGGCAAAAGAACTGCAAATGATAAGCTGCTTTTTTCTTGCAGGTTCAAGGTTCCTACAACCCAACCTCCCATCACCACCCTTCCTCCGCTCACCACCAAGGCGAGTCGCTTCGTCACAACTCAGCGGTCGCCGCGCCTTTCAGCCCTTATTCACAATTTCAGTCACAACAACACCCCGGCCACGCCTTCTCGTCCTCCGAATCAAGTCATCTCAATCATGTCAGCGTTGATCGCATCGACCGTCATTACACGCAGATGCAAGCTCAGCTCGGGTCGCCCTTCTCATCGCAGGTTCCTGCCCTGTCCCAACAGCAGCATCAGGCCGAACCAGTTTGTCGCATCCAATCTTTGGGACCGAACGAAGCTGTCTCTTCTGTCCAGCAGTGCCAGTCCTCCTACCATGAGGCCGTCTTGTCGTCTTCGGCCGACAGCAGGGTCTTTCCCGCATACGAGGATTCGCCTCGCGAGACCGTGACGGGCCAGAGCGACGACGCTTCATGCAGCAGTGGTCCGAAGATGGACTTGTGCAAGCAGGAGCTTTTGTGTGACCTTCCCGAAAGCATGTCTGATCTGGAATCGTCGGCGACAAAAGCCAGTGAACCTGCCGCTGAGAGCGAGGCGTGCGTCAGCGAAGGAGGCGCGAACGATGACCAGTGCGGTAACGCGGTTGACAAAAGCAAAAGCGAACAAAAAGTTTCTAAAGTAGATTCATCGGCAAAGCCATCTGAGGCCGATGTTGTGACAACCACAAGCTCGGGAAGGAGGCGCAAGAGGCCGATCCAGAGGGGAAAGCCGCCGTACAGTTACATTGCTCTCATTTCCATGGCGATCGCCAGTTCTGCCGAACGGAAACTGACCCTTGGTCACATTTACAAGTTCATCATGGACAGATTTCCGTTTTATCGCGAACAGAACAAGAAGTGGCAGAACTCGATCAGACATAACCTCACCTTGAACGACTGCTTCATCAAGTTGCCGCGGGAGCCCGGGAAGCCAGGAAAGGGCAATTATTGGACCCTGGACCCAGCGGCCGAAGACATGTTCGACAACGGTTCCTTTTTGCGACGTCGCAAGCGATTCAAGCGCACTGAGTCTGAGAAAGCCCTCCTCAACTCGTACATGCAGGACCAGGCCGCGTTTTCTCCCGCCAGCGCCATGAAGTCCTATCCCCCGCACCACCCCCCCGCCAACGCCTACTATCCACAGCCCATGGCTGCCAATTACCTGCCGCCAATCATGCACTCCGTTGGTGCTGCCGGTCCCGTGTCGCACCAGATGTTGGCCCACTACCCCCAGGCACCGATGGTGCCATCGCCCTCGCCAGCAAACCCACGCATGTTTAGCATTGAAAACATCATCGGACATTCAAATCGCGTTTCCGACTCTACCGACATGCCCAGTTCGATTTACATGGACTCGCGTCGCGGCGACGGTCTCGGTTCCGCGAGGCCAACTGGGCCTGTTGTTGGCCACCAAGACCGGGATTCGTCCGCATCCGGAGCAGGACAAAGCCATGACGCGCCGTCGGGCCACCACAACACCATGAGCCCTCCGGTGGGCTTTACGTCGGTAAACCCCTCTTCGGTGAGAGGCCCGTCGGACAGTGGGCCATCGCCAGCAAGTACAATGTCACCGTACGGTTTTCACGGCGCTTCGCCTGGGTCGCTGTCAGTCAACGTCTCGTCGTATTCGGCCGGAACTACATCGGGCAGCTCTTACGCTATGGCCGGAAGTCAGCGCATCTCGTCGCTGCCGATCAACAGCAGATACCCCGGCAGTTTTTCCAGCCCGGTGCATCACTACCCGGCCGATGCCGCCTCGGCCGGCTTTGCAAGCGACTTTGGGTCGCTCCAGGCACCCACGCAGATCAATGGCCTATCAAACAATTTGTACATGCGTTCATCTGCGACCGGCTACAGCGGGTTTGAAAGGTATATCCCAACCATGTGAAATTGCTTCTGGCGCAATTGCAGCCCGTCGGTTGGGGTTAATTATTCTTTTCTAAGCGTCATACCTTTTTTGCGTGAAAAGGGTAGATTTACCGCTTTTTTTGTAATTTTAGTTTTAAGCCAAGTACTTCCTTCAAACGGTACTTCTCCTGTTGTCTTCGACCCGAGATCGTTTCCTTGCTGAGCACCTCTGCTATTGCTTTTATTTCATTCAGTGTTTCGAGCGTGCTGTTCTTCACCTGGTTTTGTACTTCTAACGTACTATACCACCGCTTTTGCGAACTCTGTTGCTTGTGGCCAATGGCGCTGCTGCAAACGATGCGGTCGGCCATTTTGCTTCATTTTGCTTGGCAAATCAATTTCGAAAGAGTACAGTGGAAATTCTTGCAACTATCGCTACCGCTGCCACAAGTTACGCTGATCGAGGATGGTTATTTGCAAGTTCAAAACGCAACAGAGCGATTTGTGACTTCCCCCAAGTCATGCTTTTCCTAAATTAAGAAACCAGTTCGGAATAACTCTCAGGACTTGAACGGTAATCCTCGTAGTTGGTCAGGGCAACGTAAAACTCCGAATTGAGTCACGCGTGCAACTGTTATTGTGCCAACAGAATGTATTATAAGTCACCACTGGTCGTTCAGTCATTCAAATAACTGGTTGTAACGCGAAGAGTTAACTCTTCGCACGTCTGTTTGGTGTAGCTTACTCATCAGTCATCGTTGCAATGCATGATTTAGAACCAAGTTGGGCTTTCGATTGTCATATGGTGCAGAACCTCCTTTTATCAATTTGGAAAAAGTCAGTACCACTAGATTCATGCTGATAATTCACATATTTCCTTCAGCAACCTCTACTTTCCGTCGTGGACCTGTGGAACGGGTTTCATGAACTTCTGCTAATTCAACGAATTACGGGGTTTCTTAATTAAGTAGAAGCAGACTTGGGAGGCATTTATTGTGATATTTTAGTATATAGATATTTATCCAAAATCGAAATGTTTTATGCAAATCAAAGAACATGTTCATATATTCAAACAGAAAGAATTCGCCTTGTTACCAGAAATTGACATTAGCAAGGGGCCTAATGAGATGTTATCGTTGTAAAGAGACGTCTAACAGTTTGTCATCTAAGCAAAATACGAAGTCTTCGCAGGCTTGCAGTGTGTTCAGTGACACGTTCTTTTATTTATTTAACCCAATCTACTTGCTATCAGGGGTGGGGAACCTATTTACTTTCGCGGGTCGCATGAACTGTGGAATGTCGCCGCCGGGCCGCAAAAAATCATTAATTCCATTTCAAAATTCTACCTTTATCATCCAAAGGAAAACAAAGAGAGAAAACCACGTCAAGGAGTGAAGGACTTCTCTTGACTTACTGTGTATGTGTCTGCTTGTCATGGAGTTTCGTTTTGACGCGATGTTGTGTTCTAACTTGGGTCATAAAAACTCTGATGCGGGCCATATTGAATGTTCACGCGGGCCACAGGTTCCCCACCCCTGTGCTGTATGGAAAGTGGCAGTGGAATAGTCCCGTAACAATAAGCGACTGCAAGTACACACCCGGTAAGCTTATGTTACAAGTTCTACAAACGTCATATTCGACTTTACTGTGACATGACCACGTGATCATTACGACAAGTTTTTTCGGTTACGAATGAATGCCTTATGCTGTGCCTGCGCGTGTTTTCTTCGCTGGTACCTGCAGTGCCTTTGAGAAAAATTCTTTTTACTTGCTGGTGGATTGCCAGTTTTTATGCTTTCGTTTCGTGTATAGAACACTCATAGAACAGTGCTTCTAGAACGTAGTGGAATGACCAGGTATGACTGGAATTATGTCATCAATAAAGCAAGAAATTTTCCTTCAGTGCCTGACGCGTGAATAATCAAGCTCAAAGACAGCATTAACATCCAGTAGAGGTTTAGAAATATTGTTTGTAGTGATTGCTCTCTCAT
>JGI24158J21664_10001301_pt1 | contig 27665 bp, 9 predicted proteins | sample Ectturendosymbi3_FD_21664 | JGI IMG/M metagenome (IMG submission 21664) | reverse complement strand
CCGTGCTGGCTTCGGTCAAAGGTTGCTGGTGTGGCTTAGTAGTGAACCTACATGCACCAACTTCTTTTGCCCAAATTGGTCAAGGTTACCTCAGGAGGAATCTTTGTGTAGGAATTTGTTACACCTCAGGTAACCATGGGTCAATTTGGGCAAATTTTTGTTCCCCATCAAAAACTACAAAACGTGTGCAGATTTCGATAGGACTGCCCGAAAGAGCGTCTAAAAAATGCAGCTACTGAAAGAATAAGCTTTCTACGTGAACGTTAACTAATTTTAATTTAAGTAGAAGAACCGTTTGCCCAAATTGGGCAGAGGTACCTAAGCGGGGTTAAACCAAAGAAACATTAAATGCTTGCAGATCCATTGTTCTAGTCTGGTGTCGTAACTCGAACATATCGCGTTCAGTGTGCTACGAAGAGCACATGTAACTCTATTTGGCAAAACCGTTTGTATCTAGGAAAGGACCCGGAGCCGGACCTACCTCTAAAATGGCTATAGCTCCAGCTCCGGTCCTATTTTGTAAACTGAGCTCCGGCTCCTTCTGATTTTTATTTTGAGCTCTAGCTGCGGCTCCAGGCAAAATGCTCAGCTCCGGCTCCTTAGCCCTGGAATATTTTCACAAGAATTCTGAACGTAATATTAGTGTCGTCATACAATTCCTTAGTTCAGCTTTCTAATGGCGTGGTTCAACTTTAATGCTTTCTCTAAATAAAATTATTTAAATTTACTACTTTCTGTTTGCTTTATCAGGCTTGGGGGGCGATAACGATGTGTCAAGAGTGAAAAGGGGGCGATGGAATAAAAAAGTTTGAGAAACACTGCTTTAGACAAAAGTAAATTACCAGTGTTGGGTATCCATTGGACAGGGTTTTGCAGACAATTATAATTCCGACTGTGTTTGCAATACTCGCAGGTGGTTTACCTGTAATAATCGACACTGATAGACGGCAAAAATGTTCTGGAAACACCACCACTGCCCACAAATTACATTTTGTTGCAGATACAATAATAGCTTATTTGTGTATGAACAAGTTTCGCAAAAGTGCATTTTGTGCTTCAGATCCGACTTTACATATTGACAAAGGAGCAAGTACCATTACAACAAAAGAGCTCTTATGTCAGACCTAAAAATCATTGGCAATGGCTTGTTCCCTGCAGTTGCACTATGACAGAAAGCACTATGAAAGTTAGCTGTTCATAACAGCTCTTTTTAGTCTTCTATGCTTCAAGTTAACTTTTCAGCATATACAATTCTGTTGTAGAGTGCGCCCAAAAAACGATTTTGACGTCAGATGGACAAACTTTTACATTTGTAAAAACGCCCAGCGGTTCCAGGGCCTATTCCACAGAGACTTGCCTTGAAAAAAGTGAGTTGTTTTGCAATTTTTTGTTACTTGTTCAAGCAAAATAATTAAGCTGTTACTCGTGTGATGTAAAATTGAACAAAATATTACGGGATAATGTATTTTAACCTTCGTGTGAAAACTTGAACTTTTAAATATCGGAGCCATTTCGCGCATGTCAAAGTACAATTTGCTAAGAAACATCGGATACACTAAGATTAATAACCAAGATTTAAATCATTTTCAGATATTCCTAAAGCCTCAGTTTTGTGCGCTACAGATAGTAAAAATAACAATCATGCAAGATTTGATAGATCCACGCTGTTTTTCACCTCATGCTCCTCCAACATATTTCAGGAAATTTCTAACAAGGTGTGACAGAGTTTAACTTTGATATACATGTATTGTGAAGTAAAATATTTTCTGAAATTGTTGTTGATTGTTAAAAAGCGTTTTGGGCAAATTTTGAGTGACTGTTGAAGCCGTTTCAAGCTATTTCTGTTTCTAGTTTGCCTACTGATTCCCCTTGCATAAGATCAGTCATTTTCCCATTGCATAAGATCAACTTATATATTCGTCGCGCGGATTTGGTTGATGGGGTCTGCAATTAAATGGGAGGCCACTATCAGCAAAAGCGTACAAAATGTTTTAAATATACAGTATACTGCAGAGACATGGACTGCATATTGAGGACTTAGCACACAAAGCTCCCACGTAACTACGCCATAGTTACACAAACTTGAGTAACGTTTATCGCAAAACGACTAACTCGACCTGAGTCGGTTCAATTTGTGAGAAATCGCAACGTTTCACATGTTTATGTCTTGTAACTCGACCTATACACAACAATCTACATATTTAAGTAATTTTTACTCAACCTCAAATATTGCAAGAATTCTAGAAGTTGTAAATTCCTTTGCCCTTGCGTAAAATTGGTATATAGATTTTTCCAGTAAAAATGCGAACTACCATAAAATGAAGGTCGTCAGGATTTTGTCAAATGTTCCTTTATCAGTTTGCTAATCTATTGTTTGCTTCTCCTTTTGAGCATTTTTTTTTCAACAAATTCATAAGTTTCTGAACAAAACAACGATTTTCAAAAGTTTTTGCAGAAAAGCTGCGCTGCATCTCCGTATCGAACCACTGTAGGTGGTTTAAGCGACCTGGCATTCAGAGACGAAAGAAAATTACTAATAAATTCCTTCGCAAATTGATGTTTCTTATCCAACTAACTTAGAGGTGTTTAGCAGTGACGTGCGAATTACTCGCACGTCACTGCTAAACACCTCTTATAATAGCGATGCTTGTAATAGCAACTGGCCAGCTCCTGAGCCCTACTTTGGAAAGTAAGTAAATCAAGAGCGAGGTCTGAGCTCGAAACAAAGATATGACATTGATTACCTAATACACCAAAGGTATTGTCAAAGCTTGTCGCTACACTCACACATGAAGAAAGTTAACTTCTCAAAAATGCACCACAGTTGCGCTTGAGGAACTTGGTCAAGTACTGGAAGTATTTCGTGCATTTTCTCTTGAAACGATGACGTCTTGGAAAGTGCATCTGAACGATGCGAGCCTTTCATAGCCCCGAATGCCTGGTATTGACAATGATGATTTCGTTGGGCGAGTGCATCCAACTTCAAAAATGTCACCACCAAGATCCCGGACATAAGCGCATTTCGCTGTGACCGTTCGCAAAAAAAGCATTGCGGAACAAAGTCTCACACTTGTCGATATTTCGGCGAAAAGCTGCACAAATACGTTTGTTTCTACTCGAAGAGCCGCACATGTGAAAGAACACCGCTTGTGATTTGAAAAATATGACTCAATCGCATCACCACATGAGACACAAAAAATACATCCTGTGACTTTGGAATAAACAATAATATTTCGCAATTTCAAAATAACGCAACTGTTTTCAAGAAGTTCAATGTAATGACGGTAATTTGATTTTCTACCTCTTACAATATAGTGTATTGTGAAAGGTAAGGCAACGTTGCTCATCCTGATTCCATTATTAAAACGATTTTCTTACTGACTTCCTTTATTCTAGACGCTTTCTTCCTTAAAATTAATTGAGCATTGTACTCTGGGTTTATGCCCTGATGATTTCTGGAAACTCAATTTTATGCCCGATAGAACAGTAATGCAAGAATGCTGTTTGAAGTGAAAATTGTTTGCATATTTCATTCAGAAATGTTATAAATATTTTTCATTATTGTGGTTTGAAAGTATGGTTATCCTTGAATAACTTTGATACGTCTACTGAAAGTATTTTCTTCGAAGTGACGGCTGTGCTTATGGTAAGAGGGAATGATGACGATCAAAATTTTTTTCACTAATCTGAAGCAGTGATTTTCAGGGAAAAAATGAAAATGCTTCCAATTTGTATTTTTTCGACAAAGACTTTGTGTGAAACCAGAAAAGACTTGTAATCTCACATACATCTTCATTGTTCATTTACAGACTATTCCAGAGGTGTTTTCAAGTGAAAATAGATTGAGGAGAGTCTTGTTGGAAATCGACATCGCCACCACCAATACAGTTCTTCTGAATCAAACAGATGTTGAATCCACTGTTGATTTTTTTGCCAATGTCGCAGAAAATGCAACGCAGGTGCTAAGCAGCAGGGCATATCTTAAGGTTTAGCAGTCTTAAGCAGGCGGTTGTGTTGTTGTCAAAATCAATTTTGTGAGCATCATTGTCAAAAAAAGACCAAATTAATATCAAAACTTTGCAGATATCCCGTTCAAATTTTGCTGTTACGGTTTCTGTACTGGATCATGTAACCAACTTTTTGGAAGCAACAGATCGTAACAATGTGTCCTTCGATGTCGGTATCAGTGTTCTGAACTCCTTGACAACATTGGCTTTTAAAACTCAACTAGATGACGGCTCAGCCGAAATAAACATTTTAACGACGAATATTGCTGCTCAGGTAAGAATTCAAAACGAAGAAATGTATGTCTTCCCTTTAAGCGACGCTGTTAAAGTGATGCTGACCACTTGTTTGTGGCAAAACGTATAAGCAAAATCTTTTTTTCCTGCACTAGGAGCCTTTTGAGGATTTTCCGGCTTTTCTTTTCACTGTGTTCTTTAATTTCATTTTGATTACCACGTGTCGGCTTCAAGAAACACGTGCCATAAATGTTTGAAGTTGAAAAAAAGTTATATCCCAAAGACTTGCAAAGTATTAGTAAAGAAACGACCGTTAAAACCAGGTATTGCTCCGCGTCCTGTTTGTGAGCTATAATGTTGAGCAAAGACATCATTTTGCTATGACCAAGTTTTTGGTTGTAGACAGGACTTGGATATTCGTACATGCAGAGCCCTATTTCACAAACTACGAAAGGGTTTCTACAAATGTTTGGTTAGGATATTATTAAATAAAATTTTGGATGGAGGTGATTCAAAAAAGCTTGCTTATGCTCCTATTGAGTGCTTTCTTTGTTTCCACCGCGTTTTTAACTGTAATTACACTTATTTGCAGATACAAGACCATAATACCGATACTTCATCTGTTCTTTTCGAGCCAGAGGTGTATGCTGAAGCTAATGGTAGTGTCATCCAGCCGGTATCTTTAAAAATTCCTTCAGAAGTACTACGTTCCGCATTCAAGGACCTAACGCTTGAAACATCAGCTGTGCGAACAGTGTTTATGTTGCATCGAACCAGCATCCTTTTCCCTTCAAGTGAAAGATCGAACTGGGTATGAGATTTTACTTTCACCACTTGATATTGTAGGTGATGTGTAATCATGCAATAAATTTCGTTTGAATGCAAAGGAAAAGTTTCTTTTTTAGCAAATAGCTTTTGGTCAATCTAGATCAGAGGTTCCCAACCTGGGGTACATGTACCCCTAGGGGTACATTTGCCTATCCGAAGGGGTACATTTAAGGTTAGCAACAGAAGAGAAAAATATATTTACCTATCTTTTATTTCCAAATATTTATACATATATCAATGAATATTATTTTCAAAAGCCATTATATGCTTATTGTTAAATAAATCTGTGATTAATCAGGACAAAATATTTTGTCGTAAGAAATTTTAGGATACATGTTAATCTTTCGAAATGCTAAAGAGGTACATGCTCATCTGTCGGAATGCTGAAGGGGTACATGGTCATTAAAAGGTTGGGAACCCCTGATCTAGATTAAATGTCATCACTTAAACCTTGATGCTATTCAATGCCAAACTAAACGCAGCAACATGAAAATTCAGCCAAAAACACAATTTTTGTGTTGATTCAACTTGCTGGCTATCCATGGTTGCTGTGTCTCGTCGAAAAATGGAAAATGTTTGTAAAATTTACAAAATGTTTATGGTAAAAACTCTTTAGTTGATTTTCATGGAGGTTGGTAGACCATTTAACAGTTTACACTGAAAATTACGCAGTTAATACTTTTGGGTCAGTGTTGTCATGCCCTTGCCCCAGCCCCTTCAATAAAAACTGACCGTGTTTTATTGAAATCATTGTAGCTGAATTTTTGGCTTGGAGCTATTTTTAAGGTGTTGGATCAGATATTAGTTAATCCACAAAAATTGTATGATTAACAACAGCTTTTATCGTTGGAAAAAAGTCCTAGTCACATCCCATGAAAGTAAAGCATAATTTCTTGCGAAAGTAAAGGTTTGGAGTTCCGAAAAAAAGATTGAGTTGCAGATAAAGTTACACGTTATCTGAAGTAGGTGGGGAAATCTTCCTAATGGTACAGAAATAATTCAAAGAGGGGCTGTTAACTTTTCAATGCAATTTGAAATTATTTTCCTAAAGGAAATAATTTATGTACCCTTATATAAATATTTTTTGTAAATTTGAATTATGTAAATTTGAATGAAAAATCATGTAAATATTTCTCTTTCCGCTGCTTGTTTTTTTAATCTATAGCGTAGTCGCTGATAGCGATCATTTTGTATTATTACAGGTGGTTTCTGGAGATGTAGGATCACAAGCAACAACTGTAACTTTTGATCGTCTCAACGAACCGGTGAACATAACTTTTTCTTATGTTAATGAAGGCTCAGGAATCAAACAAAATGACGCAACTCTCCAGGTCAGTTTGACACTGCTTTTGGTAATGAAATGAAAAATGTGATTTTGCTTAGTTACCTAGTGCAGCTAAAGACTATTATCCTAAAGAATTATTAATAAAATTCGAATAACGTTTAGTAAAAACATGAAGAGGACGCAAAAATAAAGGGAAAACTTGCACTTATATTAAATAAAAACTAGGATTTTTGGCGACACTCCATACTAACAATTATTTTGTTTATGTAGGCGCCAATTGCCAAAATCATTCCAAACGTTCTAAGGAGCACTGGCGCATGTACCAACTCGGAATTTATTCTCAAGTTCATCTGACCGGAAAAACAAAACTTGTTGATTTCAAAATAAAGTCTTTTCTTTCAAAAACAAAGATATTTTCTTTCCAAAAATGTGGGAGGCACGCAAGTTGCCTCCAATCAAAATCGCAAAATTCCTTTTACAGGTTAAGTATGAACAACTCACGTTAACCATAAGCCACGCGAGTCGGCCCGGGTTGTTTTATAAGCGACACCTCTCATGGGACGCAGGTACGGGCCTTGCTCGTCCATCAAAACGTCATACTTGCTTATGCAAAAATGGCATTGGAGACCTCACGCACAGCTTTTGTCTTCACACATTAGGCATGCATTGCCATCTTGGCAGTAACTCCCACCCCCTTACTCAAACATACAAAGTTTACGCTTATTACGAAAGGAATGCTCGACAGAACGCTTGGAAGAAATCAGCTACTGAAAGAATCACGTTAATAAGTGTATTTTAAGTTTTAAAATTTAGTTCAAACTGAATTAATAATATTGTCAAGAGTCACCTGAGCGGGGTTGCAGTTAATACTTTACAAGCTTCACTCAAACATTATACTAAAAGTCTGAATTTTCAAGTAGCACGTGTTTCACATATTTTGTCAATGCTGGGGTTGCAATGGTCAAAATTGAAAAACAGTTCAATATGAACAGTACGTGTAGACTGCGACAACCTACTTCATATCTTTCATTGTTGTTTTAGCATGGACAGTTAGTTTCGGATCAATGAGGAACGTAGTCCGGCTGACAGTTGTCCTACCTTGCAATTGTATGTGGGAATTTTCGTGTGGTGGTAATTTTCTGGATGACAGTTGTCTATTAGTTAGATTTCCAGAAAGTAGTTAGTGAGCGTCTAACCTCCGCCCATGACACTTTCAAGAAAGATTGAATAAAGGTATATTGTTTCCCAGAGGCTTCAATTGTTAGCAATCAAAGACAGGTCATTGGTTTATATGCTAGGAAAAACGGTTCTATTTTTCGTGATTTAACATATTCCATTCACATGGCTGTTAGCATTCCACTCTCGTAATTCAGTACTTTACATTCACATAATTGCTTACATTCTACCTGGTATATTTACCATAGCATTGTAATTTTTTGTTTAATACGAAACTTGTACATGCAGACAGAAGTCACCCCAGAGATAGAACTCTATAAAAATTACCAAAGTTCCATCAATTTCTTAGGGCATCTTTTCAAAGAGTTAACTCATTTTACATGTCCACTGCTATGAAATATAAAACAACACTAACCTGAAAGAAGAGAAAAAACTTGATGTATCCTACGCGGTTCACACAAGTTTTCAAGCCAAATTTTCACTGTGCAGGCTGTTTTTTTTTATGTGGGAGCTCTACACGTCGCAATTAAAAACGCTGTTTATTACTGAAATCTGAACGCGCTCAACCAGTCGAACTTTTAATCTAAGTCTTCCAGGCCAATTTCAAACTTTTACATGAGGTCTATCGGTCGCTGTGGGTTATCAGATATCGCTTCGATGCCAACAGAAGCCAAAATTGAGAATTTCGTGCCAAACAGAAGAAAATTTGAATAGAATGCTTAGCGTCATAAAACCTTTCGCCACAGACTTGTGTCAACAGACATTTACATTCAGACACTTGGCTTGTGCTCTCTGTGTAAGCGTGCAAGTCTGTCTTTCGAAAATTGGGGCAATGAAATCACGTCATTCCATTTAAAAGAAAATTTTCAGCAAACGGACTTGTTTTGAAACAGCTGCAAAACAGTGAAGCCTTGCAAAAATTTCTGAATTTTCACGGCAGTTTTTGAAGAATTTCATTGCGCTATAGTCAATGTGAGCATCCTTTGAATTTTCTGAATAAAAGCAAGACTAGAATTATAGAATATTCTTGAACGCTTGGTTACGGAACGGAACATACTCGTCTTTGGCCTTCGTTCCTTGTTAAATACGAAAATGTTTTTCANTATTCTNAATGTTTTTCATTATTTCATCTGAACATATGCTATAAACCACAAAACGTACACTAAATACCAATATGTAATGCAACTCTTATAAATATNATTGACAGTTTGATACTGTAAAAGTTTGTACTTACCTTCAAATTACATCATTCTGGGTTTGGCCTTGATCTTAGCCTTCTACACGTTGCTCTGTTGCAGCAACGAAAAGTAAACATGAAACGCTCAACCCGTTAAAACGCAATGTTATCTTGGGTAGAGGTCAGAAGAATGCACGTGTGCTTGTGTAAGTGCTTGTTTGCCATTGTTGTTAATAACATTTCCAACTGATCACACAAGAATTGCTCGCGGAGTAATCTTTGTATTAAACTTATGGTATGTTTTCAGGCTTTCTATGTCAATCAGACGTGCGTCTTTTGGAACTTTAGCACGAGTTCATGGTCTACAGATGGATGTTCCCTCGTTGCTTCTTCTGTTCCACCCCAATGCTTGTGCGATCATTTAACAAACTTCGCTGTTTTGATTGTGAGTGTTTTTTCTGCGAAATTTGAATTGGCTTGTCTTAAAAGTAACATGTATGGTATGTATTTCCTTTTCAACAAACAAATTCGCGAATGTGCAAAACATAGCTTTTGTGAAACCTATGAAAAAGTTTCGTCCATTTAGTTCAGTTGACTGAACGTTGAACTTCACTGCAATACTGTTTCATTCTAGTTTGTCTTAGACATTGCGCCGATAGTCGGGAAATCAAATCTAGCATGGTCCGTTAGCGATCCATCAAAACGATGTCAGCATTATTGGAAGCAATCAAGGCTTGATGTCATCAACTGAATTCTTGAAGTAATCGTAAAATCGACCCTTCGCACAAATATACAACTAAGGCGGCATACGTTAAATACAGAAATGGTGGAATGTCCCATAAAAGATCAATCATTTTCTTCGANGCTCATATTTTGCACGCGTAAACTGTTGTCAATCGCTGCTTAATTGTTTAAAACAATTATANAGGAAATATATTGCCAAGAGAATGGACAACGTTTCTGTCTCGATGGAAATTTTTTAAGTAGNTGATTTCCCGTCTTATATGGAACAATNATCTTTCTTACATTTAGGAGTTGCATTGACGTTGCAATCGTGACTTTACAACAAATTCCATATCGCCATCATTACAAATTGATATTAGTTGTTCCAACTCTGAAATAAGTTACACAACTCGTCCGGTGTGCCCGGTTTTGTAATATATTGATCTTCACAATCTCTAATCTATAATCTTGTGTTTTTCCAGAACGTTTACAGCATTGCTCCTCACATATCACTGCAAATGTTCACAATTATTGGAATCGCCATCTCCGTTCTAGCTTTATGTATTACGATGGTTCTTCTGCTGATACCAAGGTTCGTGTAAAGCTGAATTAATTCTCAAGTTTGTTTTGTGCAAGACAACGTTTTCAAAAACTTAACAAAAATCAAAACTTTTATATATATTCCCGTCTACAATAGTAATCAAACTTTTTGTGTAGTTTTCTAGTAACAAACTAATCATTAGCGATGTAGGGTGTCAAAATGAATGATCGCAAAAATCATTTTCAGTAGTCCAAAAGACATCAAAAATACCATTTTTGGATGCAATCCCTAGTCAGAACTACGTTACACGTTATTTGTACCGTGTGCAAAATATGTTTCATTTTGCAAATAATTTAGCACTACGGTTCGCAGTGAAATTCTCGCCTAATTTCACCAACAAAACCGGTTGGTAAATACACGGAACTGAGGCAATAAAAGCGGAATATGAAGAACGAAAGGTGACAAAAGTGGAGGGTCTTTAAAAAATTCGTTATCATTTGAGATGTATAATCTTGGGTAACTACAAACTCTGCATTTACAAACTGATATGGGTTTAACGTTCAACGGAACCAGGTATAAATTATGTGGGTTTTACTGTATATATGACTTACACACACCTCATTTCCTGGCTTGCCTATACCAGCGCATTATCTGTGCTGCCCGAACTTCCTACACAATTTCTTGCGATATTATTGGTCGTTCAGGCGTTGGTTTTGGTCCTACATAAATAACCTTGACCTTTAAACTTTTTATGACATTTTGAAGTGCATGTTGCAGCTGTTCTTTTTTTATGGCTTTCACTTACAAATGCACGCTGTACTTTCTTGCTCTACTCTGTCCAAGAATACTCTAACACACAATGAATTTTCCATTCACTCGAATGCGATTTCTCTGCCTGAGAATACCCAGGCACAAAAGATAAAATTATGAGATGTTTCCGATGTTTCCACACGTGTTGTTATAATTATAAGTAATTTGAAAAACTTGGCCAAATGAACAAATTAAATATTCATGACATACACTTGGAACACACGTTTCTTGGAATGCCGTTTTTAAGTTAAAAATGTAAATAAAATGAAGAGAATCTCTGTTATTTCGATATTGTAATTTCGTTTTATGATTTGCGTGGTTTTTTGGACAGAAAAATCAAAGGCTTTTGTGAAAAAATATAGAGGAAGCATTCTTAGCCGAAGGAGAGCAAAAGGAACAATATGTCGTCCATAATGTGATAAAAATTTCCGATATATTCAATCCAATTTTTCCTCACAGGAAAACAGTAAAAGTAATTATAACTTTGTTGTTGGAAATTTTCAATGACAAAGCCTCACGTGAAAATCGTTAAAATCAAATGCTGTATTGGATTTAAACTTCTCCATAAATAACAAACTTTCGGTTGACATGAACGTTCAGTGGGATATTGTGAAGTGATGACTTCCGTATAGTCGATTTTATCCGGCATGTCGAGCAGGTGTAAGTAGTTACCGCAAAGTGAGGCCAAGTCACATACGCAGCTTTAGGTTTGAGAACCGTTTTTATATTGAGAACCGAAATAAGGAAACCAAGAGACCTACTTCTGCGGAATTTGACCAGAATGTTCTTTGCAGAAGAGTTTAAGATATGAAATCTGTTTGATGTTAGGCAAGCAACAATCTTTCAACACTTGCTTTTCTTTTTTTTGTAAACGTATTTGACAGATTTTGCCATCATTCTTTAAATTAACTTAATTTTGGGCGATGGCGGTCGGAGGTAGGGCGAAGCCTAAAATGTACTTTTTGCCGGGGCGGTTCCGTTGAAAGCCATAAGGAGCGCTATGGCACATTTAATTTGGAGCGGTAAATCAAGCGGCCAACCTTTCAAATGCGAGGTGGACACTCTACCACTGAGCTATGACCCCCGTACATTTAAACGTCTATGCACTTGATCTCAATCTCAAACATTTGCTGTAACTTTTACCAGTTTATACAATTGTGTTTACGGAGCAAGCGCCTACCTTTTTTTCGTCGATTGTTACCCGTGACGTATAGATACGGGAACCTTCGATTTGCCAGACAACAGAGTCACCGCTTTTAAAATAACCAAGGAAACACAAAACACTGCACTTGCAAGAGCTGAAAACACGCTCTCGTGTGTGGCAACACAAGGAAACATTAGGAATCTTCCCTTTCAGGTATTCAAACCATAAGAGTTACTGTGTCCTGCTTGGGGATAACAAAAGACGAGCGTATACCCAACGGTGTGCCCCATTAAAAAATGCCAGAAACACTTCCATAAATTTTTTGCAACCTTTCACAGAGACTTACGACAACGCCGTCCCTCGAAAGTCACGGTGAACATTTATTTAAACATTACACTTGCTTACTTGATATTCCTGATTGGAATTGACAAAAGAAATGAAACTGGGGCTTGTGTTGCGTCTGCGACTCTGCTGCACTACTTCCTTCTCAGCAGCTGGTGTTGGATGGCAGCGTATGCTCATCTCCTGCTCAAGTCGATTGTTGTGGTGAGATGCTCTTATTTCTTGTAATAGTTTGCATCGTTGTGATAGTCTTTTTCAGTAGCTGCCTTGAGCAGGAACGCTCGATCTGTCGACGAGGAAATGGGTTTGTGCCAATAAAGGAGTCTGCAATGGGTGGACGTTGTTTGTCTTGTATTCAAATGACCGCACTTAGGTATTTATTAAATATTGTTCACAGCAGAAGGGTGCAGTCGAGGATTAAAGTACTTCAAAACCTCTCCTTCTATGGGGGATGATGGAAGTGGAAAATTTTTGCAGTAGTCTGTGTCACATAATTTTCTTCTAGATATATTCTTCTTATAATTACAACTTCAAGTAGTTGGATTTTTACACGGCATAGTTTCTACTAAAAGTGGATTATATTTGAAACGACATTAGTGCCTGATGAACAAGAAAACGCGTTCACACCCTACATTAAAACCTGGGTGTACCAAATATGTGTTCGTACTCCGATTTGCAACCAACTGCAAAATCAAAAAGATTTTTTTTACCCCCATACGTACAAAATTTGTTGCCCCACATACAGGAAAAAATGTCGGATGAAGCAAGGACAAGTTAAACTGGCTTTAAATAACGATATTGTGTTCTAAGTAAATTGAACCTGTGCAGTTGGTTTGATCCAGCTACTACAAGCGTATACATCAAAGATAATGTAAAACAAACGTGTTAATTCTCTGGTTTTCCTTGTTCACTGAATGTGACTTTCTATGCTTGGTCGAGGCACTGCAGAAGATTGGGGAAAACGTTCTCAAATACTTTCTTAAATTTTGCAAACACGATGTTTGAAAATTTTGGTAAACTTTGAGTGCTAACTGTAAACATTAGCTTCTTTGAAATTAAGGCTGGCTGCAGTTTACTAATTTAAAAATCAAACACAACAATCTTACTTCATTGCAGATTTAAGACAGACAATTACTGATCCTGTTGCTTTTGATGGGTCGCAGCTGTTGTTTGCTATAACTCAAAGCATCTTGTTCATCAGCGCATTAGATTGCAGAATGTTGAAGTGTTCAGTTGTGCAATGGTGACATATCCTGACGGTTTGAACTGGGTATCAGTGCTTTATAAAAAAAAGCAAAGCATGTACAAAAAAGTGAAAGTTTGCTTTCTAATGTAGTAGAGTTACTACAGACTAAAGCCTGTTGTTTGGTTTGTTTTCCCGCGATCTTCCATTTCGCCTCTGCCATGCATCACAGTGTACGTTAGTGTGCATTGCCACGGTGTTTTGCACATTTGACTAAGACTTTCCTGTACCTGCGGCTTCTACGGAGCGAGCAAAATTGTACTGTAAGTGAAATTACAGTAGTTGTTATAAATAGATTTTGCATTATTCCTATGCGATTTTCTGCAGGTTATGAACCTGTCGTGGAAAAGATACATGGTAAAGGCAGCATGTTTCTCTTATGGAATCCCCTGTCTGATTGTGAGCACCAACTTGGTTTTCGTCAAGATATTTGCACAGCCATCCAATCGGCCAGGTGGTAATGGCCATGGTGAGTTTTTAGGCAGTTACGAAATTTCAAATGCTTAAAGTATCGAAATGGCCTGAAATATATTTTAGTTGCAATTAACAGGATTGATCATTTTAAGAGAAACGTAACTGGCGAGAATCTCGTTGCATAATACCAGTATCATTTTCAAACCTTTTTTTCTAAGATTTGCTCTTGCAATTTCATATGAAAAGCGAACGAAATCATGAACGAATACTAGTTTCATGCGACTTCACTGAGTTTCCTGCGTCTATGCACTAATACTTCAAGAAAAACTGCATGATACACAGCACAAAACAGCAATCAGTGTAATGTGTAATGCGATAAATATGCTCAGGTCGAACAAAGAGGACAATAACTGCTGATTTTTTGTGCTAAAAATCCATGCTGTTGCAGTTGGAATTATTCTTAACAACTGCATATCGACTAATACGCTCCTTAAATCTCCAAGCATTTCTTTGGTCTGGAATTGTCTATTAGAAATATCCAAGACTAGAATTGTTCAATCGAATATCAGGTAAATTTAGGGCATCGGACGTTATTTTCAAGTTAGTAAAGCGGTCTCCGAAGTCCGGTCAGCGGGCCAGATCCGTCCCGCGAAAGATTCCACTCCGGCCGGGAAGCTTTCTTGCAAGTGTTTAGTATTTTAACAGTTTCGTGTAAACCAACTGATGTAAAGTGTAATTACACAAAATGCCAAAGCATTTTCTACAATTGGGAATTTCATACCGGAAGGCTTCCGAACCCAAAACAAATTAAGTTTTTCGCTTTGGCAAAGAGCTCAACTAAACAAATTGTGAAGTGTGTGAAATAAAAGTGATTTAATTAGGATCTAGGACATTCGTTTGTGAGGCTGTACTTTGCGAACAACACAGACAAGTAAATGTAAGCACAGACAATTACTACGTCATAGCTGCTTTTTCCATAGGAAGTTACTGCGGTCGCATGCGCGGACCGTGCCAGCCGTGTCAGTGAATAAGTTGCAGAGTTCATAGTTTATGTTCGAATAACCTCTCATTTTCAGCACAGCTAGGTTTACTGTAAAGTTGCTGCAACTTCCGTATGAATTTTCGTTGGAAAAAAGCGTCACGAAAAATGTTGCGTTGTTGTTGTGCAAACAAACACTGTTTGCAGGTGACGTTTTTGATAACGTGTCATGAGTAGCTTGCCACATCACAGTAACTCACCCCGTGGAGTTTAGCTAAAACGTTCATATAAATTTTCGTTGCAGAAAAACAAGTGCAGAAGAAGTCAATGTATTGTTATGCAAAAAACTGCTTGCATTTGACGTTTTTGAAAATGGGTTTTCTGAAAAAAAGTAGTTAGATGTGCATAGGTCAGCGGTTCCCAAACCGGACGCCGCGGCGCCCTGGTGCGCCGCGAGACATTGCCAGGGGCGCCGCGAAAGCATGTTAAAGTTGTTAAATTTGTCGCGGGTCTCCACGCACTAGGTGTTTGGTGTCGAGTCCGCTCTGTGCCTCGAAATTTAATATTGGAAAAATAATGTTTTGAAGAGTTGCTCGCAAACAGAATACGTAGTCACGCGTCACAATAAGGTTAATTCACCCGTGTGTGGTATATTGTGTAACAATTGCCCATTCAATTTCATTAACCTGTGTGAAGTAAAATTCGGTGGAAATTTTTGTCCACGTTTGAGGAGATAATGAAAAAACATAACACTTCCCTGCATATTTTCCTTGATTATGGTGAAATTGTAATTATATTCTATTCTCTATTCTCGCCCGGGTGTTGGTGTGAATTTTGAGAGATCCCTCATTGGTTGCTTACAATTGTATGAGCTTTGGCATGAGTTTTCTTTTCCACCAAGGGCGTGTCAAATTAGATCTCATGCTGCTAAGATTCCGAAAATAAAGAAGGTTGGTTGAATTCTCTTTTTAATGTTTGTGGGTTTCTAAATTAACATTGGAACTACCTGGAAGAAGGTTGGGAAGAGAACTGCCTGGCTCCAGCTACGTAGAATTATCATATTCATCTCTTTGCTTTCTCTGTCCGCGTCTCCTGCCCAGACATAGCTATTTCCTAGGTCGAAAGGAAAGAGTGGGTACCAGCAGTCTAACTGCTGGTTGGTGACCTCAGCTGTAATCTACTGTCAGTGGGTTATATACCGCGTTACACGAGAAGGTGATACATTTACTGCTTTCCTCACAAAAAAATTACAGTGCGTAGTTAGCAGCATAGGCGTAGCCAGAAGAGGGCCAAAAAAAACATAGCGATTTTGTGCTTTGAGAGGCGTTTTTCCAAACAAAATAGTGTTATTCGCCTAAAATCAAACATTTTGGTCCCCCCAATTTGTTTGGCCCCCGAAAATTTTTGGGATGGCTACGCCACTGGTTAGCAGCAGCTTGTTAGCGGCTTAATAATTACAGTGCGAAAGTTGTTAGCAGCTTGTTACAATTTTACAGCTTGTTAATAATTTTACATTATTGTACGAATGCCTGAGATGGTTCGTGCCTCAAACGTATATTTTTAGATATTGCACGCTTACCTTGCCTGCCGTTTTAAAAATACCTTTTTGTAGCAACCACGCAATTGTAGAACATAACAAATTCCTTAGTGTCAAACAATATCTGCAGTAAAGTACTGACAATTTATTGGCTGCGTAGTGGACGCATTTGTTACCGGTACTTTACCTCAGAAGAGACGGGCAGGAGTGGATGTAAAAAAAAGAGAAAAGTGGAAGAAAGAAGACTAGAAAATACGACAGTAGTTATTTCAATTTTGGCTTTACAGTCGCAGAAAGGGGAAGACAAACTATGATAAAAACTCCCTGCTTTCAACCGCGGTCTGCGAAAATTGTTTGACTAGCCTACACGTATAACTTTTCACAACCTCGGAACCACAAGTTTCATATTTTTTTTGCAAACTTAATTCGCGAATTCAACCTTGAAACGCTAAGTGAAATCTTGCATCTTGCCAAACGGTAATCAAGACTTTCTGCTTTCAAACAGGGTTTGTAAAATTGTTTACTAGCCTGCTAGTCTGCACGTAAACTTTTTCGATATATCCACATAATGATATATAGCGCAGTGAAACATAAAGTCACCATGATATACCCAGGAAAATTGCAACACCATCAAATGCAAGGCTATTGGCAAGCCTGTATACCATCGCGAACATACTGTNGCAACACCTCTTGTCAGTGGCAGCAACTCACCAAAGACGGGGCGGCAACAGCCAGTGGTTAAGTGTTCGCCTCCCAATTGGAANGTTGGGTATTCGATCCACAGCCACTGAGTGAATTGTCGTAGCGCTCCTTGGAAAAGAGCTTTCACCACAACCGCCCCAGCAAGAAGCACAATTGAGGCTATGACCTGCATGCCGCCAATTGCCGTCACCAAAATTCACCAAATACGTCCACTCCACTGGTTTATCAGCAGGCACAAAGATTTAATGTTTGTTAATATATAAGTGGAGTTATGTTTAGAAAAACCTTTTTAGCTTCAGAAATACATGTACATACATATCCGCGCCATCAAAAGGAAACGTTTTAAACAGGAACCCAACCGTTGGCGTTTGAATTCAGACACAGAACGTTACATATGAAACCGCACAATCGATGCCGTAGGTACGNAACGTTNCGTACACAGGCTTCGAAGGTGACACGAGCGGCACAGTCATTATTGTTTTCTATCTCATGCTTCACTTACAAAGTTTAGGGGATTTTGATAAATGCATAATCCCAAACTTTTTCGTTTTTTTTAGGCTCAGAATCAAATTTTGCTGATACTTTACTTGCTGACAACTTTTGCTGGATCAAGAATTATTCTCTGTACTTCTCGTTTCTACTACCTGTTGGACTTCTGCTGTTGTTTAATATATTTATGTTTGGTCGTGTGATCACAACATTGACCTGCAAAAGACAACAGGTATTTCCAAAAAATTTTTCGAAATTCTGTTTTCAATTTTAAATTGAAACAATTTCAGCTGAAGCACTGCATGTTCTTGTATGTTACTTGAATGTTACAAGATTACAGCATATTTTATTGATAGAAGCATTAATATCACAAAATTGCGTAAATTTCATAAGACTTTCATGTTCCTGTACATCCATAATTTGAATTATTTCATCTAACTCTTTTATCTGTAAATTTTGAGACCATGCACAAATAGTCGTTTTTCCAGGAAGAAGCTGTTCCTGACTGCATTTTTGTACTTTTTATACTGTTCAGCATTTTTTCATTGAGTAATGGTAAGTCCGGGCATTCTGTTTACAACGCAACGTTATAACAGTCGAATTAAGAGTAATTATTCCCGTAGGCGTAAATTCCCAAAGTGTATACTTGCATTGTAGTTATCATTGAAGGATGTTTCGAAGCTAAAGGCCACAAATTTTGTTTTTCCTGTGCTTCCACTGTGTTTCTTGTTTAGTTATTTTCATAAGTAATAGACAGCTCTTGTTGCACACACACGGATAGCTTATACATTCGGGGTAAATATACAGAAAAACAGAATCGTTTCATCGTTGCTGGTTTGAACGGTTGAATAAGAAACTATTTATTACATTTCATATATATTTTATACGTTCACCGGTGATTTGTGTTGAATGCCAAATAGATTAATGGCATAGGACACAATAAATACGAAATCGTTTACTTACAGCACAGGCCAGAGAAGGCGCTAGTCTATACATACAAATCATATTGCCAAACACAGTAAGTTCTTGGTAATGGAATTCTAAATCGATAATCGTTTTTGTAGGTTCTATGCGGTTGTTCATTATAATATCATGTGCACCTGTGTGTCATTTCCACCTCTGCACGAGGCATGAAGAATTACTTTGTTATTTCAATAATAAAATATCACTTCGACCAACCCGTTTCTTCTACCACTTCCCTTGCGTGCCTTAATCCTATCAGCAAATCTGATGTTAAAAACCAGATGCCGTTCCGATAAAAACCACAGACGTGGAAGGTGGAACTACCGCATGTCTTTATAGTGAATCCTATTTGTCGCTGGCTTGCGGGTAGTACTTCGTATTCGCGCCCAACCACTTTGTCGGCACTTTAAGCTTTCGTAAAATTGCGAATGTGCCTTTTTCCTAGTGAGAAAGAAGAGCCATTAACTTTACAAACGTCACTGGAAAAGGTTTGGTAAAAAGACACTTCCATCGCCAGTATCTGTTGACGTTTTTCTTTTTTTTTTGAAATCTAACCACAGCAACTTGCATTCTTTCTTAAATTTTCAGATTTCATCCTCCTCGCAAAATCAAACTGTTCTTCAACAACTGTCAACCGCCGTCACTTTAGCTGTGACCTTAGGCTTGGTTTGGATCTTTGGTTATTTCATGATGTTGTCCTCCAATCCCAAATTTCTACTTATCGTGAGCTGGATCTTTACTATAGCATCAAGCCTTCAGGTGCGTTCCTGTGCTAATCTAATCAAGTTGTTATTGAGGTTATTTTTCATTTTTAACTCTTCTGTAAATATAACTTATGTAGACAAAATTGATATATTGCATTTGCGAAAGTGCAAACTTGTCACTTCAATCATGTTATAAAGCTATTTGTAGTAACAACAGATTACAAGGAGTCCAGAGAGCGAAAGCATTTACAATATTTTTCAGGGAATCTGCATTTTTATTCTGGTTTGCTTTCGTCAAAGTGATGTCAAGCGTATTTGGTGGGCACGCATGCAGCATTTTTCAAGTCGCTTCACATCAGCTTCATCGGATTCTCCAACACGCTCTACATCCAGCTCTAATTCGGGCAAAATTTGACAGCACAGCAGTATTTGTGGTCGATCAGCTCAGAGAGACTCAAAGCATGAAGCACTTTGCTGACGTCTAAAAACATTCAAACAGAAAAACTAAATGCAGTGTAATATACTCATAACATCTGATTGACTCACCTTCACCTGAAAGTATCGTTACTTCTGTAAAGACCTTTGCGTCCATTTTTTCGTTTCGACCGAAGTTTTGGTTGTGATGTTTGGTGTGAACAGAATTCAGACCATGCTGACAGTTTTTCGCGCATCCATTTTCAGAAAAGTGTTTCTTGCTGATGATACCCATTAAAAATGATCTCATGTCAAAGCCCAATGGTTTAGATCTGGACATTTATTATCTTATAACTGAACCGAAATGAGACGATTTAGTTGCTTGAAATTTTAGCGATAAAGCAAGATTATAAAGCCACAAAACTTGAATGGTGATTGTTTAAAACTCTATCGTTCATGAAAGCTTTGTGTTAAAACCGTTCTTCAACCAGATTACCCGTATCATCATTTTGCAAAACTTCCAGTGATGGTCGTATGCAACCGCGATATGTTATACTTTTTTCATCAAGTGGTCAATTTTTCTATGGAATTCTGAACTACTTTTCAGTAGAAAATAAGTATAGTAGCTTACCATATCATGTGACACTTATGCTTTTTGCTCATAAATTCGCAAATATGCATGGACCAATTCCTTGCACTACAGCTTTTGCAGGGCTTTAAAGCGCTGTACATTATGCCAAGTCATCTTTTGTACAAACCTTGCTTTTCAATGAACATATTTGCTTTGATTCATTTATTGGAACAAAAATGCAATGATGTGGTCGATTCATGAAGTAGAATTGTGCCCCACGTCCTTGACGGCTTATTCTAACATATTTACATATTTTTGAGTGCTTAACTTGGTGAAGAAATTACAGTCGCAAAAGTTTTGAAATAAGTAGGTTGTCAATATAAGTCCTTGCCGCGTTAAACCTATTGTGTATCTTTTTCACTGAATACTAACACCGCATGTCATAATGACTGAAAACGTTTTTCTCAGAACAAAGACGAGGTTCATTTCCAGCACCAATTTACATTTTTCAAGCTGCTGCACGTTGGGCACTGTTGTAATTCTTCAACTATGTTCGGTGTTATTTTGTAGCTCTAAGGCCAATTTCGATGTTAATTTGCAGTCACAATATTTCTGCTGGGCGTTATTTATAGTTACAAGTTGAGGAAAAAATTGCTTGGAAACACAACAAAGGAAAAGAGGAACTGCAAAACGTTTAGTAAATATTCCTTACTCTCCTTAATATGCTGTATAAGCGCCTACATTTTGTAGAACAAAATGAGACTTTGTGTTTGAATTACATGTTTGCACAGTTGGAATATCAAGAGCTTTGTTGCATAACCAGTGCAACATAATTTCACAGTGTAAAGTAAACCATTTCGCAGCAAAAGAAAAATAGGCAAAACAGCTCACAGTAAAGTAAGAATTGGAGTGTTTGTCAAAGAAAAGTATATCAAAAATCTGCAGCACCATCACATTCAAGCAAGAGTTTTCAAAACCTCAAACAAGGATTGACTTTTATAAACAGCATCACTTTGACCTGATGACTTTGAATGAAAGCAGTGAACCAATTGATATTTCGTGGGCTTATTTTCAAAACACAATGCTCAGTGAGAACGAAGAAAAACTGCATATCATTAGTCCCGCTACTCAAAAGCTGTGCTGGAATGAAGTACTACAGCAACAGCGAATACATGATTTCGTAAATAATATCTGTTCTATTATTGTAAACTAAAAAATTTCAAAATGAAACTTCTCTATCAGAACTGCTAGTGCGCTTGGCTATAAAGCGTATTGAAATTGTACAGTAAATTCGTAATATGAGAGCAGCACATTGAACACAGGACAAAACAAATGCCAGTAAATACAGACTGGGCAGCTAAAAACATTTTCGATACCGGAGGCTTTCCCGGCAAAAATGAGATGGATACTGGGCGGCATTGAGAGTTTACCATATTTTTGCCAGTTTCATAAAACCCCACGCAAATGAATCCCGGACAACTGTTTGCTCCAAATGTTTATCCGTTGTTTTCCTACTTCTCGTACGTTAATAGACGAACTTTCAAGAGAAAAAGATTACAATCCTTATCGAATAGAATCTATAGATCCGTATTTGTACGTAATCCCGTCTCTGTTCATTAAAAACCAATTTCACAAGAGTATGCATATTGGGATCGAAACTGAGTGACCATTCTAAAAAGAGTTTCCGATGATCCTAAGAATAAAACTGCGTTCAGATCATAAAATAAAAACATTTGCAATGAAGTCTTGCCTTAGCGAAAAATGTCAAACATCAAAGAAAAACTCTCACTAAATAATGATGACACACGCAGATGATCAGTTAGGAACGTAATCTACAACATCACAAATAAATGTCAAGAACTGAAAATCTAGAAACGAATATTTACTTACGTGTTGGTTTCAGACTCCGGTGCATATCACAAGACTTAAAAATGAAAACAAAACTGCTTTAATTGTAGCATATCGTTGAATTTTTGTTGATTAGTTTGCAACAATAAACCAAAAATTATTTCCTTTCCTCATCAGCATACTGAAGCTTGCATAATGGGAGTAACACGAAGATACTTTAAAAACAAGTATTTCAAGTATGCGGACAAAACGTTTACATGAAAGTGCACACCGCTGTGCAAATGCACAGAGATTCCTTTAATATATCACTAGAAGTTTGCTAGTCAGCTTGCATCCTCTCTGCGCAACACGCACTGGTCAAAGCATTTCGGACCGTAGAGCGCCTCATTCAAGACACTTAATGAGCTCAGTGGTAGAGTTTCCGCCTCTCAACGGGAAAGTTGGGTTTCCGATCCACGACCACTGTGGCTCGCCTTGGCGCACTTGGGGCAAGAGTGTTCACTTCAACCGCCCCGACGAAAAGCATTTAATCATGTCTTCGCACTGCATACGATCATAACAAAACATCGAATAGAATAGAAATAGAGCACAGCTTAAAGCACAGCGAAAGCCACTGCAGTGCCTTTCGAGCTGAATGTCGGCCATGTTTCGTCGAGCGGTCGCGCTAGAGAGTCAATCAGACCCTTATAAGGTGCGGATTTTCGTGTATTTTTTGGAAAAAAACACGAAAACTGGCGATTGGGTTTTCTTCACATGACCAAAAATCACTGTGACCACCTTTTGACGTCAAAAAACTCAAAAAAATTTCGAATCCAAAAGAAACCAATTTTTTAATAAGGAAGTACTTAAATTCGCATCTTATGATGTCTTCCTGACCCCCAAACGCAATTAATCGGCGAATTTCGAACGAAATTGCCTGAAAGCCGCAACAGGGCCTTTCAGAGTCCTTAGAGAGATCTGCAGCTGAATGAATCCTTTAGAAGGGTAGGTGATATCTCACGTAAACAAGAGTTAATACAAAATGTCTTCCTGTTTCCTTTGCGATGATAATACTTGCACCTTGTGCTTGATTGTTTATTGGAATTTGATTGACAATTAAGAATTACCGGACATCCGTTGTTAGTTCACAAAAATGCAACTTCAACTATGCAAGTGCTTTCGTAGTTTCTTGCACAAAAATAAATTACCTCATCAGGAAAGGCAAATCTTATCTGAATCGCTTTTGCGACCGAAAATGCATTCCTTGCACTGAAAATAAGAACAGAGGTTTCCTTTACAGTTGTTGCCTTCAATTTTCAGCAGGATATACGTTATGAGCAGCGCTCGTGAAAGCCGCTAAGTCTTGTTGAAAAAGATACCTAATCCATTCTCGCAAAGTTTTTCAACATCGTTAAAACACAACAGTTGCAATGCGGACTTAATTGTGTATCTAGTTAATAAATTCGGAAATTCTATTCATGACCATATACAGATGTGTGATGAATATTGAATTGTAACCAACGGACAATGGTGCACAGAAACTCAAATGCAAAATTGTGCAATTTTTAAAATCGAAACTACAAGACTTTTCGCATCTTTAAACGTTTTGATCAGCTCTCTTGTTCAATCGCCTGGCAAGTTATGGCCGAACTTGGCACTAGTTGGTGCATGAAAGTGGCGCACGTGGGACTTGAAAGGTTTAACGAAGGCGGATCGTGCGTTAGAACATGAGACGCTACATGCGTCTTATCCCGTGTGAAGTGCTAGAAAAAGACGTGTGGGAACACAGCGAAAAAGCTAGCCAGGAAATACTAACGGCAAGCTAGCCACTAGTTATCTGTCGACAGTTTAACCCCGACTTTAGCCTAATTCTATTCCCAAAACAGTACAAAAATCAGAAAGTGCCGCCTACCGAAATAACAGCTAGCTTGGTTTTGGTCCAAGAAACCTACTACAACCTGAAACCTGATTTAAGTGTTACGATGGAGAATATATTGAGGACATGTGGAAGCAATCACACTAAATGCCAAATATGTGCGTGCAGTTCATAATACAGCAAACAGTAATTATACTATCTGGCTGGGGTGCTACGCAAGAGATAGCTTGTCAAATCTCATATTCTCATGTATGAGACATCTGGAGCCGCACACAGAAAAATTGAGTAAAACTACACATCTTCAAGTAAGGTTACCATGAAAAAGTGTGGGAATGCGTTGCCACATCCAAAAAAAGTACGGGCAAAGTATTCCCACGGGTTCCCGCCCCAACACACTCCTGCGTATTAGGAAGAACGGATTCATCCATACCATCTTGCGTTTCGTAGGTTATCGGTGCAAAATCGTTGTCAAGCTCAAAACCACGACGAACTACTTAGATTACACGAGCGGCTAAATCTGGTTTGTTCAACAACGCAACTAAACCTATTCAAAGCTACTGTATATATTTATTCTTTATTCATAAAATGTTTTGGTTAATGAATTTGTGCAAATCATACAGTGCCTTCGTTATCTGTATTTTGAAGAACTACAAAACATAGTTAAGCAGAAGACCAAGCTGCACACACGCTAACGGCAGGATCATAATCAAATTGCGCTGTTTCCCGAAGTGGGGTAACAGTCCTTGCGGCTCAGCCGTTAAAGGGAATTTTGCGCGGTGGGACAAGACAAGGCCTTTTGATTATCATCAACAATGCAGTTCATGACTAACGGGATGCGCACAGATTTCACATTGCCACTTGTGGACCAAGCTGTGGTGTGCGAATTGCAGTGAAAGCGTAATTTGGTCAATGATATCACCAATGGGCGGCGTTATTTCATTTATTCCTCTGGAGTAGGACAAAAAGTGCTTTTCCTAAGGAGCTTGGAGGTATTTACAAAGCTTAATGGGTTGCCTAATTCCCCGGATCTCTCGAAACTACGGGCCTGAGCAAGAACATTAACCCCAACCGCCCTGGCAAGAACAAAATTTCAGAACTCGAAACAAATAAATCTATAATTTTTTACCGTATGCTCGAGAATTAAAGAAGCCGAAAAAAGCTTAATCGCCAGGTAAACATTTTCTGCTTGTTGTACAACCACAGTTTTGTGTAGCAAGAAAAAAGAACAAAGATCAACTTTTGGATTTTGGATGTAAACTGCAGTGTAGAAAAACCATGCCGTTTGATAAAATTGCTCCTGCTCTGCAGTTCCTTCAATGTTTCTCTTCAGTTAACACCTCACCATAATTAAAGTTTCTCAGGCCAGGTTGTAATAAAATTCTCGGCTAAAGTTTGCTTCACAGGCAAATTTGCTATTAGCCAAAGAGTAAGGCTGGACTTAAACGCGTGTGTAAATTTAGGCGTTTAAAGTAAACCCATTTCGTAAAGCAGGCATAAGCTTTCGAGTAGAAGAAACAAAAATGTTTCCGATTGTGTTCGATGGTTTGCTCTTGATTCGCTGTGAGTCTGTATTCAAAGAGGGGCTAAAACAGACGCATGTACACGCAGTGCGCAAAAGCAAACGCGTCCAAGCAAGACATTCTTTTGTTCAATATGAGGCTTTCGTGAGTTTGCTACGCTTAGCGACCACAGGCATTTCTCAGTGAAGCTTCGCTGACGTCTGAGATCCTGATTGCAGTGCATAGACTACAGCGCTGACGAGCACCTACTACAGAACATGAAGATAACTAGCATCTGTATTAAATGGTGGTGGTTCCAGAGGGGAACCTTAAGCCAAATGATCCCTTTTGCCCCAGCGATCCTGCAGCGGCGCCCCTTTCAAGCCGGCGTTTATCAGGGTCAATTTCGGAAACTAATCCCAACGAACTGTTTTAGGATGAAATTTAAGTTTTATTAGATGCCTCGGCTATTTGCATGTGCGATTGTGCGGTCGCAAGTCTTTCCCTTAGACTACTTTTCCTGGGAAGGCTTCCACAAATATTTATGGTTCATTATTTCCGCACTGATTTGCTTCTGAATCACTTTTTAGTTTTATTTCTGTATTCAAACGTTTCTGACGTCACCATCTTCCTGCATGGCGAATTTGTATTTAGCCTCATAATATACATGAGCAAATCAACCCCAAGAGCTTACGCTCATGTCGTAAAGCATTGCACCAATGAATGCTTTACGATATGAGCGTAGACTCTTTGAGGTTTACGTTTTCCCAAGTAAACGTCAGAGGCAGATTGGCGTTCAAACTTTTGTGTTAATTTCAGACTCCAACGGACAAAGATTCGCGTTTTTGTTATTTGCATTTTCGTGACTCTCCGTGCTGTAAACACTGCTCAGTTCATATAAAAAATGTGTTGCGCAAGTGCGTGACGACAAACTGGTGTTGGACCTTTTTATTGTCAAACATCAACATTTTGAAGTTAAAAAAACAGACAGAAATGATGTAGAAGGATAAGACAAAAAAGACCTAAAAGCGTTTCAGAAGCAACACTGAAAGTAATGAAAAATTTAATGTGTTGAAATTGTGGACAACGCTATTGAAACGAAATCAACATCAGAATGGATCCTTGACGTCAACTCTTTGCACTTTTTAACAAGAAATAAAGAAAGTATTTTACAAACACTGAAGAAAGCTAATCAACATTTGGCAAACGTGCCACTTGAACCTATGAACCCAGCTAGACCATCTCTGCCAAGTGAAGCATTGTCTTGGCAGCATGAAACTCGAACAGTTGGGTGCGATGGCAAACTATTGTTGCATCACTGTTACCTGATACTGCGTCCAAAGACGCCGCAGGAATGCACTATAGACTTGAACGCTTTGCTACGTTACGTTTAATTAGAACTGTATGTACTACTGTGCCGATATAGCAACTGTATGCAGCCGTTGTATGACTGGGAGAAACAAACGCATGACGTCACACATAAAGTGATAGCCGGCAGATGCACCTTTGACCTGTGTCTTCAATCTCTCTTTGTAATTAAAAACCCCCGACGAATGCACCTGGAGACGCTGACACATCGTATGCAGATACTCGTTAAAAGAACTAAATAATACGAAAGCATGATAGTCGCGTGGTGCACATGCCTTTCCTCGCTGTGCTTATATAAAACAATTGTGACGAATATGCTTACTGTCCAGTGTTATAATAACCAATCACTTTTCGACAGGCGGTGATCGAACGGTATAATACCAGTGCATTTTAGCACTTCACCAATTGTTGCGGCGTTCCTGCCTAACTTAGATTTTGAAAAGATGGTTGCGGTGTTCCTGCTCGATCAAACCTTTATCTAGAAAGAGTTAGAAATGAACGTGTTATGAAATTATGGGCGTCCCCAGATGGAGCAAAACCCATTTTCTACCCTGGAAATTGGGACTAAGAACGAAACATTAAAAAAAACTGAAGTAAGCAGGTTAATTCCAATTAGTTGACTTAATTCTTGCATTTACAGTTTGTTTAGCGGTATGACCCTCGCACTGCACAAAGCAGGAATGAGCTTGCATTTCACTCAGGTCCGCGCTGTGGCTTGCAGAGGCACGTTGCGAAGTGGATTGTTCTACTGTTGGCCTTTATTGCGTAACAATTACATCGCAACAAATCTTCAAGGTTCACTTCAAGTTACA
>JGI24158J21664_10001300_pt1 | contig 27673 bp, 21 predicted proteins | sample Ectturendosymbi3_FD_21664 | JGI IMG/M metagenome (IMG submission 21664) | reverse complement strand
AACATATTTGCAAGTTTTTTGCTTTGGATGTTCTGTTCAGAACTTGTTCTTTCATCTGCTTGCGTTTATTTTGTCATAACAGGTCATTTTCTCCCTGTTTGAGGTCTTTCAATTTTACGCGCGAACCTCGCATCCACTGAAAAAAAGTGCGGCTGGAAAAGTCGGGTTTACCTAGGTCTTTCCACGATGGGTGTAAGCAAGGAATCGATCAGCAAATTTTTTGATAGGAAATCGATTTCATTTAAAATCACGCATCTCAGTTCTGAAAATTGAAAAATATGCTGATCGATTCCTTGCTTACACCCATCGTGGAAAGTACATACTTGAATGTTTCAGTAGAGTAGGCTTTGTTTTCAAGTTTTCAATGTGCTTTATTAAAACATAAATTTTGAATCGCAATAAAAAAGTGCTTTGTAGTGAGATCATACTTTACTAATACTAGTATGATTTAGCATCAAATTGTTTTCAATGCCTTTTAGGTTGTCTTTACTGTTGCAGTTAGCCTACTAGTACAGGGGCCAGCAACCTTTTGGTAAATGTGTGCCGATTTAAGGTTCCAAAAATACGCGAATATGAAATGCAAACAAAAAATTGGAAAAGCAAGCAGTGTATCCTGAAGTCAAAAGTAGCAAATGAAGGTGACCATTGCAAACTTTTTTTCGCCAAAACATTTTTGTCATTTTTTGCTGAGACATTTTCGACACTGAAACTTTTCGGTCATTTGCTCCACAGTTGTATTAAAACTCACCATAAAGTGTTTTTTAGCCTAAATTCTTAATCATTATGACTGACATGACATAATTTTTTTTGTAATTTCAATTTCAACTAATTTCAACAACGTTTTGGTCTGTGATTGAAAAAAACGTAGACTGTAAACATTAATTACGAAATATTCCCATGACATTTTAATTGAACAACAGATAATTATAGAAACATAAATGTTAAATCATACACTAACACAGATGATAGTGGGCAAGCAATGGGTGAAGAGTTGAGGCATGTACAGATGTCATGAGCAGGTAAATTGTGAACATTGGTGACAGAAGTAAGCAATAATATACAAGGGTTATGAGGCAGAGAGCAATGCAGTAAACACAGACCTCACAACATGATCACTATCAGAACAAAAGCAAGGGAAAAATCAGTGTTTATCCACAAAAATCATGAAGATTTAATATAATTACCCATGGACCACAATTGAGTGTAGGCTATGTCCCACCAGGCATATATAGCACCACTGAATGATGTTGAATAGGCAGAGACTGAGAGTGGTAAAGAAAGATTATGAAAAGGTTTAGCAGTAAACAGTAATCTAGTATGTGTCCGATACATGAAGAACAAAATAAGGTTAGCTGAAGAGTAGAGTGTTTAGTTCCAGAAAATATATTATTTCATTCATACTTTCATGACGACATATATCAAGTGCACAACTAATAATAATATTGGTATCATGACATTTGTCACATTCATATTGGCACCATAATTCAGCTTTACAGAATTGTGGGTCTAGGAATTAAACTGAAGTAAATGTCTGTGAGATCCTGAAGGCGAACATCACTTTGTTTGCCTCAAAAGCCTTATATTGCAGCAAATGTGCTTCTTAAAAGAGCAAATCTGAGCTTTAGAAGCATAATATGGCTATCTGCGTTTTTTAGCTATTTTTCAGCTAGTAAAGCGCAGCGTAAAATTTCTGCACATGAAGTGCAGCTTTATGCTAGAAAATGTGCTATAATAAAGCTGTATACATGGTAACCATGTATAACCATGATGGTTATCAACACCGGATACAGTTTTTTAGTCATTCACGCAAAAATCTGATACAACTGTTCTGACATTACTGTGTTTTTTGCATCTTGGATGGTTGGGCTGCACCAGATTAAAATAGAGTTACGTGTGGTATGACATGCAAAGTCTGCTGGAGGTTTGTAGAATGGTCGTGTACTGTCAATTTTCTGATGTCATTATATTTCACGGTGAAGCTATCATAGCAAAAATTTCCATGCGACATCGTCAACCAACTAGTATGATGTCATCTGGTGACATCACTATTCTCAAAGTTAGGTGGTATTCTTCACTAGAGGGTCAGTCCATGCCAAGCGATCCAGAGCTATATATCTGACCTTGAGCAAAATCCATGAAATTTCGTAAGCAGAGAAATCTCATCATTCTGATTTAAAAACATTTTAAATTTTTTAAATTGGACCAGTATTCACAAAGTTTTTGCTGGTTAAAATGTGACATACTAAAATACTTTAAACAACCCATTTTTCAGTTCCACAGTTAACACTTTTGTTCCCACCCCACGCCACATGGATCTATGTGGTTATTTATGGTTACCAAAATTACCACACCACATAGATCGACATTTCTAGGCTAAAAGTTTTGATTTTGGATACTGGTTATAATATTTTTCTCTTGGAAGTAAACATCTATGTAAGTAGACTGTAAAGAGTAAAAAAGCAGATAATGGGAGTGAGACCTCTTTACCACAATGGTGGCCAACTCCTTTGTCACTGGCATATAGTTTATGGGCAATCCTCTTTGGAACAATGAGGTAGTGAAAATTATGGCATAATAAAGATTTTCCTTAGTGTGACCAACTTTTGCATAACTTTGGCAACATTGCTAAGACTTTAACTTTCTGCGAAAATGCACCTGGTTCATTGTTTTATAATCAATTTTTCAACATGATATATACTGTTCTGTCAACAGCTTGCTGTTTGTCTTTGTGTATCAACATGTTAAAAGTAGTTTGGTTAGTGTTATTGTGTGTAAGTGTTGGCAAATCCTACATTGTACCCAAACTTCTCTTGCCATACTATGATCAAGTTCAAGTGAATTACACTCTTTCATCAGATGAAGGCTGCTATACATGGTAATTGCTGGCTGCTAATTCTTTTTCAATCATTTTTGTATGACTTGAATGATATGAATTTTGCAACCTCAACACTTTGAGAGCTGGCGTACGATATATATATTCGTACCTAGATTTCAGCCTAAAACCAGTTTTCGGTTGCCTTACCAACACCATAGCTCCTCTGCCGATTGTGCTAGAGAGCTGTTCAAGGGCTCCAACGGATCAGCCAGTCTTCTAGTCTGCACTTGAAAAAAATTTTTTGATTGGGAGTTGCGGATTTTTTGTGAGTGACGTCATAAGTAGTTTTGAGGCATTTTGTCTCATGTTACCTGGCCTAGGGCCCAACCGCTAGGCCGAAGTATTTTGCTGAAGTTTTCATTGGAAACTAGGCTCAAGTCCGAGTCTTTTGAACCTTTGATCAACTTTCTAGCATTTCTAGTTATGATCTAAAATAAACAAATTAATTAACTAATTAGTCAAATATTTTTATTACTTTAGATCATAACTTTTGAACCTGAAATCCCAGCAGGTCATCCAAAGTATCAAAAGACTCGGATTGTAGCCCTGTTTCCAATAAAAACTTCAGCGAAATATTACCATCTAACGGTTTGAGCCCAGGGCCAGGTGAAGTGGGCCAAGGTGGCCTAAAAGTCCTCCACTTATGACGTTACTCACAAAAAATCCGCACCCCCAACCAAAAATATTTTTTTGAGTCCAAGCTACTAGACTTGCCACGTCTTTTGAGGTTTTGACCAGGTCGGTAGTGCTTACTGGACCAGAGAAATTCCCGTGCAAAGTCACGTGCGGTTTGGTGTTTATTTTTGCGAAAATCCCTGAAAGCAGCCAGACGCCAAAGTGTAAACTACATAATTTTTATTGTCTGTTCAATTTTCATTGTTATGTGTGCTTCAATTTGTTCCTTTTTTCTTGAACTAACAATGGGGATGGCAGTCATGTTTGATCCTTTGTAAACTCCTTGGTTATCATTCAGAAACAATTTCCCCAACTATATTTCTCAGTTTATTTTGAGGGTTAGTCATTCATTCTTTATGATAATCAGTTACGAAGTTTCAAGCTTGGCTGTTTTTGAAAGTTCTTGTAGTAGGGTCATTCCGTGTCAGCTGTCCCAGCCAGTCAACCCACCATTTCAGATTTTCCTCAAATTTAATAAGCACCTAGAAGTTTTCATGCTGATTCCAACAAACATTTTTTTAAAAATTGGTTAAGGTTTCGCAAAGTTATGGACCATACAAAATGACTACTTTTTGTGGTCAATGAAGCATAACGACTACGAAGAAAATCATCAACTATCTTTAAAACTAAATCATTCTCACTGTATTCATTTAACCCTTGAAAAAACTTGACAAGAGGTTGTCTCAAGTATCTTATCTGCACTTGTGAAGAAAAATTTCATAAAATCCATACGCTTACCGTGATCTTGGTGTGAAGTAAATGGGTAGTCACCAAAATCACTCATGTGGACATACAATTTGAATGGTAAGAACTCGACATAGCCAGACTGGCTATACTGACCACCTGCCTAGAACAGCATGTTTTTTTAAAATTTTTCCAATAGTTGCACCACAGTAAGTCCTGATTCCTTTTTCTTTGACAATTAAAGCAAATGGGTGAAAGAAACTTTACTAAAATATACAATAATCCATAGAATTTTGAACGGCAAAACCTGTTTGACAGTTGACACAGGGTCAAACTGATAGCATGCTTAAATCAATCTTATCTTTTTACGGTCATTCTTGCTGACTTGCATCTCCAGCGATCAGATGAAATGCCACCTGTGTTCTTTTTAAAAAGTAGGTAACAACTCGGCAAACTGCATTGCAAGTTCAACAGAGATCAATAATGTATGATTGCTATAACATGGCCCACTACCATGTTAGGGTAGGCTATGCTTTCACAGGCATAATTACCAAGAGTGAATTTATTCCTGTGTGCAGTTGAATGAGAATGTTGCTTCAGAACACAGTCAATGTTTTACCACGCTGTAGTGATTGGATTTCGAGATAATTAACTCTGTGACCCACTCAAAAACTGCACTATGGCCCACAGGTTGAGAAACACTGTGCTGGGCCATTTTGTGTCAAATGAACCAAAAAAATAGAAAAGTAAACCCACCATCTCAGATATTCCTCAAATTTATTAAGCAGGTAGAACTTTTCATGCTGATTCCAACAAACCAAATTTTTTTGAAATTGGTTAAGGTTCGGTGAAGTTATGGAGCATAAAAAGTAACTCTAGCTAAGCCAGAGACTGGCCAGTAGCTAATTTGACTAGTATAACAAGAAAGGCTGCTATTGCACCAATTATAAGAAAACGATAAATAGTTGTTTTTTCTTGCTGGTGTACAGCTAAGTGCAATTCATATGAAGCTCTTGTATTATTTTGTATGTGATATTTGTGTTGCAGGAAGTCTTTAAATCCATCAGTTGCATCAGTCAAACAAATTCAAACATCGCACGATTGCTCCAGTGCTGCAGTTGTATTTGCTGAAAGCAAATCACCTTCACGCAAAACAACTCTTGTACTTGCTGAAAGTGAAGTGACTGGGACCATTCTGCAGGTCACTTGCTGGGCTTTCACATGAGAACATTTTGTTTTTGTGCTGTTACTACAGCTGCTCTGATTTTTTTAATTGTATGAGTCATTTCAACCATATTTCCTTAAAGTGGTAGAATATACATTTTGTTGATTTCTGAAACTGATATTTTATGCATTAATTTTGTCTGTGTGACAGCCATTGGTGCATCTTTCTGTATGCGATGTCACTGGAACACTTATTTGCATTTGGTGTAATGCCATTAATATGACTGATATACTACAGTGTGATGTCATCGTTGATCGAATTCATTCAGTTGACATCGTTTCTCGCACCAGGGAGCTCTATTTAGAGGATCCTCCAGAGAGATTGAAGATCAGAGCTTTGGATGATGAAGGTTTGTGCATATCTGATAGTTTCTCAGGCTCAACCCTCTTCTTTGCTTTGATGGTTGGTTGTCTGCACAATGCTTGGCACAAATGTATGATCTTTGGATTTATTTTTGAACTCTGTTGAAGGTCACTGCTGAATACCCTGAAATAGATTCGATATCCAAAACAATTGTGATTGGTTTCACCTCACGAATGAAACAAGGTTTTTTATTTAATAAAGCAGAAATCAATTTTCACAGATCACATAATTATTTTTTCAGCCTAATTGTAAATTGCATTGTGAATGTTTTTTCATGTGAAAGCCATGGTATGCCGTATTTGCTTGTTTTGTCTCAGAGAAACAAATTATCTACAAGCAAGAGCACTTCCTGACAAATTACTACCTGGAGTTTTGACTAATCAATCACACTGGAAGAAGGAAAGCAAGACACTAAGTTTGTGAAGCATGTCCAAGCAAAGCTACCTGCCACTAAAAAGCTCCAAATAATTTTGTGATAAGAATGGTTTGCTTACAAAAGTTTTTAAATCCTGGTCTGGTGCAGTGGTTCCCAATACTTTTTTAGTTTGTGGCACACCATAAGCAAAAGTTTGAGCTGGTGGGACCTGTATGACTTCAATTAAGTGCTGCCTTATAAGACCCATTAGAAGATTCCAAGTGTTCATGATCTCTCAGCAATCGCTGCTGATTTCTGCAACTCACAATTTCAGGGCCACTGATCTAAAAATTTGTGCATGCTAGCCTGTTTAATTTATTATGATTTGAAGTTCAAAAACACATATTTTTTAGGTTCCTGGTATAGATTCAGCAGTGAATGCTTCGTTGGGGTGCAAAGAAGCTTTTGTTTATTAAATTTGCTACCTATACCATTCGTAAATGTGGATTCCAGTCTTGCGACCTTGTTCACAAAGCTCAAAAAAGAGTGTTGTTTACCTTGAGTAAAAACACACTATTTGTTTGGTGTATCATTTCGGGAACAGGTTTTATTCATCCTTGAGCAACCACATTGCTCCCATTCAATGGGCACTCATTTGTGAAAATCGTATAATGTGCGTCAAACTCATGGTCTATTAAGACCAGAGGAACTACTAATAAGTTCGGCAGAAAGTTTCGCACCACTTTTCATTCAACATCTCACAGCTTGGGTTTCAAACCCTGCAAGGAAGCTTCTATTTTTAAGAAGTGCGATTAAGCGCATGAACTGCTGGATGGCGTTTTTCACAAAGTTAGGAGTAAGCTACTAGAAATTTTGACGCATACCGTAACGTTTAAACGCTCAGCCTATCGCCGATCCAGACCGTGAATATAGTGTAGAGATCGACCGATATGGATTTTTTGGGCCGATACCGATATATCGGACATCCATGGACCGACAGCCGACACCGATAACCGATATTTCCAAAATTTTTGAATCTAGATTTCTGCTTCATTATTAAAAATATAATGTATTCTATGCCTTACCTTTTTTCAAAAACTTCAAAACGCAGGATTTATGAGCTAAAATTTTTCAAATTGCAGCAATTTCAATATTTTGCTGTTATTTTTAATGAACCTGATTAATGATGATGGCTTTGTTTTGGCTGCTACGGCCGATGCGTGCTTCATGGTTCATCTTGTCTGTTTGTTTATGAAAACGCACTCGCTCACGTTGCTGCAAGATAACTGTCTTGACTTGGTTCGTTATGCTTTCTTGTGCAAGTTGTCTGGATGCGTGAGGAATACAACAGCGTTTTGTCAACACCTACTGAGGCCAGGCCGATACCGATAAATCGGTAAAACCCAAATATCGGTCCGATATATCGGTCTATCTCTAATATATTGTGGCCTCGGTCACTATTTGCTGATCCATTCTCTGTTGGTTGTACACCTCTAGTTTTTTGGCATACCGAGTACCGGTGTAACTTGAACAGTAGAAGTACACTATTTTTTGCATGTTATTTTCGGCAGCTGTTAGAATGAGACTAACCATGTCACGCCACTTCAGAGCGCATGATTTGTGCAACAGAGCATTGATCTTCACTGTGTGTTAAAGTTGATCAGCAGTTTGGATTACTAAGGTTAAGTTGACGAGTTCCCTGACTGAGTGAGGCGTATGGCGATCGGAAGTACGTCGCTTACTTGAATCGTTAAGTGTCGGGTAGACTACATTTTATAGTCATAACCGCATGTTGGTCTGTACTTTGTCCGCGAAGCTAAAAACATACAAGTTTTGAAAACGATGACTGTATATGGTGACATTCTGCTTGCAGCGTTTGCCATAGCTATAATGTATTATATGTGTCGAAATAGGCATCATTCAATGCTGTGCGTTCAACAGCATTTAATGTGTACAGGCAACACGTTCAGCAGCACGGCTGGTATGCTGTTCGACTGGAACCTGCTTCAGGACGTTGAAACAATGGGCGATGGGTGAGTGCGCGGGAACACTAGACCCGATGACAAGAAATTTTAACCAGATGTCGAACTGGATTTACTCAATTTCGCCCAGTATTTCAGTCATTTTGCTTGACTGTGATCGTAAACATAGTACCGTGTTCCGAGTCGTGTAATCCGTAACTGTTTTTTTCGCTGAGACAATTCGGTCGTTTGTTTGAAATAGCTTACAAAATTTCTGTCATCTTTCATTTTCGGACTTTTTTTCACCGAATTGACTTAACTATTTTCGGCCATTAAAAAAAATTGGACAATGACCGAAAAAAAACAACTCCGTAAAACAAACGCCCCGCCTTTGAGATAACAACTACTCTTTTTCGACTAATGAAAACTTACTCAACGTAGAAATTATTTTTTTCTAATTTTGTAAAAACATTAATTTGCATATGTAAGTTAGCCTCAATTGAAAGCTCTAGGCCTGCTGCAAGCTTTCGATGAATCAGCCAACCGGTATCTGCTTTTATGACTTTTCGATTATTCAGTCTTGCGCATATCAGTGTTCAAGTACCTACTTTCCACCAAGGTTGATGCAATCAAATCATCAAGAATTTTTTCCTATTAGAAATCGATTTCACGTAACTCTGTGGATGCATCCTCAGTCATGAAATCTTATTAAAACAGAACAAATGATTCTGTCGTCGTAAGGGGGTTTGATTTTAAGCCGGCAAAAGTGGTCTTCAGCTCACTGGGTTGTAAACGATTGATCAGCACTTTTTATTTTGCCGTAGAAGATAAGTGCTGCATCATCTTCTCCCTGATAGGCTTGACCACCCTGTTGTCTCGCACTAGCGTGTGCAGATTGATACTGTTGCAACCTCTCCGGTGCGTTGCGTTAAAATGTCTGATTCACCACGAACGGGATGTGCGTGAATAAAAACACTATATTAATGTGGCGCGAACAAGCAATAATAGAGTGATCTCGTCGGGTGATCTCTATTGTTGCTTGCTGCCACAGTGTGAAGCTTTGCGCACTTGCCGCTTGGAATTTCCGATCGCAGCAATACCTGCTTAAGGTCAGTTCAGTTTATTTCTGCATCCCGACCAAGCACATAATACTTAATCAGGAATACAGAGACGGGAAGCGACGGCCGTAGCTGTCATTTAGGTCACTGTCCCGCAGAAGTTCATGCAAATCAACAAAATACAAATGAAACACCATAGCGAAAAACAAATAAATGCAAATAGTAATAGAGACGTTGCACCAAGTTAACAACACCACATAAGGGTCTACTTGCGTAACGCATGTTAGTTTAGGCAGTTGCTCGTTGGTTGACGATCATATCTGGGTCTGAATGCAGAGATACTACGGTTTTGGCGCATACCATTTTGAAGATTGAAAGGTTCATCGACACCATGTACAGCTCCGATGGCTACGTCGAGCAGCTCGAGAAGGAAGGCAAGCAATCCGACACTATACTACTTTCCGGTAAGCGGTCTCATCTTTTCTGGATGATGGCTCTCTGGTTCTGCTGATCGTTCTCTCTACTCACATGCTCGCTGGAAGAACCAAGAAACTTGAAGTGTTACGTCAATGTAACAAAGCTGCCTCGTAATGAATCTGCAAGTATTTTAATTATCGCCTATTAGTACATTGTTTATCTGTCATGAAAAACTGTTTTCTTTTGCCGAGATACTGATTCAAACAAGAGAGAGTTACATGTTTTTAGGTGATTTTTGACTCAGGGAAACCTTCCAAACATACTTGCTTGAACATGCAGTGCCTGCAAAACCCGGCCGGCATTGAAGCGTGTGGCAACTGGTGATCGGAAAGCCACAAGTTTAATTTTGGTTACAACTAGAAGAGTACTGAACGCCCTCGATAATACTGCAGAGTTGACTTGTTTGCGCATCTATCGACAGGCCTTCAAACAGGAACAGCGCTGGTCACCGCGCAGCTCACTTCCACACTCGACGTGCTTTCAGCCAAGATACGTATCACGGTTCGCGACAAGGTCCTACTCAACCCGAGCGGCGATGTCTGGCTGCCATTGTGTGGCTCCATCCAATACATTGTGGAAAAGTGGCGCAAAGGAAGGCCCACAGGTGCGTTGACCTCAGCGCGCGCGCTGCTCTTCGTTGGATTTGCTGATGTTTGCCCGAAAATGTAGTATGTGTGTGGTAGCATTTAGAACTTCTATCCAGAGTGTAGCCAGTTTTAAATGCGGTTATAAAACCAGTTTTTTTCTGATTTATACTGGATTTTGAATTAATGTGATGTAAACACATTGGCATTTTTTCTTCTTTTTGCCTAAATAAAAAAAATTGAGCGTTTCCTCTCTTTCTGCAGAAGTCATTATGCCCAACCCTCAGTATTTCCTTCAGTTAAAAACGCAACTTAGGAACAGTCCAGTTGTGACTTTCAACCCCAAAACATCTGTTGTCGTTGCAAAGAGGATCGGGAACAGCAGCATTTACCTGATGGACCGGAACCTCAAGCAACAGACCCTGCAAGCGTCGAGCGACATCCACGTGACCGAACCAGCCTATCTCAGTAAGTGTCGCTCGGGGTTTCTGAACTCATCATCTTCGTCCGATTCACCTCAGATCAGTCTGCGCCGATTGGACAGAAATCTCGCGCGTGAATTGTGCGCTGCGCCCAGAGTTGTCACACGAAATGTGTGTCCTGTGCCGCGCGCCTGAGGAATGATCGAGGAATGTAGCAGTAACCTCAGCGCAGCCGTTCGTGTAATTCCGAACGGAAGCGAGCCAGCTCGCTCGACTTCCACTGTAGTGTCGTTCTTGCTGCGGCAACAGTCAGCTGGACCCGCAGTTTTGCGAAGTTCGATGGTCTTTGTTGTCGTTCGTGATTGATGTTTGTCGCATTTCATCGTCATAAATGACTCCGTCTGTGCGCAGAAATCTCGATACAGCCTGACAACAGGTGGGTATTGGAAACTGGTCGCTTCTACATTATCCGTGTCGATATGTACGATCATGAGAACCACCGACTGTGGCCGACGTACAACGTGAGGATCCTTACAGACATCAATCGCGCCCATTTCAAAGTAAGTCGGCGAGAAGCTTTCTGTGGGGGGATTGATGCTACGGCCGTTTTTGGTGTCGCACCAAAGGCGCGCCTGACCAGCAGCAGACAGGGTGTAGCGGTTGACCGAATAAAGCCGGCGATTGGTTCATTGCTTTTCATTTTTGCCTGACGTGTATTTTGCACGCGTCAGCAAGAGTCAAAGCCCTCTTCTTCAGGTTCTAGCATCCAGCACGAACGGAACTTGGCACAGCGTGCAAGCTGTCGAGAAGGGAAAGACCGAAATTTTTGCCAGGCTTGACGGGGTCGTCAAGGAGGTGGGGCGATTGTTTCTTCCTGAATGTTGTCCGAGCAAGTTGCGGCATCCGTTCAGGGCTCGACTACATTTTTGCGTAGGACGGCAAGAAGTACACCCACCAACCGCAGATAAGCACGAAGCAGCTCGCTGAGATATTCGACCCAATCAAGGTCAATCCGCCGATTGTTGTGTTTCCTTGGCAACCGAAGCCGACTTTTTACAAGTATCAGCTGGTCGCCACCGGAGGTACACTGCTACTTCTGCATTTGATGAAGCGATTTTTTACCAACGCTGCGTTACTTTGTAACAGTATCACCGAATGTCACCGCACTTTTCAGTGTGGGTCTTGTGCCAGTCGAAACAAGTTTGGAAGTAAAAGAAAAAATAAAAATAAATGAGAGCGAAGAAGATGATGGTCTCAACGAAGAGCGACCCGAAATTGATCTTTGAAACAAGACTAATATTTTCTTTGTAAAAANCACNTGAAAAATATGAAGTTACTCCGCCACTGATCGTTCAACTGCATTATGTTCGACATTGCGCGTTGCTGTCTTGCCAGGCAGCGGCAATTACACTTGGACCATCGAGAAAACCCAGCTGGCCCTGATCACCGGCGCCGGCATTGTCATGACGAAAACCGACCAGACTTACCGGCAGCCCGAGGTCGGATCGGCCACAGTCCAGGCCACCGACGTCCGCAATCCGTCCCACTGGGGCCTGTCCAAAGTCGTTATATCGCCGATCGTCGACATCTTCTTCGCCGTCTCTCCGCGCGAAGCTGAGATCGGTACCTACCTGGACGTGTACCTCGTGATGAACGCGAAAGTAAACCACGGTAAGTTACCGGAAAATGAAGTTCTGGAATTATGCAATTAGCGTTTTCGTCTTGCTATGGTAACAACCGGCTTTGCACTTGTTTTGTTGACAATGTCCGCAAAAGTTGCTTGAAAGGTGCGTTCTGCTCAACAACAAGCGAGCAATTTTAATATTTTTGAAAAGATTTCTGTGATCACAATGCTGTTGCTCAAAGCCTTATTGCTAGTTGAAGGTGACGTATGTTGTGGATTTTCCTTTATTTTTTTCTTGTGATGTCAAAAAAGTACGCGACGGCCGGTCGACATCAGGTGACTGCTGCATCCTTTGTCGTTGCGCTGCATCCTTTGTCGTTGCTTCGTCACAGATCACCTTCCCGTGGCGGACTGCCGCCAGAGCGGCACCAAGTGGTCTGTGGAGGACCGGACCGTCTTCGAAGACCTGCCACACTTCCAAGTGCAAATCCACGACGGCAAGGCTCCGAACACGTCGTGCGACGGGCGAAGACTGAAGGCGCTTCGCGAAGGTTACACGACGATCACCGCCAGCTATGTCCAGACCTACCCGGACGGACACAGCGTCCAACTCGAGGCGTCAATCATGGTAACCGCCTACCCTCCTCTACAGGTCAGTCACGAATGCGAGCAGCGTGATGTTGCCAGTGCTAACTGGCAATTTCGGCGTACGCTTAGTTAATGCTCAGCAGCAGCCAATTGTTTTTTAAACGTTATTTTCACATCGCATCGCGCGCGCTGACTCGCGCTTGGTTTATTTTTTCCTATTGGAAGGCCGTGGATCCGCCCACACTCGCAGTCGTGAGTCTGGATTCGACGAAGACCATGAGGTTCACCGGTGGTCCAATCCGGTGGCCCCTGTGGCATGCCGGTTACCAAAGAGACGTCGAGAACAGCGACAAGGATGTGATTGTGATTTGTGAGTCGCTGTTTAGTTTTTCGTCTTATGCTCGGAAATAATCTGAAATTCTCTATTAAATTTGCGGCCTCGTATGGTTCTGATTACTTTATAAGGCGTTCCGTTTTCAAGTCCCGTAGCAATTCAAACCTATATTTTTCCCCGTAGCAATGTTTGGCCTACGCTACATTTTACGTCCTCGGTGCTCAAGCTGAGCGATCCCCTAAGCAAGTTTTTATGCGTCACTTATGGACAACTCTTCATCTGGCGTCTGATGCTAGGCTTTTTTTGTGCAGCGCAAGTGACGTCATCGAAACACGAGCACCAAGTGACGTCACGATGCGTTCATTTGGGAGAAGCGAACGTCCGGCTCTTTGTTTACAACAAACCGTGCGCCACAAATCCGTTTCCGGTCCAAGCCTCTGTCACTGTGAGGTGGGTCTCGCATTTTTCCCCTGCTTCACGTTTTTCTTTTAGGCGAAGAAATGTCGATGTGTGTTGTTATCGTCCTTTTTTTCAATGAGGCTGAATACCACCAGGGGCGTAACGAGGGGGGCACAAGGTGCACAATTTCGCGGGGGCCGCGAAGTCCCAGCAATGTCACAAGTACTTTTTTCAATGCAGTACATTTGCTTGCGAAAGACCTCAGGGGTTCGAACATGGGGCGCCAAACTTGCTTCTTGCCCCGGGCGGCATTTAACCTCGTTGCACCCCTGAATGCAACATCAGTTCTTACACACTTGGCGTTTCTTCATATTGATCTACATTTCATCTGAACACTCGGACAACGAAGAGTCGTTTTTGTCTAATTCTGTCACTCACCTAGCTGCGTGGACGCCGTGGAGCAATGAATTGTGTTTGGTCACCGTTCCCTCTATTCACTGCGCTCCAATCAAAACAGCGTGCCAATCGCAGGCTTTACGCTCAGCCCGCTCTGTGCTATTCACACATGGCACGCGCTAACCCATGACATTGGCGCAATCCTCAGAAGTCTGGTCACGCGCTTCCGCAGCATTAAGTATCGGCAATCGTGGAGGGGATCTGCAATGTGCATGGACTCTAGAGTCAAAAATGTACAGTGCTGCCGAATCTGCTGCTGATTGTTGCTATCTTTTAAACCAGCAAACAAACACACATTTCTGTTCATCGCTGCTGCGAATCGTGATTTAAGTAGTTTTTGTTACTGAACCGAGCAACATCCGTACCTACTGCAATCATGTACACGTGCGTGTTCATTACGGCAGCGCCAGTCACTGTTAGCAAATGGAGAAGAGGTTCCCTTTTGGAAATTTTTTGAGTTCCTTAAAAATCGCACAATGATGTTCGCCTTGCACAAAGAAACCTGCCAACACTTCTTCGCAACAGTCAGTGTTGATCATCTAGAAGACTTCAATGCCACTGTGAAATTATTCCTCGTTTTATTTTATCACAACAGCGAACTAAACTAAAAATCGACCGCCAGCCTCAAAGCGTCAGAAGAAAACGAACTGTCGAGGGATGCTTGGCCAGACAATCTGGTCAACAGTTTTTTTTCAATGTCCCGATGTTTTGACTTCAGCGTTGCTAAAAAATCAACTCAACCTTAAAAAATCGCGAAAAATACATCCTCTTGTTTTTTCCCGGCCAGGATATCATGCGCTGTACCTTCACGCGTGGAGGTGACCGTTCCCGCCCTGCTACCTTCCTGCCCCCTCCTCAGCATCCACTCGATACAAGTAAGCTTTTTGCCGTCGACCAAGTGAGCTTTGCCAACTTCTACCTTATTCCGCGTTTCACTTCGTGCGCTTCGTTGCCAGACCGTCGCTCTGCTGGCGAAAGAGCTGCCCGTCAACGTCACCGCCTTCGACAGCTTCGGCAACATGTTCGACAACTACAGCTCGGTGTATCGCGACTGGTCTTCCAACTTCCCGGGCGTCGCCTTCACTCGCTCAGCCGATTATTTCGTCAGTTCCGCGTCGTCAGCGCAAAGGAAACACCGCGGTAAGTGGTCGCAGTGCCATGAGTCTGAGATGGGAACTCGCATCCCTGTTTGCTCTTCCCCGATGTTCTGATGGAAGTGCTCGTCGATTTATGTACCTACAAGGAAAATGTGGCCGTAGTCTGTTGCGAAAACATCGGACTCGTGTTGTTATATTGCAGTGGTTCCCAAAGTATAGGTCGCGACACGGGTTGCAAAGGGTCAAAAAATGGGTCACGCCGAGGCGATCTGAACCTGGGTTGTATATTTTCACCGTTACCACTGCTTGTCTTTGTCTGTAGTGTAGGCGCTTGAGAAAAGAGTAGATTGCTGACAGTGAAGACGAACTTAGCAGGTTACTGCCAAAAATCATCCATGCAATGATTATTCTTATCATTTATCATATGTTGTTTGAGGCATGAGTCGCGAGCCGTTCAGCAAATTCAGATTTGGGTCGCGCTCAAAAAGGTTTGGGAAACCCCTGTTATATTGCGACGAAAGCTCCCCTGCCACTGTGTGCGTCAGCTTGAGGCGACTTTGTAAAATAACAAGCCGGTATCCCAACTTCATTCACCCTGGCTTAGTTCCTGTCTGACTGCGAATTGTCCCGGAAGCAGTTAAGGAGTAACCATCAAAGCGCAGGCGTCAGCTTTTCCTTATAAACGTGCAATTTTTACTTAACCGCAGACGACTGCTACCAGCGACTTTCATGTGATGGCTCTTTTCAACGACGCTTAAAATCATCACCGTATAATCGTTGTATTGACGTTATTTTTCATGTTTATATTAAATTCCCAACTTCTCTTTAAAGTCAACCAGGTGGCGGTGATGACAAGCTCCCCGGGCGAGCAGCTAATCACTGTAGCGCTGCCTAGATACGTCACCGGAACAAGCTCTGACGTGTGCAGCGTCTACGACTGTAACAGGTATTGGGTTGTGCCTTTTTTCATGCTAAATCTTCTGTTAATCAGTTGGTTGGCTTTGTTTACGTTTAAAACAGTGCCTCATTTATTCATGTGTTTACGTTCAAAACGTTGCCGTATTTATTCATGTTAATGATGTGATAACAATATACTGGCTCAAAAGCAGGCTTTTATCCGTTTAGCTACGCCGCTTGTTGATGCATTGTGAACGAACAATGGACCCGGAACGTTTAAACGTGGCTGTAGCGATTACCACCGGATGTTTCGTTTCAGGCTCGAACCGGAAGTGAGCGGGTCGGCCACGGTGTTGGTAGTCAACGAACCCTACGTGACCCCGGGTCAACTCATCATTTACAACCACATCAACAGTTCGAACGACATCGCCATCAAAGGCGGATCTGGTCATTTCCATCATTCGATAAAGCAAGGAACCAATAACGCCCTTGTCACTGACAGCAAGTCGAATCGGCTGAAGGTTCGTCATTCTTGCTGCTGCTACCCGTGAAATGCTGCAGCTTGGCTATTTTTATTGAAGCCTTTTCTACGCTACAGTTTGCGGCAGTCTAATGGGCCTCTTGTATAGACCACAAAATCTCTACATTTCAAAGAAAGAGTTAAAGTGAAATAAAAATACTTTTTTCGTTGCATATTAAGCGTGTGTCAGTTGCTCGCACTCAACGCTCGTGTGTGAGCGATGGTGCATTACTTGTCTGCATAGCAGGTAAGAAATTTTTGTGTTTCAACGACGTCCACAGTTTTCCAGAACTACAGTGTGTGATTACCGGTTTGATATAAATCATCCTGGTGATGTTGCGGTTTATACCAGAGTCCGTTTTAATGTGCATCGAATTCACAAGGAACATAGGCCTGGTTTGTTAAGGAGTTGGGTTGCATGGATACTTTTAAACGTGTGAGAAATCGTGCGTGCAAGAGTCGTTGCCTGGGTAAAAACGGCTATAAGCGTGCAGTGTGAAGCAGGGTGCTTCTTGGGAAGATCTCCAACGTGCCGTGCACTAGTTGTTTTCAACCCTCGCCATGATGTTTCGGCACACTGGTCGCAAGGTGGCGTTTTCCCACGTCAGCACCCCACTCCTTGCCACAGACCAGTGCACTGCCACGTGTTGATCAACTTCACTGTGCCGTTTCTGTTTGCTTCCTTGTGCGCGTTGCATTTGTCGCCTGTAACGCTTCAATCGTTCCAGGTCAAGGCGGTGGCGGTGGGGAGGACCCAGATAACCGTGACCGACTATTGCCTGGATCCTCTGATCAGCGCCGCGGCTGACGTCAGCGTGATAGAAATCGGCAACATTCACTTGAAGGTGCGTGCGCCTCCTTGCGGTTGTTCTTGTCGCAGGGCAGCGTTGCCAGGCAACAGTGCGCGTGGTTTGCAAGAACTCGCGTCAGCGTTACATTAACATTCTGCTTTGTTATTGGCAACTCTACGGGCCTACTTAAGATATCTTAAGTAGGCCGTGGCAACTCGTCAACTTTCACAAATTATACTGTATATATAACTAAACTTTAGCTTACGGATAACATAAGCGGTGGCAAACTGCAACATAAAAGCAAAGACCTACGCTAAAGAAGATAAGACCCATAATGCAGCGCTGCGCCGATTCCGAATGCTGATCGGGCGAATGCGTTTGTGACGTAACAGGCCGCCAGCAGAATGGAGGTGAGCTCGTGGGCCGAAGCGAGCATGAAGGTTTACGACACGAACGGAAACGAACTTCCGGCTCGATTCCTGGAATTCGTCGACATCCAACTGAGCACTACCCCGTCGGGTGTAATCTCCGCTGGCCATATCCACGCTGTGAGTATGGCGGCAACTTTTTTGTGATTAAGGTCGGAGCAAACTCGTTACGGCGGCACCGCCTGTAAACGAGTATTATAGTTGGTTATCATTGTTCGCTGATTGGTTGGTTCGTTTTGATAAGCTTTTAAAGGAACTTTGAAGGGATAAAAATTTTTTTTTACTATTTCTCGCCATAGCGCGCATCAAGACTAGAAGAAGTCGTGAGCTTCGAAAGTACTCTGCCCTTGCTGACGTATGCAATAGACCCCGCTCAATAAATCTAACTTGGTCGCAGTCGGTTTCGGATTTAATATATGGCGGTTTTATTAACTGGTGCACCTAGAACAGCACCTTAACAACGGACATGATTGAAAAATCCAATCATTTAACCATTAGCAACTTGAGCTTTTCAGGTGTTGTCCTTGTTTAAATATCTTCATTGTGTAGTGTGAACCAAAACACACACTAGAGCTGCGATGACTGAACTTCCCACCCAAGAACAGGGAAGATCCAAAATGGTGGTTCCCAACCTTTTTTGTTGCATTCCCCCTTTTGCTCATTTTGGAACTTTCCTTCCTCTGCTCTTCGGGCTCGTAGGCTAGTATTAACTGCAACTGGAATGATGGTCTTTACTGACGACAATAACTTGATTAATAAAAGTGGGACAAAAACTACTTGTTGTCAAATAATGAGGCACTAATGTTTGTCAACAAAAACGTGTGATAGTCCACTAAATTTCATACCGACATAAAGCGACATCACTAATTGAAACAGCCAATGTTAACTTAAAAAAGAAGTACAACACTTACAATGAATCGATAACTTAACCATAAAGTGGAAATTCTCCCCTGAACTCATGAAATTCGTCCCTGCCTCCTGGTTAGGATACCATTGATATAAAGAGTTACTGACCGACTAAATGAGATAGAGCCACGCAGAATGATGTTACCCTCGATAACATTCCGTTGTGTCAGAATGAGCCTTTGTTCGTTCATAAATACAACATGCGTAGAATTTAAAATCGATTTACAAAGCGGGGTCTTGACTTACTGAACAAAAATTTGGTGGTGCACTATACATTGAAAAGTCCCATCCCGGGGCAAATTGCATTTAATAGACGGACGGATTTCTTATCCGTGGATGTATTGAGCGACTTCTAAAGTGTAAATTTTCAAGATCAAGATTTTTAGCCGTTCTACTTGTTAATGGTCAAGGCCGTGTGCCTGACATTCGCTTCTTTAATGTTGACTGACAACGCTACACTTCCAAATCGATTAGTTCTAGTCAATGTTCGTCGTAATCTCGGAATACGACGTGACGCAGACGCTCCGCTCTAGATCTGCGCATTAGTTCGCGATGAGTTTGCAGCAGTGAGTGTTGTCGTTGGTGCGTTGCAACTTGCTTCTGCCTGCGCAGGCTCCACTGACCAGCATGGTGCTGCTCAGCGACGTGAACGCGATGAACGTCGGAAGCACGACCATGATCGCGCTGGCGAAGACCAGGAACGGGCGCACCGTCTCGAGCAACATCGTACACGTATTGGTGAGCTGGGCTGCGAGCAGTTGCTGCGAGCGTCGTCCCAACGTCTGTTGCGGGCGAAGGGACCACGATTTCGTGATCTTCTTCGATTATGTCACATTACCGCGCGATTGCGGCGTTAAGCGCTGCTGCTGGGATTGGCCTGACGCGATCCGAATCCAGTGGCGTTTGTGAACCGTCAATTGGTCGGTGGTTATGCTAAGGTATGATTTCTGACTTGACTTCAAGAATGCAAAGGTTTTACGGCGAGCAGTTGGAAATGGTTGCGTTCATTTTAATCGCTTTCAAAACGGTTGCCATGTGAAAGGAAAGTTTTCTCAACAAAGGATCAGCCACTGCAACCGAGGACTATTGGCAGCGGCCGGTCATGCAGTGCCCGTAATCACAGTCTTGGCATCTGCACCCATGAAACACATTGCTTATTTCACCGTGTACTTCACCCGTTGTTGNATTTTCACCACGCTAATTTGCATCACCTTCTGTTGCACAATTTTACGTCTTTGTTTATTTATTTATATTACTGCCATTATTTCTCCAATCGCGTGAATCGCTCGCTTCACACTTAATAAACTTCTAAATTTATGTGTTGCATGACGGCTCGCCCGGTTCCTTTGCCCCGGATGTCTATTGTTTATTTATTGTGTCGTGTTCTACTTTCGCATAAGGCAGTCCATCGCTTCGTTAAGAAAATTGGACGCTTTTCACCCCTTGGTCCTTGAGGCCAAGGGAGACTGCCCGGTTACAGCCGACATTTCACGAAGGCAAACAAACAGAGTGACTTCGTCTTAGCGCGAATAAACATATGGTTTGAGTCAAACAGAGCATATGTTTGCCAGTTGGCATCATCCGCTCTTTCAAAGTGAAATGCCACTTGTTATATTTCAAAGACGACGATGTTTAGCGATGACACACACCGATTGAAACTTTGCTTGCCTGACTGACACAAAGCATACATGCGCTATAGCCTGACACTGCGATCACTTTTTTATGAAAACAGTTTGTCTTAATTTCCCGTAACATCAAAGTGCCGCGGATGCGTCACACTCCTGCACTTGCCGTTCTGTGCGCTGTATTTGATCTAACATGCCCGGTGTTGTTTGATCATGACCAGATCACGTGCTTTTTCGCAGGTCTTCCCTGTCGTCGAGCTCTTACCTCCGGTCGTCACCCTGATACGTCACGCTTCTTACCAGGTGGGTTTGCATGCGTTTTATTTAAGGGGGAAGATACTTCCACTCAGGCCCTCTATAAGAAAGGGTCACAGTTAACCTCAGAAAATCGCAAGATTAAAATTTGGGTCTGTTTTTTTCGACCTCCATGATCTTTGTGGTGACGTCTTCTTCCCAACGTTTGTTTTATTTGCGCTCGTTTTCGCTTTTGATGTTCCAGCGGTTCTTTGTCAGCATATTTATTATTATTATTATTCGCGCAGCTAATGATAAAAGGCGGCCCACACTCGGACTACACAGTCGAGTACTCGGTCGAGGAGGGCGACACGGAGGAGCAGGTGGTGAACGTCGGACCGTCCGGGATCGTCGAAGCGCTCAACCTCGGCGACGTGAAAGTGACGGCGAAGATTGTCATGCACGACGGCGCGACCTTCACTTGCAAGGTGAGTGCCGATTTCTCGAGTACAGAAGCACGAAAAGTCAGCTGCGCTCATGCTTGTTGTAGTTGACCAGGTCAAGCAATGACTGATGGACGGTTACGCAAACTTTTTCTTCCTACACTTCTTCCCACGATTGTCTGAGGGAGATGCGGTTTGATCCAGTTTGATCCTGTATCGGTAAAATGTTTGCGACATCACTTATCTGTGACCGAATCGCGGTCGTCGCATGATATGAAAAATTTGGTGTAATCGGATAGAATGCTGACGCAACGACGTGTTCAGGCAGAGTTGTTTTATTTATTCGACGTTTGGCTTGTTTTGTGGCTTTGTCTTCACCGTTTTCTTTAATCCTCATGACTTGAAAAGCAAATATTTTAATCCTGTGTTTGTTTATTTTCTTATAAACGAGGATGTCGGTGATCGTAATATTATAACAGTTGTTATAACTGACTCTCGAAGAACCCTAAGGATTTGTTAAAGTTCTACGCAGAAAAAGTAGTGAGCCCACTTCCTTTACAAGAACGCTTGAATGCGTGGTTTGTTTACGCGCTTAGCTACTTCAGCGAGGCATTGCTGGTTAACTTGATGCCTAGTCAGCCAAGCAATGTGTTGCAACAGTGAGGTATGATTGCGAATGACCTTGTGACTAACCTCAGCCTTCGCTTACGTTAAATGTCAGATAGTTTTCAAGCCAATCTTACCTCAACTGCTTACTCTCGCACAGTGGTTTTCAACCTGGGCGTCGCGACCCCAAAGGGGTGGTGAACCATTTCTGGAGGGGTCGCGAGTAGATGATTTATGTAGACAGGTGTATTACGTTTGCTTCATTCGAGTTTTAGATGGGGTCGTTGGGTCATAGTGAGTTGCTATAGTGGGTCGCGGTACAAAAAAGTTGAAGCCCACTGCTCTAGCGGGTTGGTCCCGCACTGTACAAATGCCTTTTCTGCACCGTTCTTTTCTACCCCCTTTTGTGTTCCCAATCGACATTTTCCGCAACAGCCGCCTGTGTTGTTTCTGCCGCGAAGGCTCCATCCCATGTCCGAGTGGTCCAGCTGACCGGAGTCCGCATCAGCTGCCCCCTGACCCGGTTCCACGTCGGACGTGTGGTCCCGCTCTACATCGAAGGGGTCAACGGAGAAACACCGTTCAGCTTCGGCAGTGCGTCGCCCGGCCTCCTGTTCAAGTGGCGAGCCGCAAATCCAGGCGTGGTCAAGCTGCGAACAGCGCATGAGCACGTGAGCCAAATCCTGTTTTAATTGGCTATTTCACAACCACGTGATGTGGCATGCCAGCATTGGCGTTGCATATCGTCTCGCATTTTAGTTTCGCTCGTAAATTGTGAATCTTACCGAAGTACCGCGTTAGTGAAAAAAACGAAGATGAAGCTAATCGAAAGCGCACGATATTTCCGTTCACTCCGTTGACTGAAGAAGCCGTGACATCGGATATTCATGCTGACAGTGCTGACTCATGCTTATACTTCTGACTCACTGGATCAAGTTTTTGTTTGCTTTTTTGCAGGCTGGCATCGCTTCTTCCCCCTCAATGCAGTTTAGCGTTTTGGCCGAAGGCGTTGCGTCAGGGTACAGCACGGTAGCAGTCCGCGTTACTGCTGAAGACCCAATGCAGAAGCAACTGACCAGCTTGGAATTTAACGCTGAAATCGCGCTGAACGTAAGTGACGCCCTACTTTCAGCTTTTTTCATGGCATGGCAACTACGGCGTTTCAGCACAAGGATGATTTTTATGCTGCTGTGATGTTTAAAACTGCATTTGCGTTTGGGTCGCTTCAAGCGAGAGCTAGACAAATTGTTCAGTTTTCAAACTGCTGGCGACGGGCTACTGCTTCTAGCCCTTCACTGTAACTGATCTTAATTAAATCTACACTCACTTTTTCTGCATCAATAGGTGTATTCTTCGCTTGTGGCGGGAAGTTATGTAAGTCGATTTCGCGGCACGTTGTCTGTTCCGTTTCGCCGCGGCGCTTGGCTTTCGTTGATTGTGTTCAGTAGGTTTCGATTCTTTTTGTTACGTCAGTCGCGCTCGCGGCGCTGCGTGAGACATGAACGATTGGATTGATCGTTTACCGCAAAATCACAAACTTTTGATTAGTTGTGCATGGGTTCAACGCCGTTTCGTTACACCAGGTGCTGTGGCGATGTTCTATGTCTTTTTTTGAGTTATTTTTTGCACGTTTTTTTCGAGCCAAAATCTTCCCGTGATTTTTGTTCCACTTTTTTTGCTCCCCAGCCCTTCAAACGTTGCCAGTCAACCTTTTAAACAGGGCTCATGCTTGGGTCGTTGCAAACGGAACGTTCAATATATGATGTTTTTATGTAAATCGCATTGTTTGTTGACATAAGCGCATTGAACTTTGATACACGACCAATAGCAAAAGCAGAAAGGTGCACGCTTCAGTGATACTCAACCACTAACCACCAGCAGCACAGTGTGGAATTCGACACGTTGGTCTCTGTGTTGCTTATAAAAGGGTGCGGTAACTTTTCTGCCACTCATATTTGGCCGTGCTGATAATGGTGATTACCGAAAGGTCTGCATGGAGACTCGTGCTTGCTTTGTATTGGCCTTTATTTTTATTATTAGCGCTTTAAACATTCGAAGAAACGACTTGCTGTTTTTTTTCGCTGAGACATTTCGGTCATTTGTCCCATATTTACTATTAAAACTTGCTGTAACAGTATTCGCTACTCTATATTTTCGGACATTATGACCGAATTGACTTAATTTTTTTCGATCATTTAAAAAAAATTCGGTCTCTGACCAAAAAAACCCAGCGCACTTGGTGTAGTGAAGGACTGTTTGCATATCAAACATTTGCAACGAGAAAATTGTCTGCAATTGCAACGGTTTCAAACCAGGCACTCTTGAAAATTCGTTTACATTTTTGCACCAGTTGTGGATTGCTATATAGCTTCCAAGTCAAGCAAAAAAACTGAAAGATTTATTTGCTTTCTTTGGCAAGACACGCTCGAAGAAAGAAACGAACTTTGCCAAAAGTTAGCGAACAGCAGTGTCGGTTAAATGGGGATGATTGCAACTGGCAGAGAAACCCCACACATTCTGTACCGCGCGTGCATCTCGTTTCCTGTGGCGAGTGTGCCTTGACGTCACCATGCCGTGCAGGTTTTCGAGCCGCTGGCGCTGCTGAACACGAACAGCAAGCACTGGAACAGCGCCAACAGTCTGCTCGTCACCCCCTCCACCTCCCACCATATCCAATCGAACAGGGATGGTGTCGCGCAAGAAATGGTCTACGAAGGTTGGTTGCGTTGCATGACTGAACCCTTAAGTCATGGCGTATATTGGAATGAACTTGCAAAGCTCTGGTTGTATTTCCGCTGAATGTCGAGCACCTCGGTTTTAGAAACCCACTGGTTTGAGCTTTGTCAAGTGACGATTTGGTGACATATCATCGGGGTGATTTATAGTTACACAAAGTGATGGTGCTGTTTTTTCGGGTGGAGCTTGCACGGGGAAAAGTAAGCAACTGTCACTGTGATACCGTCAGGCTGTGCTGACGAGTTTATCTAAAAACCACCTGCATACCTGAACTGCCACGGCCTTCGCGGAAGGTTTCCTACGAAGCATCGTCGTCAGGTTACGACATTTTAACCTTAAGAGCTCCTCTCGTGCCACTGCCAGCACAGAGATTACGTTCTGACCGAAGAGGCGAGTTTGTTTTCGCATCGCTGAAACGTATCAAACCATTTGTACAGTATTATTTGTTTGACTCAGACACAAGGCACACAGACAAATAAAACCAGGGTTGCGGAATCGGAGGTAAAATATCCGACCTTTCCAAAATTTTGGACTCCTTGACATAAAAGGAATGAAATTTGGCTTTTAAAATCAATGGAAATCGTGGTACACCGCAAGAAATCTGTTTCAACAAAAGTTTCAAAAGAAATTGTACCTTTTCAACAGGAATTCCCAATTTAGGAGTGTGATGTAAAAAATGATGCAATTAGACATCCGAAGTCGGAGTCGGACAAAAAAATCCGACTGCGGCTCCCATTGTTGTTAGGAATCCGACTCCACCCAAAAACCTCCGACTCCTTACGACTCCGACTCCGCAACCCTGAATAAAACATAGGTCCAACACACGTTGTTAGAGGAACAAACAACGTTAATGAGCCCTGTTAGTATTGTGGGGTAAATGAGCTTTTGTAGAACGTATAGAGAAAACTCACCTTTCCTTAGATTTTAAATCCGAATTGAATGGTATTTCCAGCATATGTGGTTTGTAGGTTGAGTGGATCGCAGGTCACGACAACGACCTCCCGGTAGAGAGGTGACGACAAATGCGAAAATTATGTTTTTCAGCAACCGAGTTTATTGTGCGCATTTCTATCGGAACAAGCCACAGACCTGTTTTTAAGTATACCGTAGTATACCTGCTGTTGCTTTCAGATGCACGTGTGCTAACGTGCAATTTTAAAGCTGACATGAACACATCTGTATTTGCTAGTGCTTCGCTCTGGCGATTGCAAGGTGGACGTCAAGGACGTGGTTGACGAATGCGTGTCGGTCAGTGCCAAAGGCGTCATAACCACTGGACCGAATCCGTGCGAAGCGACCGTGCGCGTGACGTCAGTCGAAAGGTTCACTGTCAATCAAACTCTGGCCCTGCACGTTACGGTGGGTGGATGCAGCGACATTGACGCTTAATTACAAATAGAACACCGAATTTTAAGTGCAAGTAAAACACCGAAGTACAAGCGTCGAACATCTCGTTACACAACTTGTCGCGCATGCGCAATACCCTGCTGTATGAAGCAAGTCGGTTGTCGCTTTTCTTCTGACCAGCCGTCGTTTTGTTGTCCAGGTCAGACACGTGTCCTACGTCGTGGCGCGCTCGAAGACAGTCTTCCATCTGAAAGAGCCGGCGACCACCACCAGCTTCCCCCTCTCGTCGTCCATTCGATTCGTTGTCGACCAGTTCGAAGACACCGGCGACATATTCGACGAAACCTCCCACAACGTGGTCTTGGCGCAAAACCGGTGCGTGGCATCGAGTCTTCGCTGCTTTTGTCGTCGAGTTCGTGAGCCAGGAACGAGTACGGGTCATGAGTTTGCGAGTCGGTTCCGAGTCGCGAATCACGAAGTCGGAGCTGTTAAAAGGAAAAGATTCAAGTAGCGTCAGCAGCTACGCTGATTATCGTGAACCATTATTTCTCAAAATATTCGTCCGGTCCAAGTCTTGGACAAAAAATGTGTTTGGAATCCGTTTGCGAGACACTCTGATGTATAAAAAGCTTCAATTCGAGCAAAGTTGTTTAATGACTAAAACAGCGTCGTTCCAAACGTTTGGAAATCGCGACTCGGGATGAGTCGTCATAAACTCGATTCGCCAGAACTTTGTCGTAAACATGATCAGTTGTTTCCTGAATCGCGGGTTAGGAGCTGAAAGTGTGAAACGGACGGACTGGGAGAATGCGTAGTTTTTTAATTTTTTGGATTTTTTACGAAAAGCACGTTAAGAGCGTTTTGGCGTAAAATCCAGAACACCGAAAATTTGGTGTGTGAATTCGAAATTACCAAAGTTTTATTAAAATTAAGCAAGATGCGTTGTAATTTCGTGGAGCACTGACTGCAGCCGCGGAAAATTGTCTATTGTCATGCACAATGTCATTGACCTGTGGGTACGGGTGTCTCCTGCCCCGGTCCTGTGATGAGGCTTCTGAAATAGAAACGCAACGTCTACGCAGTTGTATCAGACGTTGCTCTGACAGGAGTCACCCTGCAAATATCACATCGCTTTCAAGCGTCGTAATTCGCGAGCACATCATTTGACGCGATTTGATGCGTTTTCAAGGCACGACTTGGTCGACGTCGAACCAGACTCGGGCAACAGGTCGTTCGTGGTCCACGCGCTGCTGGAGGGCACCACCATCATGTCCGTGGCCAGCTACCTCGACCAGACCACTTCTTCTACCTACTATTTCCCAATCAATGTCGCCCAGGTCATTCGGCCGCTGGACGTCACGCTAACTGTTGGATTGAGGTGAGGCGTCAATTGTCTTTTCCGTGCTCGCTTACGTGATATTCTCATTATTTGTGGCAAATAACAAGTCAGAATTTATTTGTCTAAGTAAGCTGTTTTTGGTGCCGCTCTCGGAAGGTTTTGCACTTAACACGAGATAGCGCTAGAGGAGCACTCACCTTCGATTTTTAGCTAGAGGAGCTAGAGGAAAGCTAGAGGATTTTTAGCTAGAGGAACACGAGATAGCGCTAGAGGAGCACTCACCTTTCGATTAGAATAGACACGCCGTTAATGGAAGTAGACGATCGGTAGCTATACCTGCGTTAATCGACGTACAAGGGTCTGATAAGACTCTCGCAACCACGACGACACTCGATCCGCTATTGCAGTTGTGGCTGACGAGTTGTGAAAACAAGTTCCTCCAAACCAGCTATGTCCAACCACGGCCGCATGCGGGGTGGCCCAGCCGAAGGTTTTGTGCGGCCCAGTTTAGGTTTTCACTGTAATAGCAGTAACTGCATACTGACAACCTGTCCTTATTTTGATAATCTTTAATTTGACATTTTTGATGTAGGTTGTCCTCAGTGCCATTTTATCACGTCTGTT